>Ga0310121_10000235_pt1 | contig 60117 bp, 43 predicted proteins | sample CB27_Tmax_986_MG_FD_203504 | JGI IMG/M metagenome (GOLD analysis project Ga0310121, IMG submission 203504) | Marine microbial communities from Western Arctic Ocean, Canada - CB27_Tmax_986 | ecosystem: Environmental > Aquatic > Marine > Oceanic | place: Canada: Western Arctic Ocean | collected... | reverse complement strand
CTCGTCCAGGGACCCCAGTATCCGACCCTTGTCGCACCGGCAGGGAGCGCCGGCTAACTCGCTTCGCCTTTCACCAACTGGGGCGAAAGGCCTTCCTGATGTGCTGCCTGCCGGCCCGGCCTTCACCCCCGCACTGCACACCACAGTCGCTGCTTGGGATCCGGGCAACGCAGGCCGGGTGGGCATTTCCGCCAAGATTTGCAGAGCCCTGGGAGTTGCTTTAGACTGTCGTTCTTCGATTGCACCTGTCAAAACGTTTGCCTGTTCTGTGGTCCATCTTCCATCAAGGCGATGTCATGCAACATTCCGACAAAATTCAACGGTGCGTCTGGGCTGTATTGCTCCTGTTTTCATGGTCCACATCCGCCGCGGCTCATGAACCACATGGCCCCATCAAGATCGGTTCGCGCAAACAACTGTTCATGGACGACTACCTGGTTGAATCCAGCGACGGCGTCGAGTGGGTGATGAACCCTCCGCAGCGGGACGGCCGGGTGCTACTTACGAACGATCAACCCTGGGAATCTCTACCGGGTATGGCGCTGGGGATTTACTGCTCCGTGATCAAAGATAACGGTCTGGTACGCATCTGGTACGACCTGTGGCAGCAAGGCGGTAGGGGACATGGCCGGCTGGCTTATGCCGAGTCGCAGGATGGTCTGCATTTTACCAAACCGATTCAGAATCAGTACGCGATCAATGGTTCCAAAGAAAACAACATTGTGATTCCCGGCAGCATTGGCGGTGGTTCGGTGTGGATCGACCCGCAGGCGCCGCAGGAGCATCGCTACAAGAATCAGGCAAAGATCTACCCGTCCTTCGAATTTCAAATGTACAGTTCGCCTGACGGTTTGCATTGGAAGCCTTACCTGCAACCGGACCCTGGCCCCGGCGGATGGGATTCACAAAGCATCATCTTCTGGGATCCCCCCGTTAAGCGGTATGCCCTCTTCACACGGTTCTGGAAGTCACATCGTCACAAAACGTCCCCGGCCCCAAATGACTTTCGAACCGTGCGACGCCTGGAATCCGACGACCTCCAACATTGGGACAATCAGACCATTGCCATGCAACCCGACACGGCCGACTGGGCACGGTATTCGACGACTGCAACACCACCGGGTAAACCCCCGGTCGACTATTACGGAGCTACCGTCTTCCGTTATGACGAGCAATCCCTCTACATCATGTTGGCCCACGCGTACTGGCATTGGATACCGCGACAAACGAAGGAGAAAGACCTGGGCCCGACAGGAGGTCCAGCCGCCATCGATGTCCGCCTGGCCGTCAGCCGGGATGGGGTTCAGTTCCGTCGACTCGCCCGCAGCAAACCTTTCATGGCGTTGGGTCCCGCTGGCCACTTTGACTCCAGGTTTGTCTGGGCCATGCCCAATCCCGTACGGATGGGCGACGAGTTGTGGATTTACTATGCGGGCTCCAATCGTGATCATGATAATGTTCTCGACCCTGCCGCAAATGGAAAACTGCAAACGGGAATCGGCCGTGCCGTGTTACGGCTGGACGGATTCGTCTCTGCAGATGCCGATCATACGGGTGGCCAGATCACAACTCCACTGGTGATATTTTCTGGTAAACAATTGGAATTGAATGTCGATACCAGCGGGGGCGGTTCGGTGACGGTTGAACTACTCGATGCGCATGAGCAGCCGATTCCCGGGTTTTCACAGGACCATGCCGTGCCCGTCAACGGCAACTCCGTCCGCCTGCCGGTCGAATGGGCCGGTACGGACTCTGACATCAGTCAATGGGCGGGAAAACCCGTCAAACTTCGATTCCGGTTGCGTGAGTGTAAGTTGTACGCATTTCAGTTTGTGAAGTGAGGCCTGCGGAAATCATCATCCAGCGTCAAGCGACGCGGTACAAATACAACAGACTACATGAAAGACGGAGGGACCGTTGATGAACCTGTCACCTGTGCGAAGCATCTGGATCGTTCTCAGCTTACTGAGCTTGGCCCGTCTTGTCGGGGCTGACGACCAGCTTCCGGTGAAGTTGTCCGTCGACTCTCAGCCACAGAAAGGAGTTCCGCAGGGAAAAATCGAAGGCCCTTTGAAATGGACCAGCCGGGTCTTTCCGGGCACCGTGCGGGACTACTGGATCTACGTGCCGGCACAATACGATGCGACGACTCCCGCCTGCACGATGGTCGTACAAGACGGACTGCCGCTTGCCGCGCACTGGAAATTGCCCACGGTACTCGATAACCTGATCCACAAAAAAGAAGTGCCCGTAACGATTGGTATTTTTATCAGTCCCGGCGTCCTGCCTGCACCGCACGAAAACGCCCGACCTCGTTACAACCGCAGTGTCGAATACGATTCACTCGGTGACGACTACGCCCGCTTCCTGCTGGAAGAAATCCTGCCGGAAGTCGGCGCGAGCTACAACCTGAGCTCGGATCCGAATGATCGTCTCATCGCTGGATCCAGTTCCGGAGCCATCTGCGCCTTTAACGTGGCCTGGGAACGTCCGGAGGCGTTTCGTCGTGTGTTCAGCGCCGTTGGTTCCTATACGGGACTTCGTGGCGGAAATGTGTTTCCGGTCCTGGTTCGCAAGGTAGAACCCAAACCACTACGAGTTTTTCTACAGGACGGAAGTCAGGACCTCAACCTCTTCGGTGGCAGCTGGTGGGTTTCCAATCAAGACATGCTGTCGTCACTGCAGTACGCTGGCTACGATGTCAATCACGTGTGGGACGAGGGTGGACACGACAACCGGTACGCGGCGGCCATTTTGCCCCAGGCACTTCGCTGGATATGGCGCGATTACCCCCAACCGGTCCGCGTGCAACACGGTGCCGAACGGTGGACCGACGTTCTAGTTCCTGAAGAAGACTGGCAACTGGTCAGCCAGGGCCACAAGTTTACTGAAGGCCCGGCGGTCAACAGACAGGGCGAAGTGTTTTTTAGCGATATTCCCAACAGCCGCATTTACAAAATCGGCCTGGACGATCAGGTAACCCTGTTTGCTGAAAACACAGGCAAGGCTAACGGTCTGATGTTCGACCGTCAGGGACGCCTGCTGGCCTGCGCCGCAGAAAAGAAACAGCTTGTCGCGTATCAAGCGGATGGAAGTTCAGCGCCACTGGTCGAAAATGTAACCAGCAATGATCTGGTGGTGGGACAGAACGGAATCTATTTCAGCGATCCGCTTCATCAGCGGGTCTACCACCTGGGTAGGAACTCGAAACTACGGATTCTCGATTCTGAAATCCAAGTTCCCAACGGGATCCTTCTCTCTCCTGACCAATCTTTGCTGTATGTGGCAGATTCCCAAGGTCAGTTTGTCTACTCGTTTCAAATCCAATCCGACGGCTCATTGACTCACAAACAACCATTCCATCACCTGCATGTGCCCTGGGGACAGGACTCCAGTGGCGCCGATGGCATGACCGTGGATACAGCAGGCCGGTTGTATGTTGCCTCGCGCATGGGAGTGCAGATTTGCGACCAGGCGGGACGCGTTCAACTGATCCTTTCCACGCCAAAAAACATTGGCGTGTCAAATGTTGTCTTCGGAGGATCCGATCTGGACACCTTGTATGTCACCTGCCATGACAAAGTATTCAAGCGGAAAATTCGAGCCCAAGGAGTGGTGCCCTCGCGCGGAGCGTTAAAGCCTCCGCAGGCGAAGCTCTAGGCAGCGAGGCTGCTCACACGGCCGGTGACGTGGCCTGCCCTGGTTCCAACTCCAAGGCGTGCAGAAATCTGTTTTGTCCTTTAAGGAGCAGTCTCCCCGGGCCCGATGCAGAACAATTGACTGCTCGTGCGAATGAACAGGTTGCCCTGAGAGACGGCTGGCGAGGCAAAGATCGGTTCGCCAAGACGATTTCGCGCTACCCGTTCATGCTTTTTCCGATTTGCGCGCACCACGATGGTCTCGCCGTCTTCATTGCAAAAGTATAAATGTTCGCCAGTGGCAATCGGTGAAGCGGTGTACTTCCCCGGAAAACGTCTCCGCCACACCTGGCTCCCGTCCTGCGCGTCCAGGCACGTTGCGATTCCAGCATCATCGATGAGGTAATAAAAATCCCCCACAAGAAGGGCCGAGGGAACAAACGGTGCGCCGCGCGAACTCTCCCACGCAATGTGCGTCTCCGAGACATCGCCCCGGCCGCCCGGCCGGATGCTGATGGTCTTGCCACCAGGACCGCTGACGGCGTAGATCAAACCATGCCCGAAGACTGGCGTCGGAATGCACTCATGCTGCATCCCGCCGACAGTCCACAGTTTTGTACCAGTCTTCGGGTCGAGGGCGTCGATCTTCCGCGAGCCACACAACAATAGTTCCCCCACGCCACGATCGCCAACTGGCACGATCCTGGGGGAAGACCAGGAGAGCCAGGCATCCGGTCGATCCACCTTCCAGCGATCGGCGCCAGTCGTTTTATCCAAGGCCACGACGTAGGAATCGCCATAATGATCGCACTGCACGAGCACCATGTCTTCGTGTAGCAGGGGTGAACTGGTCGCCGAAAATCGATTTTCGAACCGGCCGTACTCCGAGGCCAATGATCGATGCCACGCAAGTTGGCCGTCCAATTCGAAGCAAAACAAATCACCGGTTCCGAAAAAAGCGTAAACATGTTTTCCGTCGGTGGCAGGCGTGGGGCTGGCCATACCGCTCTTCGTTGCGTGAAAGCGAGTCGGTGAAGTACCCCACAGTCGCTGATGCCAAATTTCTTTTCCATCCTGCCGTGCCAGACAAATGATGTGCAGATTGTCCTGTTTGAATCCGTCGGAAGACGTGAGAAAAATTTGGTCGTCCCAAATGACCGGACTTGATACGCCGGCTCCTGGCAGCCGGGCACTCCAACGGACTCCCTCGTCCGGCGACCACTGAATCGGGAGATCCGATTCAGTACTCACGGCGTTGCGATTCGGTCCCCGCCAGCCTGGCCAGTTTTCAGCCTGTGCCGCAACGGACATGCTTAACGTCGCGATGATCACAATCAAACGATGGATTTTCGTGTTAACCGTTTTGAAACGGTTGATCAACGTGAAAAGCACGAGACGGTGAACATCACTTTTTACTGCGCCCGGTCGAGTCACTCGTTGGCCCCGCCTTTTAGTCTGGGTGTGAATAGACGCTTTTTCCTGTTTTCTCTTTTCATTCGGACAATTGGGGCAAAGCAGACTCGAAGTTGACACCCGCGCCCGTCTCGTCACAAAAGCGCACCTGCATGGACCAGTGATTGGCGACTGCCGGATTCTGGTGCTGCGGTCCCTGACAAATCTTAACGAGCACCCTATTGCGTCCCTTTTGAAACGTAGCGGGTGCCGCAAATCGGTCCAGACGACTTCCGTTGAGCCATTGACGACGAGCGAGAATTTTTTCTCCGTTCAGCCACACGGACAGATTGTCATCCGCGCCGCAGCGCAGCTGCACTTCCTGCTCCTGTGGCAAATCCAGCTCGGCGTAAGCGTAACCGACGGCCTCTGTTGCCGGCGCAATGGCCTGCACAAGATTGACCTGGCCGAGTCGATCTTGCGTTGCGAAAAGATTCCACTCGATTTCGGATCCGTCGACCCCTACGTAGCTGGCAGCCAGGTCCACGGACTGCTCCGGAGAAAAACTCCTGTCGAAACCGCTCTTCCCCGGAGCATCGAAGGGACCGACAAGATACCACCGCGTGACAAATCCCATGCGCTTGACAATGTCGATTTCAATCCCCAGGGACTGCAACCGGTCAGCAGCACCAGTAACTTGACCCGCGTCCCTGGCATGTTGCAACGCGGCCTGAAACTCCACCTTGGCGGATTGTGTGTCACCATTTTCCAGAGCTTTGTCGCCACGACCCAAAACGAAATCGACGGCCTCGGTTCGAAACTCCGGATCGTCCAGGAGGGTCGGTAAGATCGACCGGTGATAGCCGGGAGTCAACTCCTCGACCAGTCGTACGACCAGTCGTCGCGTGCGCCCTTGCCGACTCGAATCTCGCGTGATTTGCTGCAACAACGCAACAGGAAAATTCGGTTGTGATTTCTGCAACTCCCTGGAGATAATCTGTTCGTAAACCGTGCGGTACCAGTTTGCCGCCACAATGTTGGGAACGTCCATGGCGATCAGCAGCTGGGGAAGAATCTTAATCCCGTGTTGTGCCAACTCTTCACTGGCCGCTCTGGCTGCAGACGAGTTGGCACCCTGCGGGCCGGCTTGCGCTACGATTTCCAACAGCGCGTCAATGTCTTTCGCGTCAACCTGGCGACAGATCGACGTACAGAAGACAGCCACAAACACAGAAACCAAAACGGGCCGGAATCGCTTGAAGATGCAGTGGAAATCGAAATTCATTCGTGATCCGTTCTGAAAAGGCCTGCCATGGGCGCCGATTTTAACATATCGGCTCACGTTGGGCGAATTGGACCTGCCGGATCGTCCCGGCAGCCGCGGCTTCATATTGATCACTCGCCAGCAAGGCAGGTGAGGTGGCTGAATTCATCTTCTCGATGTCCAGCCTATCTCTGACACTGTTGTTTTAAGGTCACGTGCCCACCGTTTTCGGAGCATGCTGAAATTCATGCTCCACTTCAAGCCAGTATTTTGTCCACCAGTTTGCCGTGCACATCGGTCAGGCGGAACTTACGACCTTGAAACGTGAAGGTGAGCTGTTCGTGATCCAATCCCAAAAGATGCAACAGTGTGGCCTGCAAATCATGAACATGCACCGGATCTTCGACGACGTGAAATCCAATCTCGTCGGTCTTGCCCAGCGTGACACCAGGTTTGATACCACCACCAGCCAGCCACGCCGTGAAGGCCTGGGGATGATGGTCCCGGCCCGCATTGTCCCGGCCCACACTTTTCTGAACCATCGGCGTACGTCCAAACTCGCCACCCCACACAACCAGGGTACTATCCAGCAAGCCGCGAGCTTTGAGGTCCCTGATCAGGGCCGCAGCCGGCCTGTCAGTCAGTTGGCACTGTTTCTTTATTTCCCGATGGATGTCATTATGGTGGTCCCAACCCTCGTGCAGCAGGGTGATGAATCGCACACCCCGCTCTACCAATCGCCGGGCAAGCAGGCAGTTGTTGGCAAACGACGCCTTACCCGGCTGGGCTCCGTACATCTGAAGCGTCCCGTTCGATTCGCTCGACAGGTCCATCAACTCGGGAGCGCTGGACTGCATGCGATAGGCCATCTCATAGGCACGTATCCGAGTCATGATCTCCGGGTCGTTCAACAGCGCAAAATGTTCGCGATTTAGCCCTGCGATCAAATCAAGCGAGTCACGTTGCAGGCGATCATCGTAACCGCCGGGACTCGACACGTTGAGAATCGGATCGCCCCTCGAGCGGAGCGGCACACCCTGATAAACCGATGGCAGAAAACCGTTGGACCAATTCGCCGCGCCACCACTGCTGCCACTTGCGCTGGGAAGTACAACAAACGACGGTAGTGAATTCGATTCCGAGCCGATCCCGTAAGTCACCCACGACCCCATCGACGGGCGGCCCGGTTGAGGAGAACCCGTGCTGAGCATCAGTTGTGCAGGGGCATGATTGAACTGTTGGGTGTGCATCGATCGAACAATAGCCAGTTCGTCAGCCACGGACGCCAGGTGGGGTAACGGTGTCGATATCTGGGCGCCACTCTGGCCATGCCGGGAAAATTTGAACTGGGGAGGCAGCACCGGTGAGTCGGGGCGGATGAACGCATAACGTTGTCCACGGATGAACTCGGGGGGCACCGGCCGACCTGCATACTTCACCAGTGCTTCCTTGTAATCAAACAGTTCGAGTTGGCTGGGAGCTCCGGCCATGAACAGATGGATCACACTCCGCGCCCTGGCCGGATAATGCGGCACCCTGTCGGCAAGCGGACCCGCGCGATCCTCCGTCGGTGCTGCCGACGATTGACTCGCATTCCCCGCCAGCAGGGACGCCAAAGCAATCTTGCCCAGGCCCAAGCCACACTGACTGAAGAACTGCCGACGACCGGACTGGAGCTTGGATACTTGATGTTCGATGTTCATACTTAAGGCCCACTGCTTGTTGTCCAATAGTCCTTGTTCACCGGTGGATTGAGGACCATCAATGCTTGGTGATGGATTTTGTGGTTGCCGTTCAAGCGTTCCGAGCAGCTAACGCTCTGATTTTTAAAGGCCGTTTCCTGCTTCATTCTCCGAGTTTCCCAGTCGTTTGCGATCTGCTATCGGCCTCAATTTCCGCTGTCGTGCACTGAAATTTACTCTACTCCTTCGTAATCGTTTCATCCAGGTTTAACAGGGCCCGGGCGAGCGTCGTCCAGGCGGCCAATTCGGCCACATCGGTATCCAATGTCGGTAAGTGGCCGTAGGACAAATCGATCCAGTCGATCTCCACTTCACCCCCATCGCTTCCCGGCTCGAAGCTGAGAGATACCAATTCCGACTCGGAACGGATAGCCACCGTGTACCGTTTCCACTCATTGGGCTGGGCATCGAACGACACCGAGTTGGAATACTCCGATTCGGACTCCGCAACAGGCTTGTCGATGCTGTTCCACAACAACCGGGGCTTCGCATCCTGCAAGAACCGGGCTCGCAACCGGACGACGGCTTGTCCCGCGGGAGCCCTCAGCTCCGTCGTCACCCGCGAATCACTGTCTTTGATCTTGATCTTCAGCTGGCCATCTGCAGAGACACCCGCATCACACTTCTGAGCCGAACTCCAGGCGTGGGATTCCTTCGCAAAGTCCCATCGCTTGAACCTTCCGCCCGCTACTACCAGCGCCTGCAACTGGCCGGAGCGGAAACGGGCCAATTGATCCTCTAGAAAAGCTCGCATCTGATTCTGTTCCCGAGGTGCAGGTGGCCGGGTCAGAACCATGCGGAACAATTCGGCCATGCGCTCACTGGTGTTTTGAGAAGGCTTTCGAATCACACGTCGCGCCAACGCCTGGGCGGCCTCCACGAATACTTCGTCGTTCATCACCGTGAGCGCCTGCAGGGGTGTGTTGGACCGCTCGCGCCGCACCGAACAGGCCTCTCCGCTGGGGGCGTCGAAAACACTGAAACTCGCATAGGGCGCAGTGCGCTTGGAAAACGTGTACATTCCGCGCCGATAGCGATTGGCGCCGGTTTCAGTTTTCCAGGCCAACCGTCCGTAAGCGAAGTTTGTCACTTCGTTGGGTTGTGGCGGAAAAACGCTGGGACCGCCCAGTTGTGCATTGAGCAAGCCTGCGGTGGTCAGGGCAACGTCCCGCACGATCTCAGCGTCGACGCGTGATCGAGACAACCGGGCCAGCAGCAGATTCTGTGGATCGCGACTAGCCAGTTCAGGAGAAGAACGAGACGATTGACGATAGACAGCACTTGTCACCATCCGCCGTAGCATGACTTTCTGACTCCAGCCGACCCGCATGAATTCCGTGGCTAACCAGTCGAGCAATGCCGGATGCGACGGGGCTGCGCCTTGAGTTCCAAAATCTTCCGTGGTGCTGACCAATCCCCTTCCGAACAGGACCGCCCAGTGGCGGTTCATCGCCACACGAGCGGTCAACGGGTTGGATTCGTCCGCAAGCCACTGGGCCAGGCCGAGGCGGTTAGCCGGCGCGCCCTCTGGAAACGGAGGTAGTACACGCGGCAGGTCGGGTTGCACTCGTTCCCCGGGTTTCAAGAATTCGCCCCGCTCATGGAGATACGTTGTCCGAGTGTGTTTGACTAATCGCTCCTGCATCACCATCGTCGTTGGAAATGGCCGCTGCGATTTGCGCACTTTTTCGACCGCTTCACGTACTTCAGCCAGTTCCGGGGCAACCGAAAGGAAATACCGTTGCAAGCTCGCTTGTTGATCCTCATTGAGATCCACAGTGGGAACCAACAGCAAAGATTCGATCTCCTCTGGAACAACCAGCGATTCGGAGGGGGTTGGATCGCTGGTGACAGAAACACGAAATCTCCCCACGCTGGCGGGGTAATAATGAAAGTGTTTTAAAACAAGCTTCAGAATCGAGGCGGATCCCCCTGCCACAGGTTGCTTGAACTCAAAAACTGCTGCCTGATCGCGTCCGGCTTCTTGACCAATCGTCCAAACGGACCGCGGATCTGCATCGATGGTCCTTGCCACGGTGTTCTTGTCTTTCGCGACACTGCCGGTAGCGCGCACCATTTGCACTATTTTCTCGGGTGCATTGGGCTTGCCGTCGGGGCCCAAGCTCAGCTGCACCTGACTGAGAAACAAATCGCCCGGTTTGTCGATTACTTCACGCCCCGGTCCACCCCCCGGTAAAGTCGGATGAAGCATCAATTCAAGTCTCATCGCCGTAATGCCCGGCAACTGCAACTTGTATTTCACCTCAAAAGCGTCACGTTTGGTGGCATCTCCACTAACCAGTAATGAGGCATCTTCCAAGGCGGTCAGCGTGGCTGCATTCGAGTGAAAGCTGTGTGGCTGTAAAATGGTCCAGTGACGCGCTTGAGCCGCCGCTTTTTCCCGCCACATCGAAAATTGTTGATCCAGGTGATCCTGCCGTCGTTGCACAACGGGCAACTGGGCACCGCCGGTCGGATCACCGGGTGACAAGGGGAAATTGTCTTTCCATTCCGACTTGAGTTCTTCGACTTGTTGCTCGATCGCTGCCTGCTGCGCGGCGACACCCGCATGGGGCAGGGACAGTTTAACTTCATCGGCGTTATTCATCAGGGCGAAGAGTTGGTAGAACTCCCGCTGAGTGAAAGGATCATACTTGTGTGCGTGACATTGAGCGCAAGCGATCGTAAGCCCCAACCAGGTCGTGCCGGTCGTCCCTACTCGATCAACAATCCGCTGAAATCGATCTTCCTCCGGATCGATTCCACCTTCCTGATTCAACATCGTATTGCGGTGAAATCCCGTGGCAATTTTCTGTGAGAGACTTGCTGCGGGCAACATATCACCGGCAATTTGTTCCACAGTAAATTGACTGAAGGGCATGTCCGCGTTGAGAGCAGCAATCACCCAATCGCGGTAGGGCCATATTGAACGTGGCCGGTCTTTTTCATAGCCGTTGGTGTCAGCATAACGAGCCAGGTCGAGCCAGATACGAGCCCAACGTTCGCCGTAGTGGGGCGAGGCAAACAACCGATCCACGTACCGTTCATAAGCATCCGGCCGGGAATCGTTGACTACCGAATCCGTAACGGAAATGCTCGGCGGCAAACCGATGAGCTCCAGGGAAACTCGACGGACCATCGTATGGGCGTCGGCCCGCTCCGACGGGAGCAAACCTTCCGCTTCGATTTTAGCCAGAATGAAACGGTCGATCGCATTGCGTACCCAGACCGCATGCTCGACTTGTGGCGGAGGGACGTGTACGGGGGTCCGGAACGACCAGTGATCCCGGTCGGAGAGCTCTGAAGAATCTGCCGACAAGGACGGGCTACAGAGCGCCACGGCGCTGACCAACGCAATAAGGACGCATGACTTGAGGCAGTTCATGAGCACACCACCCGTTTTATTTCCGGTGAGTGCTTCAATGCGAGAACAACAGCTGACAGAATGTGCGGGAACATACAGTGGTTTTCATACGTGGTTGAGCCTGTGTCTTCATTTTTGATTCTACACGAATCGCAATTGTCTTTCTGTGCCACTATGCCCTAGTCCCACAGTCACAGCTGCTTCTTTTACCTCTGCACGCGTTCAAAAATGAGTTCTTGCAGATTTTTTACTAGCCCTTCACTGACCCTGCACGGTGGAACAACACAACTCGCTGGCTCAGAGCGTTCGTCAGCTGCCCTGATCAAGTTGAGCAATTCCGTAGGGAGCCAGGTGGAGTTGCAGTGGTTTTCGGCTCACGCTCAACCACTGTCCGCTTCGCCGAGAAAACGCCTCCGGGTCACTTCTAGCGGTTGTCTCATTGTTAGCATCCAGATGGAAAAGTTCGACATCACCAGGCGTCAGGCCAAGGATGCGGATGGACCGGGCCCGATCGGACAGGTTGGCCACCAGCAGTCGAGTCCGGCCATTCTTGGCAAGCGCCAAGCCGATGGCCGATAACCCGTCAGAAGAACGTACTTCCCGCACCTCACCTCCGGCGAACTCGCCCACGGCACGGAGCACGTGATAAACCGCATAGACCTCGTCGGGCTTCGCAGGGAAAATATCTGGAAGTGGGAAGTCCCCGCCAGGCGACATCACACCCTTCCAGCCTACCGTTTCATAGTACGTGAGACTATCGGCGCCTGCCTGCGATAAATACTTGATGCTGCCCACAGTCCAACCGGCCGTGAACACCGACGGTTGCCGCGCGTCAACGTTGGACGGTAACTCACCAGCCAGGGGTGCCTGCCGCACCTGTTGAACCCTGAGAGTGACCGGACTGATCAGCAGCGGCCGGTCACCCACAAACTGTCGAGCACTGTGCACCGTGTCGGCCTGGATCTCGAGGTTTTCCACCATCGTCGGAGTATCAATCGCATGGCACTGCGGATTCATGCCATAGGAAACCATCTGAACCCGTGAGTCGACGGGACGATTCCGATTCAATTCCGTAAAATTCGTGTCCTCGCCAGTTCCGATCCGTGAGACCGGCACGACCGAACCCAGAATCTGGCGCGCCAGTTGAAACTTTTCCTGATCCGCGGCTAAAACCAGCCAGGCGGATACAGGGGGCTGAGTGATCCTGATCGCGTCGGCCAAACGCTGCAATTCACGGGCCGGTTTTTCACCCACCTGAATTCCTACGTGGAGCGAAACACCCAACGCCTTGGCCTGAGTGGAAGCCTGCTCCAGAACGCTTGCAAATGAGTCCGACGCCGGAGTGAGCGTGACCCGTAAGTGATCCATGTTCAGAGCCTTCAACCGGGTGATCTGCGCGGCTTCCAACTGGTCAACCTGGCTGGAAAGTTGCAGACCAATCCCGGGCAGCGTGTGCAGTGCCTGACCGCCCTCCACCAGGCTGAGAGTCACCTCTTCAGCTGGCTGGTTATCCCTCAACAATTGCGAGAGATCTCCCCTCAGACTGATCTGAACCTTGTGTGAAATTCTGGTTCCCTGGACCACTTTCACGGGATAAGGGATTTCTAGCGGAGTGCAATACGTTTTAAAGGAGGCATCGGTCCAATTTCGCTGATCCTCCATTTCAAAAGTATCACCTTCACAGCGCACGTGAGCCCAGACGCCGGGAGCGATTTCATGGGAGATCGCGCGGATGTTTTTTGCCGGTTGATCAGGTGCAATGAACTTTGGAAAGTGGCCGGGTGTTTCGTTGCCATGGATATCCTCGATTCGCCACGCCTGTCCGGCAGCCGAGGGACCGTGCAGAATGCAGAATCCGAGGCGGTTGCGTAAAAATGTCGAGTGTGCTTCACCGTCGAACGTGAAGACAACGTGGCCGTCGGAATTGCCGACAATTCTTCCTTTCCAGAGGAAATCGATGTCGCGTTCCTGGCACTTGACATCAAAGGTCAGTTGAAACGATCCGTCAGATTCCTGCAGCCGAATGTCGGAAACCCTGGGCGGAACAGTGCCCCAAAACTGGTTTCGCACAGGAGCGTTGATGCCGCGCAGAACTTCTGCCTTGCCGACACGTACAAAACGCAACATGACGTTGTCCACGTCGAAGGTCATGGACAGTGGTCCGGCGCGCAGTGGAATTGATTCCTCTGCCGCTAGTTGTAAGGATGAAACGAGCAGGGAAAATACCGCAAAGAAAAAATATTTCATCGAGAACTCCTGGCCAGCGGGGCACATGACGCCCCGTTGTGCATTACAAGTTCAGACTGAAACCACTGCCCTGTCGGGACAATCCAGCAGTTGGGAGGCCCGATACGGTTGACGGCAGCGCTTCACTGAAGCGTTATCCTAGAATCTCGTGAACGACACGACCGTGCACGTCCGTGAGACTCATGTCACGGCCGCCATAACGATAGGTAAGTCGCTCATGGTCCAGACCTAATAAATGCAGGATCGTGGCATGCAGGTCGTGCACCGTTACGGCATTTTCGACGGCAGCCATGCCCAACTCGTCGGTGACCCCGAAAGCGGTTCCGCCTCGAATGCCGCCACCAGCCAGCCAGACGCTAAAACACCCTACGTGATGGTCTCGACCGTGTTCGTTACCCGTATGCGGCGTGCGGCCCATCTCGCTGGCGAAAAGGATCAAGGTCTCGTCGAGCAGCCCGCGCAGCCTGAGATCTCGAATCAGGCCCGCAATGGGCTGATCGGTAACCAGGGCGTTTTTCTCATGACCTTCCTTCAACTTTCCATGCTGATCCCAGCTTCCAACCGACAAACCCACGGGATTGGCGGTGATCTCTACAAAGCGAACTCCTGCCTCGATCAGCCGCCGGGCCCGCAGACACTGTGTGGCGTAGGAGCGCAGTTGCTCATCTTCGGCGTTCACGCCATAAAGGTCCAAGGTAGCAGGAGATTCTCGGGACAGATCAAGAACATCCGGGATTTCGGTTTGCATCCGATAAGCCATCTCGTAATTACGGATGGCCGACTCAATTCCGTCATGACCTCCCAGAGACTCGGCCAGTTGTTGATCTTGCTGTAATAGCAAATCCAATTTTTTTCGTTGGATGCCGGCGGTAACATCGGCGGGGATGATGTTGGCCACGGGTACCCCTGCGGCCTGGATCGGCGTCGCCTGATAGTTGGCGGGAAGATATCCGTTGGAAAAGTTTTCTCGACCGCCCGGTGGAACTTTTCCACTCTCCAACAATACAAATCCCGGAAGATTCCGATTCTCACTGCCCAGACCATACGTGGCCCAGGAACCCAGGCTGGGAGCGCCGGCACGCAAACGCCCGCTGTGGATAAACAAGTTACCAGCAGCGTGTAACGGCAAGGGTGCCACCATGGAACGAACAAAGGCCATCTCGTCGACACAACCGGCTAAGTGCGGAAACAGCTCACTAACCGTCATGCCACACTGGCCATATTGTGCAAAACTCCAGGGACTTTGCTTCCACTTCCGATCCCCTTCCGTCTGCGTCTTTTTGGCATCCTTCCATTCTTGTACCAGTTGCCCATGGTGTTTGGCCAGCGCCGGCTTGGGATCGAATGTGTCGACGTGGGACACACCGCCCGCCATGAAACAAAAAATAACGTTCTTGGCGCGGGGTGCCGCATGCGGAGAGAGATTTTCCGAGAGACCAGCGTAGCTACGATCTGCCATCAACGAGGACAGCGCCAAGAGGCCAAAACCGTTAGACGCATTGCGCAGTACTTCGCGACGCGAAACAGGTTGAGCCATCCGCCCAGGACAACTCGATGCATGATGTAACCGTTCGTTCATAGCTGTTGTTACGAAAACTTTTGTGGTCTACGGTTCGCCGTCATCAAGTAGGAAGAGAACTGATCCAACAGCGTCGAAAACAAAACCATGTCGACCTGCCGACAGAAGCACGCCAGGACCTGACCGTTCATCTCATAACATACCACATCGCGCGCACTTAACGAATATAAATCATCTCTTTGGTGTTAAAAAACATATGCGCCACATCCTGCCAGATGGTCGGGCTAGCGAGACTTTCACCCGCTGCCACCTGGTGGGATTTTTCCAGCAAACCGACAAAAGTCGCGATTCTGTTTCGTTCGTCAGCGGCAGGCGGACGGCCCAAGGCCTTGACGAACATATGATCAATTCGTGCTTCCAGCGACTCATCCTGGCGTGCTATCAATTTCTCACTCCAAAACCGGGACTGGTCGATCAGGAACGGATCGTTCAAGAAGGCCAGAGCCTGGGCAGGCACATTGGTGCGATCCCGGCTGCCACGGGTCTCCATCGGATTGGGAAAATCAAAAAGTTCCAGAAATTTGGGACCCTCCATCCGAGTCACCTTCAGGTACAGGCTCCGGCGACCGTGGCCATCCAGCGGACCGGCTTCGAGCTTCCGATGTTCTTTAGGTTCCTCACGAAACGGATGAATACTGGGTCCGCAAAGTGTCCGGTCCAATCGTCCTGAAACGGCCAGAATCGTGTCGCGAATGGCCTCGCTGTCGAGTCGTCGTACCGGGTAATGATGCAGCAAGCGGTTGGCCGGGTCCCGTTGATTGGCAACCGCGCCGGACACACTGGACTGGCAAAAGGTACGACTGGTGACAATCTGTCGAATCAACTTTTTAACCGACCAACCCTGCTGAACAAACTGGTAGGCCAAGTGATCGAGCAACTCGGGATGGGATGGCAGGTCGCCCACGTGACCGAAGTCGTCCGTTGTGCGTACGATTCCTGATCCAAACAAATGGTGCCAAATACGATTGACCATCACTCTTGCAGTGAGTGGATTGTTTTGATTGGCAATCAGCTCGGCGATCTCCCGTCGGCCGCTCCCTTCGGACGAAAACATTTTGGACCCCGCGATGGACTCCAGGTAACGTCGTGGGACACTCGACCCCAAGTCCTCTGCGTTACCCCGACGCAGCAGCGGTGAATCAAACCCCGGACCGTGATCAGACATTCCCGCCACAACACGGGGCTGGGGTATCTGGGCTTCAAGTTCCCGGTACTGCTGCACAAGATCAACGACAGGTCGATCCGCCTGGATCGAGTTTGTCAACAAGTCGCTGGAAAGGAGCCAGTTGATCCAGCTCACATCATCGTTGGTCGCCTTTCCGTCCCGCCATGCCTCGATCGATTCTTGACACTCGGCCTGATAAGCATGGACAACGTCCTCCAGGGTTTGCGGCACCGGTCGGTCAAACAGCCTGAGAAAATGAGATAGGTCCTCTTGAGGCGTTTCTTCGCAGTCGTGTAGTACGACACGTGTAACCCCGAACCAGGAGCGGGGTGATTGAAGCTTCTCTTCTTCCGTTCCTGCTACCCCGGGTCGATCAGGCCAGCGTACGTTGTCGGTCTTGGTCGTTAGATCAAGATAGGAACGATGCGGCGGTCCGGCGCTCGTGGGAAATCTTTTCCAGTGCAAATCGGCTTCGTCCAGATAACGCTTCCCTCCCCCTGCATACTCGTTCAGTGAGCAACTATCGACCACGGCACGGACCATGCTCAGACCCCCGCCCAGTAGTTGCAAGCTCACGTACTTGTGTTCGGTAGGAACCCATGGTGATTGCAACGTGCCATTCAGTCGGTCAGACAACAAGTGAGTGAAGAGTCCTGCGGGCAAAACAGCGCTCACCATGTCATCCCCAGCCGACGGCAGGGCAAATTCACCGCACGAACACGGATCGCCAGCCAATCCCAAACCCAAGGTGCGCCACACGGATGGCTGGTCCGTGTCAAACGCCTGCCAAGTGTGGAAGTTTTGGGCGTTGAATTCGACACGCGCGGTTGCCTCCACCTCGTATTCTTTCTTCAGTTCCTGCCAAATGGATGCGAACGAATCAGGCGTCTGCTGATCTACAATTCGTTTCAACGGCAGTACAAAATCGTGGAGTTCGAGCTTTTCCCGGGCCAACTGTTGTTGCAAACCTGTCTCTGCTTCCTGGTCTTCTGCGGTCTTTTTCAGCCGTAGTGCTGTAAGTAGTTTGCCGGGCAATGCCTCGGTTGCCACCAACCACTCGTCGGCCAACTGTTGCCGCAATTCAATTTTTAGATCCTGCAACTGCTTAGTTTGCCGGGTAATCCCGCCGGGCAACTCGATCGTCTGCACAACTTGACGTGAGCTTTCCAGAATTCCGACCAGGGCGTAATAATCTGCTGTGGAAACCGCGTCGAGTTTGTGATTGTGGCAGCGGGCACAAGAAACGGTTGTCGCCTGAAAAGCCTTCGTCAACGTGTCGATTTGATTGTCGAGTGCATCGTATCGAATCTCCGGAAATCTCACACAGTCATCATGGCCGAGTTCCGAAAAACGCCAGAATGCAGTCCCAATGACCGATTCGTTAATTTCCAGTTCAGTGTTGATGCGCGGCGCTTCGAGCAGATCGCCGGCAATGTGTTCCCGAATGAATTGATCGTAAGGCAGGTCGGAATTGAAGGCACGAATCAAGTAATCTCGATACCGCCAAGCGTCACGGATTTCGTGGTTCCATTCGTAACCATGCGTTTCAGCAAAGCGGACAACGTCCATCCAGTGCCGCGCCCAGCGTTCACCAAAATGGGGCGAATCCAGGAGCCGATCAACGAGGTCCGTGTAGGCGACATCCCGGGAGGAATCCGGATGGTGATCCGAATGTTGCTCGAATTCACGTGTCTCCTCTGAAGTGGGGGGTAAGCCTGTGAGTACCAGGTTGAGTCGTCGCAGCAACGTCCGTGGCTTTGCCGGACGACTGAGTTCCAACCCGGCTGCTGCTAACCGGGCTTCGATAAAACGATCAACCGGGTGCGTGGAAGATGCCAATTCAGCAGCAGGCAGTTCCGAGTCGGAGACCGGTTTGAGACTCCACCATTCACGTCGCGCGTTAAAAATTCCCTGCCATGCCAGTTCAGCCGCCTCGTCGGCCGTTGGCGGATGATCCCGCGGGTCGTGAGCTCCTCCAGCCACCCAGCGTTCGAAGTCGGCAATGACTGCAGCGGGCAATTTTTCCTCCGGTGGCATCTCCAGCGTCTGGTGGCGAATCGCCGAAATCAACAGACTGCCTTCGACATCACCCGGCAGCACGGCTGGTCCGGTATCGCCCCCTCGTAGCAAAGCGGGACGACTATCCAGGCGCAGACTTCCCTTGATTTCAGACGCTGCGGCCGAGTGGCATTCGTAGCAATAACGAACCAGTACCGGCCGGATTTTCCGCTCGAAAAATTCGATGTGCTCCTGCTCGGGGGTAGCGAAAACCGGGTGACCCATTGATGCGCACAGCGCAACGGAAATACCCAGGCAGGTCACACTCTGTCGGATCCAGACAGGCAATCGCAAGAAAAATCGAATCGGCATGGGGCGGGAACTGTCAATGGAAGATCAAGCAACGGTGATGGACTCGGGCAAGTCGGCTTGGTCGCCTCGTCCGCGAACCCAACGCATTGGACCACTCATTATAGTTGAGTCGGTAAACGGTGGTTATAGCTAAATCGTTGAAATTGTACAGTCGCAGGCTCTGAAAAATTCTAGCGTTTCACGGCCACATAAGACATCGTTTGTCATCACAACTTTGACTCACCCAGCCACCTCAACCTGGCCGTCCAAAAAAGGGTCCCGGGGGACGACCCGACGGGCATTCTAATTTGACCGGACAAGCCACTGGCAACCCGCTGTGACTTCACCGGCCAGGACTGTAACATCCTGGTTTCTGAATTTTCCTTGGTTGTATGCAAGTCCTGCATTTCCTTACACTGTGACCACTGCACGGCACCCGTTGAAGACCCGAAACGTTCTGCTTCGGCCTGCCCGATCTTTTCAGCTAATATGTCGCCAAAGTAAAATCAGGTGCCTGGAGAAAATCAATGAAAATCAAGTTGGATCATCTGGCCGTGACGGTTCGTGAAATGAAACGTTCACTTGAGTTTTACGAAGGTCTGTTGGGAATGGAGCAGGTAGGCGCACATCTACTGGAGGGGGACACGATCTCGAGGATGTGCGGCAAACCCTCGGTGCGCATGCAGGTGGTGCGACTGGCCTGTCCCGGAACACCCGACATTCAGATCGACTTGCAGGAGTATCTGGAACCTGCTGCGAAACTTGCCGACTGCAAATTGGGAGACGTGGGCAACTCCCATTTCTGCATCACTGTCGATGATGTTGACAGCACGCGGAAAAAACTTGAATCCCATGGAGTGACGTTCTTGGGGGACACCGTGTACTTCGATTTGGAAGACGCCGGTCAACTTTCCGTTGTGTTTTTTGAAGACCCTGACGGTTACGTCCTGGAACTGGTGAGTTATGGAAAGCGAGACGAACAGTAACGGTCGGACGACAAGATGGTATGCAGATCGTCAGCCACGATCCGTTGGGTTGCTCCTTTCCCGGAATGCCGGTAATCCGGCACCAACCTAGTACGGCAAAAGACCTCCTGAACAGTTCAACGTTTGCCCGGCGATGTAGCTGGCTTCGTCACTGGCCAAGAACGCTACGACATTTGCCATGTCCTCCGGTTCCTGAATCCGGCGCACGGGTATCGACTGCACAACCTCCCGCTTGAAGGACCCTTTCGGCTCACCGCTTCGCTCCGTCACCCCCCGGTCGATGACATCCCACATCGGCGTATCGACGATTCCCCCGCAGATGCAATTGACCAGAATCCCGTCGCCGGCCAGTTCGGCCCCGAGTTGCTTCGTCAAACCGACGGCCGCATGCTTGCTCATGGCATACACACCCAGGGGAACTGCCTTCCCGGGTGCTATTTTTCCAGCACCACTAGCATTGATAATGATCCGCCCCCCGCCCCCCTGCTCAAGCATTTGTCGGGCCGCGGCGGTTGCACAAAGAAATGCTCCTTTCGCATTCACCGCCATCTGTCGGTCAAAACTGTCTTCGCTCGCTTCAACCAAAGGCGCAATCTCGCCAATTCCCGCATTGCAGACGATGCAATCGAGGCGACCAAACAATTCAACCGCCCGCGCAAGCGCTACTTCCACTTGCTCGTGACAGGTTACGTCCAGCACCTGGTAAGCAGCTTGCGTACCCGACTCTTCCGCCAGCCCAAGGACTGTGGCCGAGTCACCCTCGGCAATGTCGCTGAGTAAGACATGCGAGCCTTCGACGACAAATCGTTTGGCAATGGCCAGTCCGATACCGCGACCCGCACCGGTGACAACTACTGATTTATTTTTGAGTTCGGGGTATTGCGCCATCTTGGGGACGATCCCTCAATCATTGGAAATTGGAAATTGGAAAGTCAATCGAGCACGCTGATTCTGCCGCCGTGGTGAAACATGTGTGTGCACTGTTCAACCGGACAAGCAGCAAATCTTGTCCAGAAGGTTATTCGATTGGCATGGCTACTCGATGTCATGGATCAGTTTACACGCATTGACAGGACCGGCAACCGACGGTATCCAACCCGACACCAGGACTGATTCCTCATGATCGCTCAATAAAACCCCGAAATACCTTTTTAATTATCAAGATATGTCTTGCGAGACCATGGGTGATGGCCGACAATACTTAACGAGTCAGTGTTAATGCGATCCCCGTTCCTGCAGCACGAACTGGCCACTATGCTTCGCGTTGAATCTGGAATATCGAATCCATACTGTGACGGACTATCGCGTCGTAGTTTCGTACAGTTGGGCATGGCAGGCATGGCCGGTGGAGCGATTCCTGAATTACTGCGGGCCAAAACGCTGACAGCCGCAACCGGGGCGCACAAGAATTCTGGAAAGCAGACCTCGATCATCATGATCTGGATCGATGGCGGGCTGAGTCATCTTGATACTTACGATATGAAGCCCGAAGCGCCGGAAGAATGCCGTGGAATCTGGAAACCGATCAAGACCAACGTGCCGGGTATCGATGTTACGGAGATGTTTCCTCTGCAAGCCAAACAGGCTGACAAATTTACCCTGATCCGCTCCATCCACCATGACCGGGGAGATCACTTTACCGGTGGCCACATTATGCTGACGGGCCGGGAGGCGGGCGTCAGTGGTTTTGACAACCAGGGTAAGTTCCCTTCCATCGGTTCGATCGCGACCAAATTCACTGGTTCCCGCCAGCCGGGCATGCCACCGTACATCGCCGTCCCTTATGCGGCCAGCATCGGTCTGGTACCGGGCTATCATGGTGGAAATTTCCTGGGTTCTGAATTTAACCCGTATGCCCCGGGAGGGGATCCCAACGCCGACAACTATTCGGTCACCACGTTCGATCCGCCGAGCGGACTGACCATCGATCGACTTGAAAGTCGTCAAGAAGTGTTGAAATCGCTTGATCAATTCAACCGTCGGATGGACCGCTCCAAGCTTCTGGAGACTTCGGACCAATTTCAGCAGGAAGCTTATGATCTGGTGACCAGTGCGCGCGTCAAATCCGCCTTTCATATTGGCGAAGAAGACGTCAAACTGCGGGAACGATACGGGCGTGGCGGCTGGGGACAAAGTACATTGTTGGCGCGCCGCTTGGTGGAAGCCGGAGCGACGTTTGTCACTGTCCACTTCGGTGGTTGGGACAATCACTGGGACTTACAGCCTGCCTATGAAAGCAGTCTCCCCCGAGTCGACGCAGCCGTCGCTTCCTTGTTGCAGGACCTCAGTGACCGCAGCCTGTTGGAACAGGTCCTGGTTCTGGTGGTCAGCGAGTTCGGCCGTACGCCTGTCATGAACAACGGCCACAACGGAAAAGGAACCCCGGGCCGCGATCATTGGGGAAGGGCGTTCAGCTGCCTGGCGGCAGGTGGAGGCGTGCAGGGCGGCCGCATCGTTGGTGCGACAAATGCGCGAGGCGAGCGCCCGGCCGAACTTCCCCTCAAACCGGACGACTTGCACGCGACCATGTATCACGTCCTGGGGATTGACCCGAAGCTTGTTTACCATGACCGTATCGGCCGCCCCATCCATGCCGTACAAGATGGTGACGTGATCCAGGAACTATTCTAGCTGTTCCCCGCGGTTTGAGTGTTGGACCCGGATCACTTTTCCGCACAGACCACACACAGAACTTCCATGCCAGAATAGTTGCCGGGCGACCCGTGGTCTTTTTCTCCATCCCCAGATGGCCGATCTTTGAAACGTCACCCTGTATGCCGGTTGGACTTTCGGGGGTTGCTTGACGTGGCAATTCCTGACCCGCGAAAATAGCAAAACCTTTCAAGGGAGATCGTTTTCTCTGCCGGACGACGGACGGGCTTCGATGCGCAGTTGGTTGGCAAGTTCTCGCAGCCGGTCGGACTCGAAGAATTTGCCTTCCTGATCAAGTTCGTGGACTTGGTGGTCCAAATTACGACTGGCTTGCAAGAGCGCGGCAGATGATTCGCTCCCCTCTCCCCTTGGCGGCTCTGGTCGTTTGCGGTAAATCGCCGCTCGGGGAGAATCATTCCTTGGTTTCAACCCCTCACCGTACACTTCCTTCAATGCTTCTCGAAACACTTCTTCCAGGACATCCTTGTTTTGAACGTCCGATTTCTTCTCATCAGCTGGCGAGAAAGCTTGATCCAACAACTGTCCCAAATTCAACTGCCGGCGGATTCGCAGGAGGTCGTGCAACTGCTGCCGCTGCACGGGGTCGAGGTCTGCCGCCTGCTGCTGGTCAAGAAGATCAGACTGCTCGGTTGGTACCGCCGGGGAATCGAGCAGATTTGGCTCGACATCCTCGGCAATGAGGATCTGAACACCAGCAAACCAAGCCACAACCACAACGCCTAGGATCCATCCCGATCGCTTCTGCTCGTCAATGCGCATGCTGAACTCCTCTCCAATGAAACCAGACAGCATCCGACACGTACCGTGAACGTGGTTATCGAATGCTTTCACCACGTCCTCACCCGTCTCTAACTTCGAGTTCGTTGTGTCTGCTCAGCTGGGGACGACACCCACCCCACACTTGTCCGCTCCTATTCTCGAATGAACTGCTCGTTTGACCAACCCCAACATTCCAGGAGCGGTTGGCATGCTTCTGCGCAAAGAAAACTTGTGCGCAAACAGAGATTGTCACCCAGCGACTAGTCAGACTGCTGCGTGACTTCCGACACCCACTTTGCATAGTCGTGATGACTCGCCACTACCGGAAGAGCAAGAATCTCGGGGACTTCATAAGGATGGATTGCGAGAATCGCTGATTCCAGTTTCTGGTAATATTCGCCGCGAGTCTTAATCCGGCACACCCACTCCTCTGCCTGGGTCATTTTTCCTTTCCACCAATAACAACTCGCGCTCGGTCCGCTAACCTGAACCGCGGCCGCCAGATGTTGGCTCACCAGATTCTCGGCAATTCGCAGTGCATCCTCGCGGTTCCCGGTCGTCGTTATTACTTGAATCATATTTGTCATGAAACCGTGTTCACCCTTCGTTCAAAAACTCTTCACAAAATCCGTCCGCTGAAGTCCTATAATCTGGTCAGAAACTAATGCTTGTACACCCTGGCCGAATTCATTTACCGCCCTGGTAAGATTGGCATCCGTTGGCTTGTCACATCATCGATTGGCACCAGACCCGCATGTTCCCAACACTCGCAGCCACTGCTGACTCACTCCTTGTCTCCGGCCTGGTAGAATCGTTTGGCGATTTGTTCGGTGTGAAACGGCAACCATTCGGACAGGGTGTACACGGCGTGGCCGGCGTGGTGCCGATATACAGGTTGTTCAGGTAAACCATAGTCAACTAACAGCGTGCACCCCTCGTCGGCAACCCGCAAACCCTGTCGGAGATGTTGCAGAAGATATCGTCGCTTTACGCCCGGCTGAACCACCGCGGCCAAGCGTCGGTTGGCAAGCCAGGCGCGCCAACTCAGCCAACTTGGCTGTATGTTGGTACCCGCAATACCGACTTGTTGTACATAATCGCCTCCCTCCGCCTTGAGAACCTGGTCCAGTGTTGGGGGGAAATCCGCTTGAAATTCAGGCAGTCCAGCGGTGGGTCGGTGAAACACAAAGTGTAGAAGTCGGTTGTAAATGCACGTGTCCCACCCGTAGCGGATAGGAGTACCGAAATTGACAATGTCAAACTGCGTGCTAAAGACCGGATGAGTTTTCGCCTGAAGCAAATCTCTTGCGCGGAACCAGTGGGCCGTGGCGTCAGACGACTGGCCTCCCTCGTAATAGCGGCGGGCCGCTCGAAAAAAACGGTCGCATACTTTTGGTTCGGCCCCTAACAAATTGGTCAACAGGGCAAACACGTTTCCGGCGTGGCTATGTCCCCATAGTAGAATCCGCTGCTCGGTTCGGGTAACCCTGTCAGCCAGTTCAACCAACAAGCGGACGGCCGCTTCGGCTCGTGCTAAATGATGGTTTTCTCCGGTCCACGTGAATCGTCTGACGGGCACCGGCGGCAGGCCCTCGGACGAGACGGCGGTTGCAAGGTGTTGGGCAAATACCTCGGTATAGTTACCATGTTCCTCGGTGATGGAATCGACCATCTGCTTTACCGATTTTTCCATCACTTCTTTGAAAGCCGGTGCCAGGACGGCAAACTGGCGAACCAACCCCAGCCCATCGTTACCGGTGAACGTGCCATGTACCAGGTAGATGGCTGAAACCCTTGCTTCCTGCAGCGTGCGGCCCGCACATCGCATCCTTTGAACGAAGATTTCGGTATCCGGGTAGGCGGGAGTTCCAGGCAGAACAAGTTCGTATTCCGCTGCAGGTGGCGAACTGTAGATCTGATTCTGAAAATGATTGTGCCGGGGCATAAAACAGAGCCTGCAGGGACTTAAGCCTTGCGGATAAAATGTGCCGCATAACTGCGAACTTGACGACCATTCAACACATGCACCATCCGCAGTTGCTGCACTGTCGATTCACTGAACTGGCCCAAAGGCAGGTGAACCAATCGTTTTCGAAACCGACGTGCCAAACGCCGCCAACCAGCACCCGGGGGATAGGGGCTTAAAAGAGCAATCTGGCGGCAGCGGCTGTGAACCATGGCTGCGGCCAGCAAGCGTTCTTCCAGGGTTTCCGTAAAGTCCAGTCTCGGGTCCGACCAGATGTCGGGGATGGAGAGCGGTGGAAACAAGAACATCGCTCCACCGTAGGTCGCAAGACCAACCCCCGGCCCCACTAACTCCCGGCGAAAGTCGGTTGCAAAAAAGGCAAGCGTCGATTCCTGATCATGTTCAGCGTACCAGGTACTACGCCAGTGATAGTCACGAGGGTCAGCCGGTGAATCAAAAAGCATCACCACGCAATCCAAGTCACCCCTTCCAGGAGGCAGTACTTTGACGTAGATCTCTCCGCTATGCCAGTTCCTGACTGTTTCGCGAATATCGATTCCATCCTTGATGCTTGTGGTGAATTTTTCGGAACGGGCCAAATCGGCTCCCATCACAGCTCGCGCCCGATCAAACAGGTGACAGCGAAATCCCTCAATGAGTTCGTCCTCGGGTGGCCAACTGCACTGCGAAAAAGGATTCCACCTCATGCGCCACTTGTCAGTTTCCTGCTTTTCTGAACGACGTTGCAGCTGGCAGCTACGCCAGCTCACAGGCGGACCCGGCAGACGGCTGACAAGATGCACCAGATCTCCGTTGGGCAAACGGGCCTGGTCCACACCCAGCGTCACTTCCTCAAAACCTGTTGCCTGATGGTAGGGATAATCTCGGGCTGTCTCGGCGACATGAACGGCGTACCGGTCACCCAGAATCTGTTTGCTGGCGATGATCATGGTATAGAGATCGGGTGACATTCGTCGTTCGATCAGCGACAGATTGCGAATGTATTTGAGGCAGGTGGAAAGAGCGTGGGTAGTGACCTTTCGGGCTCGTCGCCCCATTTCGGACCGGTAGCCGGATCGGGCACTGATCAGCAGCTCTTTCACACCATCAATCGATAGATTGTCGTCACTTTCCAGCTCCGCCCGAGCTCGTTCGTAGAGTCCCGTAATGAACGGTAGTTCGCCCAGCATGAAGATTAGCGATTTCGATTGCGGCTGGTAGATGTGAGTCTCCTGCACCTCCTCATGTTCCACCTGACTTATCTTTCGATCCTGATAGGCCTCTCGTATCCAGGGCCAGTCTAAAGCCGAACAGACCAGAAGTATGGAACCATATTGCTCTTCCAACTGATGCAGACGGGCGGCCATGTGAGCCACTCGATCGGTTGGCTGGCCGATCGGTAAACGGTCGATACTCGGGAGTACGGCCGCGGCGAAACGTTCGAGCGATACGCGCCGCAAGGCATAGGGATCAGGAAACACGGCCGTACAAGGCTCAAATTGTGCCGTCTCCAAATCGATGAAGCGACGGTCAATGTGTTCGCCGATTGCCGTCCGGATGGCCGCGATCACCCCCTGGCAAGGATCAACAGGAACGTAGCTCAGGGTCCGGTTATGGGAATCATCCTCATGCTCGTTATCCGGCGACCAGGAACCACCCCAATCCTGAAGCGACTCGTCCTGGGTGACCATCGAGGGCGAAGGCAAGCAGGTGACGGCGCGCTCGACATCCGCTTGAAAAGAGGGTGGTAAAGGCACCGCGACGCAATCAAAGGTCTGCTCGAGCATCCAGCGTCGGACCTCCGTCGCAAAATCGCCACTGCCGTGAATGATTGGCAACGCCGTTATGCGATCGCTGAATTGGAGTACTTTAGATTGCATCGTCGACCGGGTGCTCAGGAGTACCAGCCCAACTGGATTGGGAGAAACGACTTCATCACACGAACCACCTATCCTCGGACTCAGCCAATTGTTTTACAAAATTGTACGCAGCTTGTGCAGTCTTGGATCAATCCCCTCAGTATACTAATCTCAACGAGCCAACTGGCAGGGTGCTTCAACAACCAGTACCAGCAGCCGGATTCTGGCCGGCCACCTCACTGACAAATCACTTCCATGGCAGACAAATTAGGCCTGTCATGATCCTCTGACTGGTTGGTGCTGCCGATCGCTGGTTTCCACTGTTTTGTCAGAAAAAATAATCCACGTGGCAGAAGTATCCTCCTTGATGCGCTCGCCGGTCACACCTTGCACCTTTCGGACAAGGAGAGAAACGGGTGGTTCACTTGCTCCAGGCAAGCAGGAACCCAAACTGCTCTCACGTCGGGGGGCCATTTGGACAAACACCGGACACTTGGACGATCTGTCCGTGTGGTGTATGAATGTTCCTGACACTCGCCGCTGTGCACCGGCAACCTATCCGGTCGGACTGAAAATGGAAACAGTGGGAAATCCACTCCTCCAGGTTCAAAAAGACATTCATCATCCCGGAAGATGGCCCAGCGAAATTAAAAATCGAGCCATTTGAAAGCATGGCGACGCGGAGTGTGTTAACTTGTTTGCCCCAGGACGAAGAACTCGAGTTCCCCCGCCTCCTGCAGGAAAACGGCGGGGGGGCAGAGAACTGTCTCATGTCACCCAATGTGTCTCCACTACTTTGACTTTCAGAGCAACTGCAAATCCATCAAGTTTCAGGTCATCTCCGAATCAATCGGTATCACACCGTCGGCAAACTCAACACGGGTAAATTCTCATGCAACGACAATTTTTGTCCAACTCCGACCTGCAAGTTTCACCCATTTGCCTGGGCACCATGACCTTTGGAAACCCCGTTTCCCAGAACGACGCGGTTCGGTTAGTCCACTGGGCGATCGACCAGGGCATCAACTTCATCGACACGGCTGACATGTACGAGGGTTACGACCGCTTTCTCGGGTCCCCTGGCGGCGTGGGTGAAACCATTCTGGGTCATGCCATCCACGACCGGCGCGAACAAGTCCACATCACCACCAAAGTTGGAAATCCTGTGGGAACTGGCGAGTACGAAGGCACAGGTCTGTCCCGCAGTCACATGCTTCATCAGATCGATGCCAGCCTCAGGCGTCTGCAGACGGATTACGTCGATATCTACGAATTGCATCGACCCGATCCGAACACGCCGCTGGAGGAATCTATGTCGGTCATGGTCCAACTCATCGAAGCGGGAAAGGTTCGGCACTGGGGATTTTCAAATTATTCCGGAGATCAGATTCATGACCTGGTGCGTATTTGTGACCAACACAGCTGGCCACGTCCGGTCGTTAGCCAGTCGCCTTACAGTTGGATCAAACGTGATGAAGAGTCGAACAGCCTGCCGGCGTGTCGGGAACTGCAGATTTCCGTGACCCCCTACCAGCCACTCCAAGGAGGCTTACTGACCGGAAAATATCAAAAGGGACAACCTTTGCCAAAGGACAGTCGAGCCGCCGAATCCCCCTGGCTGGAACCACCGCAGGAGACCCTGCTGGACGATCTTGCACGTTTTGAAGCGGAGGCCCGAGAGACTCAACTGAGCCCCGCCCAGTACGCCATTCACTGGTTACTGAACCAGGAGGGTATCGACTCAGTGGTCGTGGGCCTCAAACGAATAGACCAGTTGGACGAATTGCTGAAAGCCTGTTCCTGACGCTGCTGACAACTCACTTTGCGATTGGCTTTCCACCACGCTACGGGGTCAGCCCCAACGCAACGGGCGCCCACCTTGTTTCCACTTGAACATCAACCTGTCGGTGACAGTGGTGCCAACATTCCGGCGGTAGCGGGCCAAAGCGCCTCAGCCAAACGAGGCCCGGCTGTCCCCGAAACCACAGGACAGGAATCCACCATCAACGACGACCGTCTGCCCGTTAACAAATGAGGCCGCATCGCTGGCCAGGTAGACCGCCGTCCCGGCGATCTCTTCTGGTTTACCAAACCGGCCCGCCGGTGTTCGCTCAATGATCCTCCGGCCGCGGTCATTGTTTTCGATCTCTTTACGGTTTAGATCCGTCACAACCACTCCGGGAGCAATCGCGTTGGTGCGGATGCCGTATTTTGCCCATTCGTTTGCACAACTACGAGTGAGGCCGAGCACGGCGCTCTTGGCAGCAGCGTAAGCGGCCACCTCAAGGGCGTCCACAAAAGAAGTCAATGAGGCAATAAGAATAATGCTACCTCCGCCTTGCGGGATGAAGGTTCGTGCCGCAGCCTGGGCACAGCGAAGCGCCCCGGTCGCGTGAACGTTGTGTATGTGATTGAATTCCTCAGCCTCCAATTCAAGTAGTGGTTTACGTAACGGGATGCCGGCGCAATTCACCAGAATGTCAAGTCTTCCAAAGCTCTGAACGGCCAGATCCACAGCTGCCTGGACACTGTCCTCACTTGTCACATCCAGCTGCGTGCCTGCCACTTGCTCCTCAGTTCCCTGACCATTCAATTGTTGAACCGCTTGGTTGATCGTTTCCAGACGTCGCGAACCAATCAACACCTGCGCACCGTGCTCGACGAAACCCTCTGTGACGGCGTACCCGATTCCCGTCGCTCCACCCGTGACCAGGGCCACTTTTCCTGACAAATCAAAACTCGTACTTTTCATGGTTTGGTATGTCTTTCGATCAACAATTGGTGTCTCGCATCTCAACGGCCCGAAAGGGGGAATCCGCTCGTGCCCCCTGGTCAGGACGGAGCCAATGTCCTAGAACGTTTCTACGTTACTCGACCGGGGTATCGACAAATAGGGTGCTTGTAACAACTCGCTTCACCAGCGGAGTCGCCCTCCTGTTCCTTGCAATCCGTTAGCCAGAGCAACCAGATGACCAACGCCACACAACCCAAGATTCAGATTTGTCAACGGGGACTCACCGAATATGTGGAGTGCTGTCTTCGTGAATTACATGCCCATCTTGACTGCCAGGAACTCGATCCCGCGGCCAACTTGGCGGATCAGTTGCGCGGTGTAGAAATGGTGATCGATATCGGTGGCCACGCGTCGCGGGAGATTATCGACGCCGCCGTCGATACAAAATTCTGGCAGGTCATTGGGACGGGCCTGGATAACTGCGAAGTCCAATATACTCTAGACAAGGGGGTCCAGTTAGGAAACACGCCCGGATTCACCAGCGCTTTAGGACTGTCGGAGTGTGCCATGATGTACATTCTGATGCTCACCCGGAAATATCACGAAGCGCGAGATAATTTTCAGTCGGGAACATTTTTCACACCCAACGGCAAAACACTGGATCAAATGGCATTGGGAATCATTGGTTTTGGAGCCAGCGGTCGTCAACTTGCCAAGCGTGCTAAAAGTTTCGGCATGCGGGTCGAGGCAATCGATATCAGACCGCTGGACACCGATCTTCCGGACGACATGCAGCCCGACTACTATGGCCTGTCGGATGAAATGGACAGTGTCATTTCGCGCTGCGACGTGGTTTCCCTTCATTTGCACCTGACGCCGGAAACAACCCACATCATCGATGAACGGCGTCTGGGACTCATGAAACCCTCAGCCTTCCTGATCAATGTGGCACGGGGAGCCCTCGTCGACGAAGACGCGTTGGCTGATGCAATCCTGAACGGCAAGATTGCGGGAGCTGGAATCGATGTGTTTGCCAACGAACCGGCTGACATCAGTCGACCGGAATATCAACTGCCAAACTTCATCGCCACTCCGCACACGTCGGGTCAAACCGATGAAACCATCCGCCAGCGTTGTGCCATCGCGGTGGATAATGCTCGTCGTCTGGCGACCGGAGAAAAATTGGTGCATCTGATCGATGCCAGCATGGGGCTCGGAAAGTGATCGCAACCGGTCACAGAACACAACGTGGGGCGAGGCTTTCAACCTGCGCGGCAATGGCTTATCGCGTGGATTTCGACAGGCCCGCGCAAATTGTCCCTATCCTCGGCTGAGATCGCTGTTCTGTGTGTCCGTGAGCATATCCATTTCAATGGGGCCGTGCGTATAACGAGCCGGAATCCTCAGTTCCAGCAGCGGGACTCCATCTCCCACGCACGTATTGCACCTCCGGAACATCGGTGATGGTGACCTTCAAACAAGTAACTTCTTGTCCCTACCTGGTGTAACGCACCCGGATCATTCAAAGTGCGGCGAATTCCGGCAGCCCGGATGAAATTTTCAGCCGTCGATTTCAATCGATCTTAACTCGCGGGCAGATTGCAACGCCGCTTCCACGATCTGTAACACGGCCACTCCATCGGCGCCACTACATGCGACCGGCTGATCGTTGTGAACTGCTTGTAAAAAGTTTTCAATCTCAGCACGCATCAGTTGATCGCGGTGCAGTTCAAAACGTTCAACATGGTGTTTCTCGTCACCATGTCCGTAACTCCGTATCTCACCGGCGTCAAAGTCGACAAACACTGACTTGCGGTCGCCAAAAATCTCTAGCAGGTGCCGATTCGGATACTGTACGTAATCCAGGTGGATTTGCACCAACGCGCCGGACTCATATCGCAGGGTCATCGCAAGGACACTGGGATCCTGCATCAATGGCAGATCACCCAAGTTAGCCGTCTCGGCTGAGACTCGGATAACCCGACCGAACAATACACTCAAAAAATCTGGCTGGTGGGTGTAGTCGAGTATCAGCGAGTTCGGCTGCGGCGTTTCAAAACGATTCCGCGAGGCCATGAGCGTGAAATAGGTGCCTACCATCGATCGACCCCCGACAAGTGTCCCCAACTCTCCGGTATCGATCATCTTTCTCAGTCGGGCGAGTACCGGATGCAGGCGCATCAGATAGCCCACTTGCAGAACTTTACCGTTCGATTCGGCCGCTGCAACAATCGCCGCCGCATCCACCACGTTTTCGGCCAGCGGTTTTTCACAAAACACATGACAGCCGGCCTCAAGCGCCGCCACTGCCATCGGTCGATGCAAATGGTGCGGTGTGCAGACGAACACCGCCACGGGCCCGGCCGCTAAAGCTTGCTCATAGTCAAGAAATCTGCGTGCACTGTCGGCATTTTTCTGGGCTTCGTCCAGGCACGCCTGGCTTGAATCACACAACCATAATTCGACGTCTTCACGTTCGGCCAAAAGCCGCGCGTGACGCTGACCGATCGAACCTGTACCGACGACCAGAATAGTAGTGGGTTGTTTAATCATCATAGGTTGCTGGTAACTTCAGTAAACTGACTGCCTGGGCAGCGGACCGCAGAACCTTGGTATCCGTGGGGCACATCAGAAGACGCTACTTGCCGCCGGTGAGTCGCTGATTTTTCAGCTTGATGTGGCAAGCGATACAATCGGCAATCGTAACGATCAAAGCAGTGGCACCCTTCATCCGTTGCAACTTCCCGAGTAAGACAAGCGAATGCGTGGGTTTTCCAATACGCCTGCAGGATAGGCAGTTCCCAAGTCGAACACCAGCCCTCTAGCCCCCCTGAAAGCGGTGGTAGAGTTCGCGGTAGGCGCCTTGGTTCGCAAGTAACTCCGTGTGGGTTCCACGTTCCACGATCTGGCCCTCGTCCAAAACCAGAATTTGATCTGCTTCCCGAATGGTACTCAGGCGATGAGCCACCACAAAACTTGTTCTTCCCTTGAGCAACTGACGTAAAGCTTGCTGAATATGCATTTCCGTCAACGTGTCGACACTGCTACTGGCTTCATCCAGAATCAAAACCTTGGGATCCGTGAGAAGTGACCTGGCAAAACAAACCAGTTGCCGTTGCCCCAGTGACAAATTGCTGCCCCGTTCGCCAACCTGGGTTTGAAATCCGTCGGGTAACCGTAGAAACACATCCATGCAGTTCAGCTGTTCGACCACGTCATGTACTTCCCGATCGCTCGCTCGGGGCCGACTAAAACGAATGTTCTCCATCACCGTACCGGAAAAAAGAAAACTATGTTGCACCATGATTCCAAGATGCTGCTGCCAGCTTTTTGTTTTCCACTGCACCAGATCACGGTCATCCACCATGACCACACCAGATGTCGGCAAGTAGAACTTGGCAACCAGATTTGTGACCGTTGTCTTGCCACTGCCCGTATGCCCCACCAAAGCAACGGTTTGCCCTGGCTTGGCCACCAAACTGATGTTCTGCAGTACTTGCGTTCCCGGAAGATATTCAAATGAAACGTTGCGAAATTCAACGCGCCCACACACACTTGGCACATCAATGGCTGTTGGTGGATCGTCCCAATCGGGCGGGGTGTCAAGCAACCCGAAAACGCGTTCGGCCGCAGCCATCGAGGTCAGGGCCTGGGTGTACAACAGGCCCAACATGGTCAGGGGACTGAAAAAGAGGCCCGCCATCAGGAAGAAACCGATCAGGTCGCCCAAGGAAGCGTCGATGGCAGGATTTAACACCCGAAATCCCCCCAGCAACAACAGAATCGCAATAAAAAAGTGGCTGTTCATGTCCAGAAGTGGCAGGAGTCGCCCGTGGATGCTGGCAATTTCGTAGTGATAGCCTGCATGGTCTTCCGCCAAATCACGAAACAACTCTGCATTTCTTGCTTGCCTTCCATAGGCCTGGGTAGTGCGTATTCCGTTGATCGACTCGGCCAGCGTGGCTGTCACTCGACTAAACGATTCCTGTACGGCACGGTGTGCTTTGCTTAATTTGCGGCGAAAGTAATGATTGATACCGGCCAGAACGGGTGCCAGCCCCAGCACCACCAGAAACAGCGCCCAGTCGTACCACAACATAAATAAAGCGGCCATCAGCATCTGACCTGACTGGACCATGGCAACGAACATGACTTCCTGAACGCCCACCCGCACATTTTCCACATCGGAAGTCAAGCGACTGATGATGCGTCCCAACTTCGTAGAGACATAGAACTTCATCTGCAGTCGCTGTAGATGGGCGAACAGTTCGTTCCGCAGATCGTGCACGACGCTTTCACCCAGTTCGAGTGCCAAACGCTGTCGGAAATGCGCCACGATTTGCGTCGATACAGCCAGTGCCAAGAAACCCACGACAGCCCAGGTGACTCCCGCCGAATTGCCAGCCTGAATCGGGCCTTTAATGGCTGCCGCAATGGTTGCGGCGAGAGCCGGTAACTGGAGTGAGCGCACAACAACAATCACCAGCAGCCAGGTTCGCCGGGCAGCGTAAGGGCGCGTGTAACGCAACAGACGGTTGATGATTTTCCAATCCAGTGGGCGCTGGTGGATTTCCCGTTCGTCTTTTGCCAGATGGGTGATGCTTGGGGCAACGTTGCTCATACTATTCAATTCTGGAAAGCCAATCTTCTTTCGTCGAGCGGTCCGCCGAGATCCTCCACTTGGGCCGACAACAGGGATCGCAGATATCCATCCTGATCAAGCAACTCTTCCGGAGGCCCAAATTGGGCGACCTGCCCATCCAATAGAACCAGCACCAGATCGGATCGTCGGATAGCGCTCAGGCGATGTGTGACCAGAAACGTGGTGCGGTTATGCTTGGCTTCATCCACTGCTTGCAGAATTTCATGCTCCGTTTCCGGATCTACCGCGGCAGTGGGATCATCCAACAACAGGATGGGCGAATTCATCAACAGGGCCCGCGCAATCGCAATTCGTTGGCGTTCTCCGCCAGAAAGATCGCAACCATGTTCTCCGATGATCGTGTCAAAACCGTCGGACAAACGAGTGATAAAAGGAGTGGCCGCAGCCAGCTTTGCCGCTTCAAACGTCTGCTGTTGGGTCGCCTGCGGATTTCCAAACGCGATGTTCGCAGCGACTGTATTACTGAATAGAAAGCTCTCCTGGAAAACCATGCTCACATGACGCCGCAACTCATCAATGTGCAGTTCACGGATATCGGTGCCATCGATCAACACTCGTCCTCCCGTGGGATCATACAAACGGGGAATCAAACTTAGCAGCGTACTCTTCCCTGACCCGGTAGGACCGACGATCGAAACAGACTGGCCGGGCTCGATAGAAAAATCGATTCCTTCCAAGACAGGCCGGTCTTGATTGTAAGCAAACGAAATCCCTTCGAACGCGACCGACCCGCAGCTGCGAATCAAGTGTCGGGGCTGTGCCGGTGAACGAATCTCAATCGGAGCATCCAAAACTTGAAAGACGCGCTCGGCACCCGCCAAACTGGTCTGAATCCGGTTGGCAATGTTGGTGACCTGCCCGACTTGCTCCGAGAATTGCTGTAACAGTCGTGCAAAAGCGACCAGCCCCACGCCCAGGGGAAGTTGGCCCTGAGCCACCAAATATCCTCCAAATCCCAACAGTACAGCACGATTCAAATGGGTCAGCATTCCCATTGTCGGTTGAAACATGGAAATCCGCCAGAAAATCTCGTGCTGCTGCTCTCGGATGTGGTTGTTCGACTGTCGGAACTTTTCAATCTGAGCTTTCTGTTGAGCACAACCTTTGACCACTGCCACACCCTGAACATTTTCCACGACGTCTCGCACCATCTGATCCATCCGTTCCCTCGTTTCCAAGTACATCGGACGGATCATTCGCGAAAAACGAATGGCGAGTGTCCATAAAAGTGGGGTCGTTGCCAGACAGGCGAAGGTCAACATGACGTGAATACTGGCCATATACGCCGTGTAGATAACCAGAGACAAAAACACGATGATCATTTCGACCATCACACCATCGACAAAAGTGCGCACAGCATAAACATCTCCTGCCACGCGATTGATAAGAGAACTACTATTGTTCTGGTCAAAGTAAGAAAAACCCAACCATTGGAGTTTTTCATAAACGCGGACTCGCAAATCGACAATGATGGTCTGCGCCAAACGAGAAGCCGATAAAGTCGCCCACAGGCGCAGCGCGGCGTGAAGGATTGCGAGTCCTAACACGACAGCCGCAATCGTTGCCAGGATGGCCATATCGCTCAATGATGCGGGTGGGTGAATGCCGAACAGCCAGCTCGGATCGTTGGCCGTGGGGTCCAGACGAAATCGAATGAAGTCGATTCCTATTCCGCTAAAACCCAGGATGGCCAGACCGATGCTAACGAGTAGCAACTGCTGCACCAGTACCAACAGGCAGCGGGAGCGGTATTCCCACACGAGTCCCAACAGGCGCCGCATCAGGAGCCGTGTCGAGGTGGATTCAGAATGACGGCAACCGTCATCTGCAGTGTTAGGTGGGCTCGGCGTGGACAACGTAAGGAAATCTCATCTTTTCCACCGAAATCAAATGATTTTTCGGTGATACGGCGGTCAGATGAGCGGTGCTGTCTCAGTCTGCCGGTCAGGAAACGACCACTACGATTCCGTGTGAAGTGAAGCATTACCAAGCCCACATTATGTCGTGCTGCAAACCAGGGCGAAAGGTCAAGTTGCAACTTTTCTACTTCACAAAAACTACTCAAGCAGTTCAGACAGAAAGCGCCCATCCACAAAGCTCCGTCTCCAGACAGGTTGGTCGTAAGCGGTCAACGGAGGACGTGTGTAACCTGCGCCGTTGAGTTGCTGACCTGTCTCGGCCTCGTATGTTTCAATCCCTTGACATGAATGACTGATTGCCGTCGCACTGCATCAGGGTGCATTTCACAGTTTCCCCAGTGTCCATCTCAAACTGAGTGATGCATCTGGCCCGTTGGAGACAACCGTTTCAAAGACTAACGTTTCACAAAACCGGTTCGCGATGAGTTTCGCAGTCCATTTTCGCAAATCAATCGCACCGTATGGAACCCAATGTTTTCTTCTTCCCGCCGGCAATCCTCCCAAGGCTGCATCCGGTTACCCGTTTTGGTGCTCTCGGCACCCAATGCTTCAAGGTTTTTAGAATCATCGTATCAAACCCGGTGGATTTCCCGGCGGAAACACGTTCAACTCCAGTCGGCGCCACTCAAACTTCCAGAAGCCGGTCCCCACCAGCAACGCTAGCAACGTCGGCAGAGTTTGAAGCTCGTGAAAAGCTTCACCGCCCGGTCATCCGAATCCATCAAACACTCGGAGAAAGGGGTCTACCGGAAGATGGGCCAACTGGTAAAAACTGCCGATCTTGTGGATTGTCTCGATTGCGGGGATTACGCAGACGATAAATGACGATGGGCCAGCACGGTTGGCCGGGGCTAGTGTCGATGGCCAGAATTTGACCTATGGATGTACCTCTCATGGAAGTGATAAGACTCATGCTCCGATTCCGCATACCGGTCGTGTTGGTAGTTTTACTTTTGTCCTGGACGAGTGGTTGTCATTGTGGGCCTTCCTTGCCCGGATGCGGTGAGGTTTATCTGTGCGCCTGGAAGAGTGACCCTCCCGACTACTGTGACCCTTGCGACCGCTGTGGCCAGTGGGTCGAAACCAGTTGCTGCCGCACAAATTTCTGGAAGGACCTGGTCTACAACCCAATCGCTGCTATTTTTGGTGGACACCCTGGTCCATGCGGCAGGGCGAGTTGCTGTGAAGATCTCTCAAACTGCTCTGAAGGTGATAGCAGTGGCTGCTGCAAAGATACAAATTGCAAATGCAAACGGGCGGGCGATTCCTGTGACTCGGACTCACCTCCGATTCAGAATGATGTAGAGATCGACGGGCCACCCGAGCCAAGCGAAGACCTTTTGCCTCACCCCGTCCCAGTAGAACTTGACGCGCCAGCCGAGCTGAGCCAAGGCGTTCTCCCTAAGCCCGCGCAAGTGGAACTCGACGAACCAGCCGAGCCGAGCCGAGACCTTTTCCTGCAGCCCGTGCAAAATGAATCGATCGAGGAAGATCGAAGTCTTTTTCGACCTCTGGTATCCCGCTTGCTGGGTGGCTAATCGCAGCGACACCTGCCGACCGGGTTGCTCGAAACCCGCGGCGGGATCGTCAGCTTACGAAACCACATGTTTCAGACACCAACAAGCGCTGGCAACTAGTAAGCGCTGGTTGATTTGTTCATTGGTCTACCTTGCGCCATGTACCCGTGTCGTCTAGAATGGGTGCTTTGTCCTGAGACGAACGGAATGCAGCATGAAAATTGCTTATCTCGATTGTATCAGCGGAATCAGCGGTGACATGACGCTCGGCGCGTTAGTCGATGTTGGTGTCGATTTGGACATGGTGCAAGCTGGGATTGATTCCCTGGGTCTGCCCAGTTGTCAGCTTGTCGCTGAAGAAGTCAAACGACATGGGTTCCGCGCAACCAAGGTGACGGTCCAGCACGAGCCGGAGCACGCCCACCGACACTTGCATCACATCACCGAGATGATCGACTCCAGTACGTTGAGCACATCTCAAAAAGATTTGGCCAAACGAATTTTTACGCGACTCGGTGAAGCGGAAGCTAAGGTTCACGGCACTACCATTCGCAAAGTACATTTTCACGAAGTGGGAGCGGTCGATTCGATCGCTGACATTGTTGGATCGGCAATTGCGTGGGACTTGTTGAATCTGCAACAGATTCACTGTTCTCCCATCCCCACAGGTCACGGACAGATTCAGATTGCTCACGGGCGTTGTAGCCTGCCGGCTCCCGCCACGGCAGAATTGCTGACCGGCATTCCGTTGGCTGCTTCCGACATCCAGGCAGAACTCACCACTCCTACCGGAGCCGCCATTGTTGCCACGCTGGTCGATCATTTCGGCAACATGCCGTCGATGACCATTGAAGCGATCGGGTGTGGGGCCGGCGATCGGGACTTGGAACAACAGGGAAATGTGCTACGCCTGATTCTGGGGCACACCCAAGAGCAATCCGCCAGTGATGTCGTGTGGCTCTTGGAAACCAACCTGGATGACCTTTCGGGTGAAGTCATCGGTCACACCTGTTCGTTGCTGCTGGAAGCCGGAGCATTGGACGTCTACAGCACGTCGATTCAGATGAAGAAAAACCGGCCCGGGGTCATGATCTCCATATTGTGCGGCGCAGAACAGATCGCCGAGCTGGAGCAGATTTTGTTTCGAGAAACAACAACTTTGGGAATTCGGCGTCAGCGAGTGACTCGCAGTAAACTACCGCGACATACTCAGACAGTGGACACGGCTTGGGGACCGGTAGCCGGAAAACTTGTGCATCACCCCGATGGAAAAACAGTGTTTGCGCCAGAATTCGAGTCGTGCAAGAAACTCGCCACACAACATGCGGTTCCTCTCCGAGATGTCATGGAGGCGGCCCGCCACGCGCATGGACTTGGTTAGGGTCCGCTCTACTCGCACCAGGACATTTTGTCCGGACATCACTGTGCCTGACCACTGCAAACAACTTGGTCCTGCGCGCACCCTGCTCGACGCCATGGACACGGTATACGATGTTCTGGGCTTGAAGTAAGATGGTGGAAACTTGCAACCGCAAGAAAAACCACGCAACACGCCAATGGTGAGTCGTCGAAAGGACACTCCCCGGCAACGTTTGCCATCTGAAGTGGGGTTCGGAACAGCCGTTTCGGGACAAGACAATGAAGGCGGGATGAACCAGGTCAGCAGCATGCAAACTTGTCTTCTTGTGCGGTGTGTGGGAATGGCCAGCCTGATTGGCCTGCTGGCGGTTGTCTGCTGCGGAGATGATGGGAGCCGGGCGAACAATTCGGAGGGAACGGTCCGCCCCGACGTTCGAACACCCAAAACCATCTCCAACTCGATCGGGTTGAAACTGGCACAGATCCCGGCAGGTGAATTCTACATGGGTTCGTCCGACGCGGATCCCGGTGCACGCGACGACGAGAAGCCACGACACCCTGTGCGCATCACCAAGCCATTCTTGATGGGCGTGTACGAAGTGACGCAACAGGAGTTCGAAACCGTGATGGGTTTCAATCCAAGCTTTTTTTCGAACACGGGAATTCTGAAAGATTCGCTGGCACCGCTTGACTGTTCGCGATTTCCCGTCGACGGTCTCTCGTGGTATCAAGCCATGGAATTCTGTCGCCGACTCTCAGAATCGCCGCTGGAAAAAAAGGCGGGACGCGTCTATCGCCTGCCCACAGAAGCGGAATGGGAATACGCCTGCCGGGCCACCACCACCACGTTGTTCCAGGGGGGAAATTCGTTGTCTTCGGCAGAAGCCAACTTCAACGGGAGATATCCTTTCGGAGACACTCCGCGCGGAGTGTTTCTCAATCGGACAACAACCGTCGGATCGTACACTCCCAACCAATTCGGTCTGTACGACATGCACGGGAATCTGAGCGAGTGGTGCCTTGACCATTTTCATCGGGACTACTACCGGGACTCGCCTGCCCTGAATCCACCTGGGCCGTCCCGGCAGACATCGCGTGTGATTCGTGGTGGTAACTGGTACAGCGATGCCCGAGACTGTCGCAGTGCTTTCCGGTATGCGGACATCCCCGAAGGCATTTTCTACGCCCTGGGTTTTCGTGTCGTTTGTGAACTCCGGGGGCCTGACGCTGACCCTTTACCGGTGCTGGCTGACGCCACCAATTCGTCAGACACCCAACCCTCAATCAGCGGGAAAACGCTGCTGTCGGAACAACCAGACCTGACAGCGGCCGAAGACTGGCCACACTGGCGCGGACCGCGTGGGGATGGAACATGGCGGGCACCGAAGCTGGCAAGTTCCTGGAGCGAAAAAGGTTTGCAACGCGTCTGGCAACATGAAATCAGTGGCGGGTATGGAGGCATCGCCGTGGCGGGACAGCGCGTGTATGTCATGGACCGTCCACAAGAACCCGTAGAAACGGAGCGTATCCTCTGCTTCAACGGCGTGAACGGAAAGCCCCTCTGGTCCCACTCCTACCCCGCAGACTACAGCAACGTCAGTTATGGAAACGGACCCCGCAGCACGCCCACGGTCTATCGTGGTCTCGTCTACACCCTCGGCGCCGTGGGACATTTGCACTGCCTCGATGCGGGCAGCGGGCGTGTCATCTGGTCGAAAGATCTGGTTGCCGACTGCCGCGCACAAGTGCCCATTTGGGGACTCAGCGCTTCGCCCCTGATTTTCGAGGACGTGGTCATTGTCCACCCGGGTGCTCAACCCAACGGATGTTACGTTGCTTTTGATCTGAAAAGCGGCAAAGAACGCTGGCGCTGCCTACGCGATGCGGTAGCGTACGCTACCCCACTGCTGATCCATGTGGATAACACCCCGCAATTGGTCTGCTGGACACCGAGCAACATACACGGAGTCGATCCGCGTGACGGAGAACCCCTCTGGAGCGTTCCTTTCGAAGTAACCAATGGGACGTCCGTCGCTGATCCGATCTTTCACCACAACCTGGCCTTGGTGACCAGTTACTACGATGGAGCGAAAGCAATCCACCTGGGCAGTGAACCTGACGAAGCCCAGGAGACGTGGCATGACCACCGGAATTTGCGCGGACTGATGTCGCAGCCGATCTGTCGCAACGGGTACGTCTATCTGCTGGACAAACGACATGGCCTGACGTGTTTCGAGTTGGAGACAGGCGAAAAGCTATGGGACGACGACAATCGCCTGACGCCGAAGGGGCGTAATCCTCACGCCAGCTTGTCCTGGATCAACGACGACAATCGAGCCATTGCGCTCAATTCAGATGGCGAATTGATTCTGATCCGCCTCCACCCGGGTGGTTACTTCGAAGAAGCGCGTTCGCGGATCATCGGACCCACTTGGGCACATCCGGCATATGCCGGAAATTGTGTCTACGCGCGCAGCGATACGGAAATCGTGTGCGCCCTGTTGCCACGTGGCGAATAGCGTTGCAGAAAGCTTGATAATTGCCCGGTTGAACCGGACAGAAATTGAAAATCAAAGCCCAGAATGCGCCCACGGCAACGCCACAAGGTGCTGGTGCAGCAACTCCCCTGCTGCCCTACTGTTTCCCCAGTTTCCTTTGTGCCGCATAGAGCCCCGCTAAGGTCTTCAGATCGACGTGCAACTCACGTTCGACAAGCCATTCCAACAGCCCGTCAAGCGGAACCAAATGAATCTCAATCGACTCGTCTTCAACACCCCCACCTGATCCAACCTTTTCCAGACCCTGCGCCAGAAACAACGCGATCGCCTCGTCGGTTAGCCCCGGGGAGGTGCACCCCAACACTAATTCGGTCCAACGACTGGCAATGTAACCGGTCTCTTCGAACAACTCTCGCCGGGCCGCATCGATCAGCGATTCGTTCTCCTCGCCGACGATGTCGCCGGCCAGACCGGCGGGTAATTCGACCACCTTTCGGTCGACCGGAGGTCGGTACTGTTCCACGAGAACCACTCTCTGATCGTCAGTCATGGCGACGATACCCACCGCCGGCTTCTGCGTATTGCGGGAGGCATACTCCCAATTGCCCCTGACAGCGACCGAAATGTGGCGACCGTTCCACACCGTTTGCGGTTCATTCCACTGGGACATCATGGCCTCCGGACAATTATCGTTTGACGTGGCATCAACGGCCTGTTTTATAAATCAGCAGCTGTAAGAACTTGTCTTAGTCTTTTTGGGTCCAGGGGGCACGGAACAGGATAACCACCCGGAACCATTTGACGCGTTGAGGTACCGCCCTGAGATTTCTCAACACCCCCGTGAGGAATCCTCTGTCCAGCGAACGATTAACCAACCGAGTTGTCCTGACGAACTACCTCACTTCAACACCCCGGGAGCGCATTTCGTCGATGGCTTGTTGGCAATCTCCCTGGTTGAGTTCCACACCGCGAATACCTTCGGTGAGCAGCGCCGTGCGAAACCCGAGATCAACTGCGTCCAGTGCCGTGAATTTTACGCAGTAGTCCGTCGCCAAACCCACCAGATGCACTTCGTCAACATGCTGGCTGCGAAGGTACAACTCCAGTTCCGTACCCTTGCGACGGGCATTGTCAAAAAATCCACTGTAACTGTCAATCAACGGATCCGTTCCCTTACGAATCACTCGCTGAATCGCTTCGTGGTTGAGCTCGGCTGAAAACTCAGCACCCCACGTTCCTTGTACACAGTGCTCGGGCCACAAAATCTGGTCGAGACCGGCCAGCTGGATCTGTTGGCCAACCTCCATTCCAGGATGACGGCTGGCGAAGGATTGATGGTCCGCCGGGTGCCAATCTTGTGTCGCCACGATGAGCTCGTACTGCGGCAGCAACGCGTTGGCGACAGGTAAAATCTCATCGCCCTGTTGCACAGCCAGTGCTCCACCCGGCAGGAAATCGTTCTGGATGTCTATAAGTAAAAGTGCTTTCATCACCGTTCTCCGTGAATCTCAGGCTGGATACCAAGCAGGTCCGTACAGACATCCGGTCGAGGTCCACCTGCCGGTTGTTCGTTTCCGGGTGCCTGTCGTAATCAACACGGCCGCTCCCTGTTCACCACAGTCAAGAGGGGCTTCAATGTGCGGCATGGTCAAATCTCGAATTGAAATCCTTTCTTTGCCAGTCGTTCGTACTTCCTTTTGTCAAACCGATAGAGTTGAGCCGCGCGGTGGGCAACGTCTTTCTCAATTTCGTTGAGCGCCACAAAGAATTCCATGCTCAACACTTTCTTGCGGAAGTTGCGTTTATCGAGTTTTCGGTCGAGGATGACCTCGTAGACATGTTGTAACTGCCCCAAGGAAAACTTGTCCGGTAACAACTCAAAACCGATCGGCTGGTAACGCACTTTGCCGCGAAGTCTTTCATAAGCCATGTTGAGGATACCGTCGTGGTAGAACTCCATTTCAGGAGGCTCGTGGATCGGAAACCAGGCAGTGTCGTCCGTATCCGACCCTGCCTGCACAACCTGTCCCGTCAGGTTGACCAGGGCATAGTAAGCCACGGTCACCACTCTTTCGCAACGCTCCCGGTCTAAAACTCCAAATGTATAGAGCTGCTCCAAAAACACGTCGGTCAGGCCCGTTTCTGCCTGCAGTTCCCGGCGGGCCGCGTCCTCCAGGGTTTCATCAACACGCACCCATCCACCAGGCAGCGCCCACGCACCTGCCAACGTTTTCATATCACGACGCACCAGCATCACTTGCAGATGTCCTCTCTGGAGCGCAAATACAACGACATCGACAGTGAGCGCCGGGCGCGGAAATTCGTAGGTGTATGGCATGGGTCAACCCTGCCGAGCAGCCTGAATCATTTGGTGTCGTAGCTCGTGCAACCAGATGTCCAGGCCGACAAGATATTCATGAGGCTTCGTGAACCGTTGCACGGCGGGGTGCAGTAGTTGAAGTTGCTGGGCCGCTCGTTGTCGAGCTGTTGCCAGCTCAGCGGGCGGCTCGGTGAGCGCGCCACCGCGCATCATCGGCTGCAACAAATCCGTGGACGTGGCGGAACTGGTAATACTTTCGAGGTGCCCGGTGTCTTTCAGGTCGACGACGATTCCCCGTGCATCCGGGCCACGTGTGTCGTCGAATATCATGTCCCCCACGTAACCTCGCTCGTCAGCGAAACGGCGAACTTGGAGCGTGCCCGGGATGGTCGTCTTCACGCCCTGCTCGGAGACTTTGATCTTGGGCTGCCAGCTACCGTCCCTGTGGCGGATGGCGCCCATTTTGTAGACCCCGCCCAAAGCGGGCTGGCTATAAGCCGTAGCCAATCTGGTACCCACACCCCATACGGAAATCGCCGCATCCTGCCGTTTCAGACTTTCGATTGCCTGTTCGTCCAGGTCATTCGACGCAACGATGACAGCGTCCGGAAAGCCGGCTTCGTCCAGAATTTTTCGTGCCTCAATACTCAGGTAGGCCAAGTCACCCGAATCAAGGCGGATACCGACCATCTCGTGACCACGCTCACGAAGCTGCTGGCCGACAGCGGCAGCCCGCTGCACACCTTCCAGGGTGTCATACGTATCCACAAGAAAAACACAATTGTTAGGCATGACTTGTGCATAACTTTCAAACGCCTGCTCTTCAGAATCGAAAGACATGATCCAACTGTGAGCATGAGTACCTCGCACCGGAATACCATATAACTTGCCGGCCAAGACGTTGGAAGTTGCAGCACAGCCGCCAATATAGGCAGCGCGGCTGGCTGCCAACCCGCCATCGATCCCCTGCGCTCGGCGTAGTCCAAATTCGAGCACCGGGTCTCCCCCGGTCACGGCGCAAATACGTACAGCCTGGGTGGCAATCAATGTCTGAAAATTGATCATGTTCAGCAGGGGCGTTTCCAATAACTGACATTGCAAAATCGGACCACGGATCCGTAACAACGGTTCCTGGCCAAAAGCTACTGTCCCTTCCGGCATGGCATCGATGTCACATGTAAGGCGCAGATTTTTCAAGTGCTCGAGAAACTCACGGTCGAACAAAGGTCGATCGTCATTTCCCGTCAGAGATCCCAGATAAGAGATATCTGTGTCTTCGAAACGATAAGCGTCCAGAAACTCCAGCGCCGTCCCCATCCCTGCCGCGACAGCATAACCACCCGCAAAAGGCGGCTTTCGAAAGAAGAGGTGAAAAACCGCCTCTTGCTCAGCGCGTCCCAGCTTCCAGTAGCCGTAAGCCATCGTCAGCTGGTACAAATCCGTGAGCAGTGCCAGCGGAGTTCGATACAGTTCGCCGAGCATGACAAGTTCCCCTCCTTCTTAGTGTGTATTATACACTACTTCAAACCGCGTCAATTCGGCAGCCCGGTGGGCGACCAAACTCCTTCTGAATCGGCCAACAAACCGCTGCGCAGCCCCAACCGGCTGCTCGTCTTGTACGAATCCAGTCCGCCGGGTACCGTGACCCGAAACACAAAATATCCGGGCAACATCGTATCTTCCCTTGTTTTTTGTGCTTCACCAGCCGACCAATCAAAACAAGCGTGGAACCAAGGGAAAGCTGCCAGCTCGACCGCATGACTTCTGGAATCTTGGACCTGCCTGAAATTCGAGCTCTCGCGTCGCAACGTGGATTGATCCGCATTCCGCAAGAGATTGACGTACCCCTGACGCCGCGCGTACGTCAGTTGATCGATACGGCCGAGTTTCGACGACTCTCGCGCATCAGTCAGTTGGGACTGGTCAATCTCGTCTATCCGGCCGCACACCACACACGATTTGAACATAGCCTGGGTGTTTACCGATTGGCCTTGCTCTATTTGCGACACCTTGCTTGCGACGAAAGATTTTCCCAAGCCGTCTCGCCGGCCCAGGCCGAGTTACTCATCGTTGCTGCCCTGTTGCATGACCTGGGACACTGGCCTTTCTGCCATCCCATCGAGGATATGCGATTACCCTCGGTTCCCGATCATGAGTTGTTTGCCAACAGTTTCCTCCTGGAGGGAGAAATCGCTGACACCCTGCGAGACGACTGGGGAATTCAACCACGCGATATTGTGGCCCTTCTGTCCGAAAAACCCCGCGACGCTTCGGCCCAAATCTTGACTAGTATTCTCTCAGGACCTATCGACATCGACAAGATGGACTACCTGTACCGGGATAGTCTGCACGCAGGTGTACCTTACGGGATGAACTTCGATCATCAGCGCCTGATCAGCAGCCTGACCTTGAATCAAGCCGGCAATGCACTGGCAATCACAGAAAAAGGACGCACCGCGGCGGAAATGATGGTTTTCGCCCGCTATGTGATGTTCAGTGAAGTCTATTGGCACCACGCGGTCCGTTCGGGAACAGCGATGCTTCAGCGGGCGTTCTTTTTTCTACACGGCAATCTGGATTTGGACCGACTCTTCCGGTTAAGTGAGCAGCCGGTCATTGACCAGTTGCTGAAAGTTGCCGGAGCGGGACCCGCAGGAGACTTGCTGTCGGGCCTGTTCGGTGAAACTCGCCGACTCTACAAGCGGGTCGCTCAATTCAGCCTGTTTCAAGACGAGCCAATCTATCAAAGTTTGGCAGGCAGGCCTTATCCCTGGTTAGTTGCCTGCGGGGACGCCCTGGCCGAGCAATTGAGTAAAAGCCTATCGCGCCGTGTTGCTCCCTACCAAATCCTGATCGACGCTCCTCCCGTGAAACGCGAGATTGAATTCAAGATCGAGGTCTATTTCCCCAAAGAAGATCAATTCCGAAATCTGGGTGCAGTCTCACCCGTGGTCGAGACGCTGGCCCGCAAACAATTCGATGATTACGTGAAACGAGTTCGCGTCCTCGCACATCCAGAAATTGCTGAACTCTGCCGCTCGCTGGACAACTTGAACGGACTTCTGGATACAGCAATCAAGCAAACAGTTGGTGCATAAACTCCGAGTTACGATGCCGGGTCCTTGACCAGATAGAAGCGAACGGCACGACCCCAACCACGACGAAGCCCGCTAGAGTATTCCTGGTCGAACCACAAACTCTTCCCATCCGAATCCGGTAAACGGGCGCGAGGCAGCTTCGTCGTTGCTACTTGCTGAAATGCGGCGCGATCCGGGTCAACCATGTTCGTCAACCGGCGAAGTCAGTCGCCAGAACGATTGACGAAAGGCGAAGATCCGTAACAATTGGCCCGTTCTCAGTTCGATGTGTCCACCGTTTCCTACCTGGTCCGCGTCCGAGAAAGTCCGTTCTGATCCTCCGAGACGGATTCCCTCGTTGCACCTCGAACTAGGAAACAATTCGTATTCCCAGTTCTTCCAGTTGTTTGAGTCCAACCTTACCGGGAGCGTTGGTCATTAAGTCCGTGGCTCGCTGCGTTTTGGGAAAGGCAATACAGTCCCGGATGTTTTCTCGCTTGCCAAACAGCATTACCCAGCGATCGATTCCCAGGGCGATACCTCCATGCGGGGGAGCCCCGTACTGCAGCGCATCGAGTAGGAAACCAAAGCGTTCCTGAGCAGCAGCTTCCTCTAGCCCCAGAAGTTTAAAAACTTTTTTCTGAATTTCATTGTCATGAATTCGAATCGTCCCCCCTCCGGCTTCCGAACCGTTGATCACCAGGTCGTAAGCTTGTGCACGACACTGACCCGGATTGCTATCGAGCAAATCCAGGTCTTCCGGTCGAGGAGCCGTAAAAGGATGATGCATCGCAGCCCATTGTTGTTCATTTTCATCAAACGCAAACATGGGAAACTCCACCACCCAGGAGAAGTGCATGGTGTTGGGGTCGTAGAGTTTCAGCTCCGCACCCAAGCGTCGGCGCAAGCCGTAGAGCGCCTTACAAGTTACTTCCCAAGCGTCTGCCACAAATAACAACAGATCACCAGGCTGGGCCTGCAGCCGATCGGAAAATTGCTGTAGAAGTGTCTCATCGAAGTTCTTGGCTATCGGCGAAAACAGTTTGCCGTCATCCTCAACACGAAACCACGCCAAGCCCTTGGCTCCGAAATCGTTTTTCACAAACTCAGTCAACTCATCAATGTTTTTACGTGAATAATGTTTCCCTCCCCCTGGAGCATTCATCCCGCGGACTTTGCCACCTGAATCCGCAACTCCACGAAAAACTCGAAACTCGGATTGCGCTGCCAGGTCCGTACAATCGACTAACTCCATTCCGAATCGAAGATCGGGCGCATCATGACCAAAACGCTCCATCGCTTCATCGTACGTCATTCGTGGAAGCGGAAGTGTCACCTCCAGGTCAAGAACCTCCCGGGCCATTTTCACCACTAAACTATCGATCACTGATATCACGTCGTCAGCGTCAACGAAAGTCATTTCCATATCAAGCTGCGTGAACTCCGGTTGTCGATCCGCCCGGAGATCTTCGTCACGAAAGCAGCGTGCGACTTGCACGTAACGGTCGTACCCTGCCATCATCAATATCTGCTTGTACAACTGCGGTGATTGTGGCAACGCATAGACCGAACCCCGGTGAATGCGACTGGGGACAAGGTAGTCGCGGGCACCCTCTGGTGTGCTGCGCCCCAGAACGGGCGTCTCGACGTCGATGAATTCATGCTCTTCAAAATGATCTCGCATCTTTTTGACGATTTGGCTTCGCAAAAACAACGTCTTTTGCATCTCGGGTCGTCGCAGATCAAGATAACGGTACTTGAGCCGCAGATCTTCTCCGGGTACTTCTGTCTGGCTAGGAGAAACAACGGGTGTCAAACTCGAGTTGAGAATCTGCAGGTGCGAGCAACGTACTTCAATCGCACCGGTGGACAATTTGTCATTCACGGTACCCTCGGGACGATGCGCAACTTTGCCTGTGACAGAGATCACGAACTCTGCCCGCAGAGCGCGAGAAGCGTTAAGAACCGACTCGCCGCTTTCAGGACTAAACACAACCTGAGTTTTTCCGTAGCGATCCCGCAGATCGACAAATAACCCTCCGCCGTGATCTCGATAGCTGTCGACCCAACCACAAAGCGTCACTTCCTGGTCGATGTATTCCGGACGAAGTTCCCCGCAAGTATGTGTCCTGAGCAAATCTATATCCTCACTTCAGATTTCAGTTGCTGCTTCCCCAACCATGACGGGAAACACTGACATTGTAATAAACACTGAATTGTAATTGAGTTTTCCAAAATTTATAGCGGAGAGTGGCTGAAAAGACGCTCATACCCTGCGCTTTGTCTCAAAACTTGCAGGAGAGGCTCCCACGAGTGGAACAGAGTGCGTTAAGAGCCGCTATACAGCCGATTTCTTCGTGTCGGGACAACGTCCTAACATTCCTCAAAACGCATCCCAACGCCCCGGGGGAAACCGAATGACTTCGGTCCCTAAATTTTTCGCCAACTTTACATGCAGCCATGCTGCGGCTCCCTGGCAACAGAAACTCGGGAAAAAGTGGCAAATGTGCTCTCCCTAAAAATCTGTAACAACAGGTTGAGAAACGCACTGAAGTCATTTGTCTTGAGACATTCTTTATTCACCAGACAATTTCAGCCGCCTACCGTTTTCCTAACTTGCTGCTCCTAACTGGACGATCTCCTCCGCTACTCGGGTTGGATTCATCTGTCCGTCGAGGGCATGTGTTCGGCATTCCGAAAGGCTACGGAACCAGGTGGCCTGATGTTTTGCAAAACGGTGGGTTCTGATCTTCACCAACTCGATGGTTTGCTCCAGGTTTCGTAAACCTTCGAGATATTCCACCACCTCTCGATACCCCACGGCTTGCATCGCTGTACGACTTAATGGACCAAATTTCGCCAGCAACTGCTGCACCTCCTCGACAATTCCCCGTTCAAAAAAATTTTGGACCCGCTCATCAATCCGTTGGTGCAACACATGCCTGGGCCACTCCAGCACAAACACACGACAATCATCAGCCTGATGACCATCTTCGAACTCCACCTGTTGATGGCTGATAGGCTGGCCCGTCAGTTTATAAACCTCCAGCGCGCGAATCATTCGTTTCGTATCATTGGGATGAATCTTTGAAGCCGAAAGAGGGTCGATTTGTTCCAATCGCTTATGGAGGTCTGCCTGGCCATGTCGTTCCAGTTCCTGCTTCACCTGTTGGCGAAATTCCCAATCGGGTGCAGGGCCTGCAGACATGCCACGCAGTAAAGCTTTCAAGTACAGCGGGGTGCCGCCTACAAAGAGCACTGCTTTACCGCGGCTGTGCACTCCGGCAACCGTGGACTCAGCCGCAGCCAGATACTCGGCAATACTAAACTCCTGGTTGGGATCCATCACATCCACCAAATGATGGGGAACTCGCTGACGGTCTTGCTCCGTTGGTTTGGCGGTACCAATGTCCATTCCCCGATAAACGGCCATGGAATCAAGAGAAACAATCTCGGCGTTGATCTGGTTCGCCAGGGGAGTGGCGACGGAAGTCTTGCCACTGGCGGTGGGGCCAGTCAAAAACCAGCAATTTAAGAACAAAGACGAAGACATAAACAGCACAACCGATTGTCGAAACACAAAGAAAAACTTAGGATTGCTGGCTCCGCGAACCATGATGCATTAAAACATCTCTTTTGGATTCTGGCTGGAACCAATGACTCTGGAAAGGGGTTCATTCCGTGACGACCCACAAGGCGGTACTTCAGGAACTAATGGAAACGATCGAGGGGCGAAAGAAAAACCCTTCGAGTAAGTCGTATACCACGCAACTTCTGGAGGGTGGTGTGGACACCATCGGAGCCAAAATCCTGGAAGAGGCCGGCGAGTTGGTCCAGGCGGCCAGGGAAGAAAGCGAGGCAGGCCGCAAACATTTGGTCCATGAAGCGGCCGATTTGACCTACCACATGTTGGTTCTGTTGGGATATTGTGACCTCAGTCTGGGAGACGTAGAAGCTGAATTGGCTCGTCGTTTCGGGACTTCCGGACTGCAGGAAAAGGCGAGTCGATCGGACCCCCCCCCGGGCGGAGAGAAAAACGGTTAAACTTTCACAAGGTTGCCGAAACCGGCAGTCTTTCAGAACCTTGTGTCGAAGATTTGTCCCCGAAGACCTTCAATTAAATTATCGAGACCACCTACCAGCAACTAGAGACGACTTCATCAACCCATGAGCAACCTACGTTTGGGCGTTCCCAGCAAAGGGCGTCTTTCGGATCAAGCAACTGAGCTCCTCAAACAGGCGGGCCTGAGCTTTCGGCGACAGGACCGATCGCTTTTCGCACGCGTGCCCGAGATTCCCGTCGACATCACTTTTTTACGGACCGATGACATTCCCGTCCTCTGTGCCGAAGGTGCCATCGACATGGGAATAACGGGCAGCGATCTGGTGGCTGAAAGTGGAGCGGTGGTTGAAACACGTTTGCGGCTGGGAGTAGGAAAATGTCGTCTGGCCGTATGTGTGCCCGAAGAGAGTGATTTCCAAAACGGGTCTGACTTGGACGGCCGTCGCATCGCCACAAGTTTCACACGAATTACTCAGGAATATTTAAAAAAACACAACGGTCGGGCACACCTGGTACCCCTGGCAGGATCGGTCGAAATCATGATCTCACTGGGAGTGGCCGATGCGATCGTCGATCTCGTAGAAACCGGCAGTACTCTCGCCGCCAACCGTTTACGAATCATGGACGAGATTGATCGCTACGAAACGATTCTGATTCAACATCCCGGGCGCCGTTACGGTGAGTTGGCCGACCGAGTCGTGAGGCGACTGGAAGGAGTCGTCATTGCCAGGTCCTATTCGCTGCTCGAATACAATGTTCCGCGCGACAAACTCCCGGAGGCCGAAAAGATCACCCCGGGTTTCAATTCACCGACCGTGAGTTCCTTGGAGGATGCAGGTTGGTGCGCTGTTAAAGTCATGGTGCCTCACCAGGAAGTGATCCGTGTCATGGAAAACCTGGAAGCCCTCGGAGCTCACGCTATCTTGGAAACAAAGATTGCCAACTGCAGGCTGTGACCGGCACAAGCCAGTCTCCCCTGTCCAACCCGCAAATGATATACTTCTCCGCTTGTCTGCCACGGGCCGGCACGCACAACACTTATCAGAAGGACGTTCCCGATGGATAAAGAACTGACCGACCGAGCTGAAACAATTCGTCAGCGTCTGCTCCAATTGAGGGACTCTCTTTGACTACGCTGCCAGGAAACAACAGATCACCCAGATTGAAAAAAAAATGGCGGCTCCAGGATTCTGGGACAATCATGAGACCGCGCAAGAATCCGTCGGTCAGTTGAAGTCACTTCACGCGATCGTCAAACCGCTGGAAGAATCCGAGGCTGGCATCCAAGACCTGCTGGCCATGATCGAGATGGCCGCGGAGGACGAATCGTTTGCGCAAGAAGTTCCCCAAGAAGTCTCACGCCTGGAAGGCGTCATCGATGATCTGGAGGTAAAATCGCTACTAGGTGGTCCTCACGACGGAGCCGGTGTGATTTTGACCATCAACGCACGGGACGGCGGCACCGACGCCAACGACTGGGCCGACATGCTGCTGCGAATGTATGCCCAGTGGGCCCAGAAAAACGACTACTCCGTGGAACTGCTCGACCGGAACGAAAACGACGAGGCCGGTATCAATAGTGCGACCATCGTCATCCGTGGACCGATGGCCTACGGCTATCTAAAAGGGGAGATGGGGATGCATCGGCTGGTACGCATCAGTCCGTTCAATTCCGAAGGAAAACGTCAGACCAGTTTTGCCGCCGTGGATATTTCTCCGGAGATTCCGGACAGCTTTGACATTCACATCGAAGAAAAGGATGTACGCGAAGATACGTTTCGAGCCAGCGGTGCGGGTGGACAGCATGTCAACAAGACGAGCAGTGCTATTCGGCTGACTCACATCCCAACCGCTACCGCCGTCTCGTGTCAGAATGAAAGAAGCCAACACAAAAATCGTGCCACCGCCTGGAAAATGCTGCGGGCAAAGATGGCGCAGATCGAAGAAGAAAAACGTGAAGCCAAACAGGCGCAGAAATATAAAGACCAAGCCCGTGTCGGGTTTGGAGCTCAGATACGCAACTATTTCCTGCACCCGGACCAACGGGTTAAAGACGCACGGACGGGCCATTCCGTTGGCAGTTTCCACCAGGTGCTGGACGGAAATATCAGCAGTTTCCTGGATGCCTTTCTTCGCTGGCGCATGAAGGATGACAAATAGCCTTCAAGTTCTCGATGATCAACGGCGGGGCCTGCGGATCAACTTCCATTGGCACCGGGACCGTTTTTCTCATTCCATTGGCTTCGCGGATAATGAGCGTTTCATCCCCCTGCTTGCCTCGCACGAAGGCACAGAATCCGATCCCTGGCCGCTCAGCCCTCCATTGCAAGATCTGTCGGTGGCGGAGATTGAAACCGGTCAACGTTCGATCCTGCTGGTGGGCCGGGCGGGCAAGAGTCATTGGTCTGCCAGTGTCGGAACCAGTCTTTCACCACTGGCAATCCAATTGGATGTCGCCTGTCGTATTTACGAAATCCCGCAAATCTTGTGCAGTAGCTACCGCAGCATGACCATTCCTGCAATTTCCTCGCCCAGTCAAGTCGCGGTCGAAGTGGGTGGACATACTGCTTGGCTGCAAGCAGAAGCCGTCCCTGATGCCGAATCGTACTGGGAGATCACCGCGGAAGGATGTGCCCTGCGTACAATACCCATGAACTCTGATGCCCCGCAGACGGTACGATGGAAATACCGGATCACCGTTGCAAACCCGCCGTAACCGCCTTCGAGGACATCGTCTCAAACTTTTTACGGGTTGCGCATTGCCTCAGGTGGAAACAGAACACCTGGCTCCCATCAGGTAACGAAGGGAGTGCGAAAGACTCGACCCTGGTCTCTTCTTACCCGTGAAAAATAGGTAACTTCCGAGTCCGGGCTCTCCACACTGACTGCTTGCTAATGGAACGGCCCGGGGTAAAACCCATCGCCAAATGTCGCTTTGGCAGTTTGAATCGCCGTGGCGATTCCTTGACGTTAGCCCGTGACACGAATATCCTGTCGGGGGGTAATCAATCCTTGCTTGTGTCAGGTACTTCACAAAAATTCATCATGTCCGATTCCAATCACCTGTCTCGTCGTCGATTTGTAAAAGGAACTGCCGGCTTGGTAGCAACATCTCCTCTCCGGACTTTCGCTTCCGGGTCTAACAACAACGGCCTCCAGGGCCGCATCTACAAAACTTTAAAAATCGGCATGGTCTCGATACCCGGGTCCCTGACTGACAAATTTCGAGCGGTGAAGGCCGCGGGCTTCGCTGGTATTGAACTCAACGCCCCGGGTATGGATGTGCCAGAGACCCGGCAGGCAATCACTGAGACGGGTCTAGTTGTGGATGGTACCGTTTGTGAATCGCATTGGAGAATTCGTCACACCAGTCCGGATGAGGCCGAGCGAACCCAGGCCCTGAAAGATCTGAAAATCGCCATTCGCGACACTCACGCTGTAGGTGGACACACCGTCCTGCTCGTGGTTGGCAAAGGCGTTGACGGTTCGGAAGATGAAATCTGGACACGCTCGATCGAAAATATTTCAAAAGCCATCCCACTGGCGGCAAAGCTCGGAATTTACATCGCGATCGAGAACGTATGGAATCAGTTCCTGTACGACCATGACGGAGGATCTGATCAAACGGCGGATCAATTTGTGAAGTACGTCGACCAATTTAGCTCGCCCTGGGTCGGCATGCAATTTGACATTGGCAACCACTGGAAATATGGCAACACGGCCGATTGGATTCGGCAACTGGATCAACGAATTGTTAAGTTGGATTTGAAGGGATTTTCGCGTCAGCGGGGAAAATTTTCCAAGATCGGCGAGGGCGATGTCGACTGGGCCGATGTGCGCCGGGCACTGGGTGAAATCGGATTTGTGGGCTGGGCGGCGGCAGAAGTTCAAGGGGGAGGCCCTGAACGGCTGCAGGAAATTTCAGCCAACATGGATCGCGTGTTTGGTTTATCGGGTTAAACACCGGGTCACCAATGGCGGGCCTCGCTTCCATGCCGCCGTGTAGCTGGCAAATCAGTGTTGAATCTACCACAATGGACAAAAGGCACCTCCCAGCAGGTGCCACTCGGTAACGTTTCCTGGATCAGAACTGGCCCATCATGGACACCCAACCAACCAATAGCCGGGACAGCCTGACAACCGCAAACAGAGTTTCGGTGGACTGGGGAACACTTTCCGGCGCTGAACGGGTCCGCCACCTGGAGTTAGAAGGCTACGTCATCATTCCCGACCTGATTGCAGCCGATCAACTGGCTGCCATTGGACAGGAGTTGGCTCAATTACCCACCAAGTCGGTAGATTACAGTCCCCACCAGCGCAGCGCCAATCACATCCAGTGGACCGATTCGCCCGAATCGATCCGGATGATCGGTTTGCCACCCATGATCGAGTTTCTCCAACAACTGTTCGGCGATGAACTGATTTGTACTTCTGTTGGTTATGCATGTTCTCAGCCAGGCCATCCAGGAATCGCGATTCACACGGATTCCCAGCCCTATGGTTCACAAATCTTTGGCGTCCAGGCAAGTTCACCCTGCCTGGTTCGAGTTCTCTACTATCTGGATGAACTGACACCACTTTGCAGTCCCTTCAAAGCCATCCCTCGATCCCACTTGTCGTTACACTCGGATGCCATCCCCTACAAACGATACTTGTCACATGAAGATGAAGTGATGGTCACCTGCGGGGCGGGCTCCGCAGTGGTCATCAACCAGAAACTCTTCCACGGAAACTATCCTAACTACAGTGATCATGACCGCCGGATGTTAGCCATCGCTTATCGGCCTGCGTGGGCAGGCCCCATCGCCGAAGTCGAGGAATGGGATCCCCACAAAGTGGCCCAATTGCCATCCGAGATTCAACCTTTCTTTCAAAGCTTGAACACGCGGCAGATCGAATTTGACGTACCCAACCGACCGGATGGCATGCTCCGTTCGGCAGCGGGCATTAGTCCTTGTCGCTGGGAAAAACAAGCTTGAGCCGCTCCGTCAGATAGTACTTCACCAAGTCACCATCTCTTTCATCTGAATTCAGGTTGATATGGTAGATCTTCATCGGGTTTTAGTTGTAGGTGTAGGGTCGATTGGTGAACGGCACACGCGCTGTTTTTTGACAACCAATCGTGCTGAAATCTCAATCTGCGAAATCTCGGATTCGCTGCGACACGACATTGCCAATCGCTATCAGGTCACCGCCGCCTATCCTGACCTTGATGCGGCGCTAACTGAGACCTATGACGCAGTCGTGATTGCCAGCCCCGCCCATACGCACATCCCGATTGCAATTCAGTGTGCCCGGCACAACATCCATCTGCTGATCGAGAAACCCCTCAGCACCAGTCTGCAAGACATCGGACAGCTGAAGGAAATCATCGCCCAACAAAAACTGATCGCGGCGGTCGCCTACAGTTGGCGGAGTTTTCGTGAAATCCAGGCGCTCAAAGAACTTTTAGAGTCTGGACGATTCGGAAAACCATTGAACGTCTACTGTGTTAGCGGACAGCCATTCCCGCACTTTCGTCCGGCCTATCGAGACGTCTATTATGCCGATCGAAAGACCGGTGGTGGAGCCATCCAGGATGCGCTCACGCACATGATCAACGGTGTCGAATGGCTCGTTGGACCGACTGACCGTCTCGTGGCAGACGCCGAACACTTGAAATTAGAGGGTGTCGCCGTGGAAGACACCGTGAACCTCATCGCCCGACACGGACCGGTCATGGTGTCATACTCGTTGAACCAACATCAAGCGCCAAACGACTCCAGCCTCACGGTGGTTTGTGAGTCTGGCACCGTTCGTTTCGAAGCCCACCATTCCCGTGTTGGCTGGGTGACAGAACCCGCTGCACCGTGGGAATATCAACAGTTCGAACAAGAAGAGCGGGATGCCATTTACATCCGCCAGGCCCATCGCTTCCTGGATACCCTGGAGGGAAAATGCACGCCAATTTGCTCACTGGAAGAAGGTGAGCAGACCCTGCGAGTCAATCTGGCAGCATTACAATCCGCCGAAAGTGGCAGTTGGCAGACGGTGAACGAATCAACGTCCGGGTGACCAATATCGCATTCAGTCAGTACTTTTCCTCATAGAGAGACCAGCATGCCATGAGCGAGGACCACAAAACAGCGTGCGTCACACTTGGATTGTCGCCAAGTTTTGGATTCGGTGACCGAATTGGTTTGGCCACGCCCGGCCACGTCGAATCGATGAAACGTTCGGGAAATGGAATTGAACCCATTTTCCCACAGCAATCGATTCGCGAAATGACGCGCACTCAAAGATCGGCGCAACAGGTCATGGACGATGCACTGCACAGTGCCAGAATGTCTGGTTGGTTGGGTCCCATCGGCGCCGATGCCGACCATCTGAAAACCCCTGAAGATGTCAACGACACTGCTGCTGCGGGTTTTACGTTCTTCACGATTGACCCTTCCGACGAAGTCGATCAACAAGCGGATGACTATGACGAAGCGACCCTGCGTGTCAAATTTACGGCAGCCCGGGAACAGGCTCCCTGGTTCAATGTCTATCTGGGACGCACCGTCGATTTGCCAACGGGTACCAAGATCGATCTAAACGAAGAAGCGTGCATGCGGGCTGCGGTAAAATATGGTGCTGCAATTCAGCGAGCACGACAACTAGGAGACCACATTCTCCGGGTCAATGAAACGATTGGTCGAGACTATGAAATCGAATTATCTGTTGACGAAACCGATCAACCCACGACCCTGGCCGAACATTACATCATTGCCGATCAGTGTCTGCAGAGCGGCATGAAACTGGTCAGCCTTGCTCCGCGATTCATCGGAGAACTCGAGAAGGGTGTCGATTACAAGGGTGACGTGCAGGCTCTCGAAACATCTCTCAATGATCACGCGGCAGTGGCCGAACTGCTTGGCCCCTACAAGTTGAGCCTGCATTCCGGTTCGGACAAACTTTCGATGTACCCCGCCCTGGCCAGATCCACCCACGGCCGCTTCCACGTCAAGACGGCAGGCACAAGTTACCTGGAGGCGCTCCGAGTCGTAGCTCGGCATGATGAGCCGCTTTTCCGCCGTATTATCGATTTCGCCCGTGACCGGTATGACACGGACAAAGCCACCTATCACGTGTCGGCTACCCTGCAGGTCGTTCCTCCAACAAGCGAGTTACCCGACGCCACACGATTGGAACAGGTCTATCTGGAACGCTGGGAAGACGTACCTTTGGGCCATGGCTTCACCGAACCGGGCAGGCAAATTCTGCACTGCACGTTCGGTTCGGTGCTCACCGACACGGACCTTGGACCGGCAGTACAATCGGTGCTCTTATCGCATCCCGAGACATATGCCGAAGTTCTCGCCGATCACTTCAGTCGACATCTGGATGCACTCGCGGCAGGTATGTGATGCAACGTGACCTTTTCCGCGCATGGGTGTTTTCCATTTTCCGTCTTCATCTAGATCTGTCCCCGGAAAGACCAACATGACAAATAACTTGTTCAATCTTGAAAATGAAACGGCGGTCGTTATCGGAGGCACCGGTGTTCTGGGCGGCAGCATGGCCAGCGCATTGGCGGATGCAGGAGCCAAGGTGGCCGTTCTCGGTCGCAACCAGGAACGGGGCCAGCGGCGGGTCGACGAAATTGAATCCGCCGGGGGGGTGGCCATGTTTCAGGCAACCGACGCGCTGGATCGCGATTCGCTCGTCGGGGCGAGAGATACCATTCGAGAGAAGTTCGGCCCCGTCGGCGTGCTGGTCAACGCCGCCGGTGGCAATCTGCCCGACGCCACCTTGCCGCCAGGCAGCGACTTCTGCCAGTTGCCGCTGGACGCCTGGAAAAGCGTGTTTGATCTCAATCTGGTCGGTGGGGTTCTGTTGCCTTGCCAGGTGTTCGGTGAGCAGATGGTGGCCGCCAATCAAGGCAGCATCATCAACATTGCATCGATGTCGGGAATGATTCCCCTTTCCCGCGTGGTAGCATATTCGGCGGCAAAGTCGGCCGTCATCAACCTGACACAGTTTTTGGCCCGTGAGTGGGCAACCCAGGGTGTCCGCGTGAATGCCATCAGCCCGGGCTTCTTTCCTGCTGACCAGAACCGCGCCCTGCTGTTCAACGATGATGGAACCTATTCTGAACGTGGCAGCCAGATCATCGGTCATACCGCCATGGGTCGCTTCGGCGAACCGGCCGAATTGTCCGGAGCAACCATCTGGCTGGCTGCCTCCCGGGCAGCGTCCTTTGTCACCGGGCAGAATATCGTCGTGGACGGCGGATTCTCATCAATCACGATTTAGCCCGCAGACATTGCGCGCTGGTGCATCCCAAAGCCTTGCAGGTGCGATGGCCTGGCCTCGGATTTTAACACCCCTGGCGGCACCGCGGTTGTAGCCGCCTCGCAAAACCTTTGAATTTCTGTTTTTGCGCGCGAATCCCGGATGCAGCAAATGTGCCGGCAATCAGCGCTGCAGGACCCATTCGACGGCGGAACGGTCCCGCTCTGCAACGTCCCCTGACCACAACTCCACCTGTTCCAACGCACCGGCAGCCTGATAGGCAGCAGCGATGCTGGCAGGTAGTGAATCCTCTTCGCCCGCCAGCCAAACCGGAAGGGGCGCGGCCAGTGCCAGCGTAGCCGGCAGATCCCCGTACTTGGCGGCACCCGGTAGAAAGTCCGGATCGCGGATGTCGAGCAACTGTCCAAAACGAAAACCTTGCGTATCAATAGCAGCCGCATCAATTGAGTTCCCCGCCAGTGCACAGGCAGCGGCCGCCCAATGACCCGCTCCACGTAATCCCAGCAAGGCGGTTCGCTGTGGCATTTCCTGGCGAGACCGGATCATCGCCAACGCCGTCAAAACGTCATGGACCCGTTGGGCGAACACCGGGTGATTGTAACCGAACGTGTAAGCCGCCGCCTCGCGTAAGATTTCCAGCTGGCGGGGATTCTTGATTTCCAACTTGAATTCAACCTGACGCGTCTGGTCGAACGGCTTCTGTTCGA
>Ga0310121_10000234_pt1 | contig 60126 bp, 47 predicted proteins | sample CB27_Tmax_986_MG_FD_203504 | JGI IMG/M metagenome (GOLD analysis project Ga0310121, IMG submission 203504) | Marine microbial communities from Western Arctic Ocean, Canada - CB27_Tmax_986 | ecosystem: Environmental > Aquatic > Marine > Oceanic | place: Canada: Western Arctic Ocean | collected... | reverse complement strand
CCGCGGGCACCGACGCGCAGCGTTGGTCGGCTGCGGATGTGTTCGGGCCTGCCCCGAACGGCAAACAGGTATTGCAACACGCCAAGCACGTCCTGGGAAGTAAACGAACGTGCCACTTCCAGCGCCAAGCATTCGCGAGTGTACTCATCGACCACCAACAACAGCCGTAGCTGACGACCATCTTCGGTCCGATCCGACACGAAGTCGTACGACCAGACATGGTCCTTATGCTCTGCCCGATGACGTACACAGCTATTCTCGCTGCCACCAGAAAAACGACGGCGGCGATGCTGTTTTCGCGGGACTTGCATGTTCTCTTGCTGCCAAAGACGGTGAACGCGTTTGTGATTGACGTGCCAATGTCGCTTCACCAACCAACGATCAATACGGTCTGCTCCAAAGCGGGGACGCTGCCTGGCTAAGGATCGCATTTCACGAAGTAAACGTGGTTCATCATCTACCCTGCGCAACTGATATCGCTGAGTACTGCGAGGTTGATCGAGCACGCGACACGCTCGACGCTCCGAAACCTTTTGTGGCCCCAAACGACGACGCACCTCGGTGGTCGTTCGTCGTCGACGTTCGGGGCTTACCAGTTTCCCTGCGTGGCTTCCTTGGGGATCTCCATATCAAGAGCCTGCTCCGCCACCATCTTCTTCAGCCGAGCATTCTCTTTTTGAAGGGCTTTCAGTTCCTGCGCCATCTCCGGCTGCATACCTCCATATTTCTGACGCGGGCGGTAATACGTCTGTTCGGAAATCCCAAGCACCTTGCTAGCATCAGGAACTGTCTTCCCTTTACCAGGCTCGACATCCGCTCGGCGTAATTTCGCTATAATCTGATCCACCGTGTGTCGCGTCTGTGACATCGCAAAGAATCCTTTCCCGGCCTCCGGCCGGACTGGATTCTCTCACTTAACCTGGAGCAAGTTTAGGGGAGGACGTCAGTTGCCCAGGATTGGCTTCTCCCACTGAATTCCATCCGTACTTTCGGCATAGCAAATATACCTCGGTCCTGGCGGCGCATACCAATCTTATATGTACCACATCTGAAAGACTTTGCGTTCGGGCGAATACCAGACCACCGGCTGGGCGACGATCGGACCTTCCCAGGGCTTGTCCCCCACAAGGACCGGCTCGGACTCTTTTTCGCCTGATGAACGGTGCGTACCACGTGGTGCCGGATGGCAATGAGCGAATCGTCCAGGAAAAGCTGCCGATGTTCGCTCAGTTGGATGATGCTGGCATCGTTGCCGATGACTGGCAACGGAAGCATCGTCCAGCAAATTGCCAATACCCCGATCGCCGTAATCGTTTTGCTTTCTCGCTCCCCTCTGCTGGCATTCAGTACGAACAAGACCACGCCGCATTATAAATCAAAGGGGTGGGTAAACAGTAGATTTGAAACATCCAAAAATCGACGTTCTTTAGCTAGAATCCCTGCAGGCGAGTCTGAAACCGCGTTTTCCGGGGTTCCCGCCTGCGCTGGCCCGCCTCTTGTGACCAAGAGCTGCCTGGTAAGCCATGGTCTTCAATTTGCGATGATTACCAGTAGGGGAGGTTGCGATGTACGGGGGTCGCGTCTGGATTCCTTGAACCGTGTTCTATCACGACACATCGTCTTGGTTCCCGTGCCCTCACAAGACGGGTATTTCGAGGAACCACATATCTTCAAGTGCAATAGCACGTGTCCATGAAGCCGACATAACGCAAGAGCGTGCTCACAGCTTTGGGAATTTTGCCCGCTGCCCGGTCTCGGTAGCGCGGGCCACCGCCGCTTTCATCTTGAGCAGGCCTGTGCGGGCCACGACTGCTGCGTCTTGTTTCCAGTAATTGGGATTGAACAATTCCAGCGAGAGCGCTCCCTGAAAACCAATCTGCGTAAGTATCTGTAGAATTTCGTCCAGGGGGGCAACACCGTCACCTGGATAAACCCGGTCGGCATCGCGGATGTTGGCTCTTGATGGGCTGGCTGGATAGTCATTGACATGGAAAACGTGCATGGAAGATCCATGCAGCAAACCAAGTCCCGAGAAATCAGACCCGCCCCGATAAATGTGATAGACATCCGGCAGGATACAAGCTGCCGGGTGGCCACTCTCAACCGCTACATACACCACCTCACCCAAGCGGTGCAGATTCTTGGAAAAACCCCAAACCTCAAGCTGCGGGCGTACACCTATCTGCTCTCCAATTTCGAGCAGCTGGCGATACCGTGCGGCCACCTGGTCAAGATCAAGCGCTGGCTCTGCTGTGGCGCCAGCCGGCGGGGCGGCAATTCGCGTGCCGCCAATCTGGCGTACCAGGTCCATTTCACGTCGAGCTTGCGCCAAGGCCTGTGATCTTAGATCCGCGTCATCAACAATCCACTGGGAAAAACCGATCGCACTTTCGACCTTGAGACCACGGTCTTCTATCCGTTTTCTCAAATCCACAAGTTGCCCACCCTGGTTGACGTAGGTCTCGATTTCCCGAATCCAGGGTTCGATGCCGTCGTACCCTGCATCAGCAGCGATTTCGATTTCTTCAACAAGATCGAGCTTCTGCCCGCTAATGGTGCTGGTATTCAGGCAGTAACGAAAAGAGTTTTCTTTGGGGTCTTGGGCCCTTGCTGGAGCTGGCCCAACGACCGCCGTGGCTGCCCCTGCCGCCAACCCTTGGAGGGCGTGTCGTCGATGGATGCCAATCTGGTTCACGGTGTGTCTTTTCGATCTGTCGCTGGCCTGTCTTGTGGGAGCTCGCACTATTGATTGTACAGATATCGGGGAATCCTGGGAGTCAGACCGGTGGGTGTTCACAGCCAACCAATTCGTGAACGTTGAGCAGTTTACGCCATCCTGATTGCCTCGCCTGCAATCGTGTATGCACCTTTCCCTGGCCAAACTCGAGATCAATGGTGGTATACTCGGTTCCATGTCGTACGTAGAAACCTTGACCGGCCAGCGGCCCGTGGTGATCGCACATCGGGGTGCCTCGGGCTATCGACCCGAACACACCCTGGCAGCCTACGAGCTGGCTATCGCGCAGGGGGCCGATTTCATCGAACCCGATCTCGTGATGACTGCCGATGGCGTGCTCATCGCCCGGCACGATAACATTCTCGATTTCACCACAAATGTGGGCGACTTGCCCCAGCTCGCTGGTAAAAAAACTACCAAAAAAATCGATGGATCGAACCACACCGGTTGGTTTGCCGAAGACTTTACACATGCCGAAATCAAGCAGCTTCGCGCCCGGGAACGTCGCAGCGGTAGCATACCAACGCCGTTTCGCCCGGCCAATTGCCAGTTCGATGATCGCTGGTCAGTTCCGACCTTGGTTGACGTGATCAAACTTGCCAGGGCAGGCGGTGTGGGCATTTACCCGGAAACGAAACATCCGACCCACATTTTGCAGGAAACCGGGCACGACATTAATCAAGTGCTGCTCGACACCTTACAGCTGCATGGCATCCGGAATTTCAACGATCTCCCGGTCTACATTCAATCGTTCGAGGTTCAGAATCTACAACGACTCCGCCGGGAAATGCAGAAACGCGGCATGGAGTTACGGCTGGTTCAATTGCTGGCCGATCATGGCCAACCTTTCGATATTGCGCAGATCGGCGGCAGCACCACTTACGCCGACATGTCCACACCGGCTGGACTCGCCAGCATCGCCGGTTATGCCGATGGAGTTGGTCCCGAAAAATATCATTTCATTTTGCCAAAGGACGAGGCGGGTCGACTGAACCTCGGCGAGGCAACCTCTTTTGTACGTGATGCCCACGCCGCGAGATTGCTGGTGCATCCCTATACATTTCGCGGCGAAAATCGATCTCTGCCCACGAACTTTCAAGGGAAACGGCCCCAAAACGAGTTGCAGCTGGGCAATTTGGTCGGCGAAATCCAGCGATTCCTTCAAACGGGCATCGACGGCTTTTTCACCGATCATCCCGATCTCGGTTCGGCAGGCTCAATAACTTCCCCCCGTGGCGGCGTAAACCCTTGAACCCAGGCCACCTGTGCCGGTATGTTCAGGCTAGGTTGAGTTGCGCCCCCTCCGTGCAGATATCGCCCAGTTGCCCTGATTCCTTCGCAGTTGGAGATGACAATGATGACGTTAAACGGAAATCTTGATCGCAAACTTCGCATGGGCCTGGTTGGTGGTGGCCGGGGTGCCTTTATCGGACGCGTTCATGTCACTGGTGCGGTGCTCGACAACCGCTGCGAACTCGTAGCTGGGGCCCTTTCGTCCGATCCGCAGATCTGTAAGGAATCGGCACCGGAATATGGAATCGCACCCGAGCGGGCTTACGCCTCGTATCAGGAAATGATCGAAACCGAGGCCAGCCTGCCCGAGGGTGAGCGGATTGACTTTGTCACGATTGCAACGCCCAACCACACCCATTACGACATTGCCCGGCGGGCCATTGAAGCGGGACTGAACGTCATGTGCGACAAGCCGATGACATTTGACCTGCCCCAAGCCGAAGCTCTCGTCCAACTGGTCCAAGAGAAGGGGGTCGTGTTTGGCCTGACCCACACCTACACCGGCTATCCCCTGGTTCGCCAGGCCCGGGAAATGGTGCTCGGCGGTGAACTGGGTGAAATCGAGGCAATTCGCTCGACCTACCTGCAGGGTTGGCTACGAACCAGGATCGAACAAGAAGGGCAAAAGCAGGCTTCCTGGAGAACCGACCCGACCAAATCGGGCGCGGCAGGGTGCTTCGGCGATATCGGAACCCATGCCTACAATCTGGGGCGGTACATCACCGGCTTGATGCCCGAAAAAATCTGTGCCAACTTGAAGATCTTTACCGCGGGCCGTCAGCTTGACGATTATGGACATGCCGTTGTGCGGTTTGAAAACGGTGCGCTCGGTACCGTGACTGCCTCGCAATTGTCCCACGGTCGCGAGAACGACGCTTTTATCGAAATCGATGGCACCAAGGCATCACTCGAATGGCACCAGGAAGATCCGAATGTGATGCTGTTCCGCCAAAACGGGCAACCCACCAGGCTCTACACACGTAACCCGGGCGCTGGGTACATGAACGAAACAGGCAACGCCGCCTGCCGGCTTCCAAGTGGCCATCCCGAGGGGTTTTTTGAAGCCTTTGCGAATATCTACCGGTCTGCGTACGACGACATGGCACTGCGGGCCACAGGCAACCCAATCGAGCAGAAAGATACGATCTACACGAACGTGTTCGATGGCGCGGAAGGAATGTTTTTCCTCCAGCAATGCGTTGCCAGCAGCCAGCAAGATGGTGCCTGGCTTGACATCCGCCATCCAGCGGCACGCCGTTAACCGGACGAACCACAATTGTTGACTAACTCCAAACAACATTCACGTTTGTCTTAACCGTAAATCCCTTCATCATCACCATGGTAATCCACAAGCACTCCCTATCCTGAGGTTCCCTGATGCGACCCAATCGATTACGTCAACTTCTTGACGATGGACAACCCACGCTCGGCACCAGGCTCTTGAGTTCCTGGCCAACTATGCTCGAACTCGTGGGACACTCGCGAATGTTTGACTATGTCGAGTTCGTCGCCGAGTACGCCCCATACGACTTGTACGCGCTCGAGAACCTTGGACGTGCGGTCGACTTGTTCGATCACATGTCGGCCATGATCAAGATTCAACAGGAATCGCGGCTACATTTGGCAACCAGGGCCATTGGGGCAGGAATCCAAAATGTACTTTTCACCGACCCGCGTAATGCCGAAGAAGCCCAAGAGTGTGTGCGGGTGACCCGCTTCGAACGTCCCAAGTCGGGTGGGATTCAGGGCGTTGCTCTGCATCGTTCAGTCGGTGTTTTTCTGGATGTCGCCAGTCCAGAGTCCGCCGATGCACTCGACGAAACGGTGGTGGCAATTATGATCGAGAAGGAATCGGCCGTCGCAAATCTGGAATCGATCCTCTCGGTGCCAGGAATCGACATGGTTCAGTTCGGTCCGGCCGATTATGCGATGAGCCTGGGACTGGAGGGCCAACCGGCTGCGCCTCAGATCAAGGAGGCCGAACTCCACACGATTCGCACTGCTTTGAAGATGGGAATTGCCCCGCGCGTGGAACTCAACGAACCGGCCGGTTTCGAGCCTTACCTCGAAATGGGCGTGCGGCATTTCAACCTCGGAATCGAAGCCCGGACCCTGTTCAATTGGTACCGCGAATCGGGTGCCATCATGCGAAAAGAATTGGGGCTCGACCCGGCGGCAGAATCCGTCGCGCCGCAGGGCTGTACGTACGGCAGGTAACAGGGCGGCAGGTAACAGGGCGGCAGGTAACAGGGCGGCAGGTAACAGGGCGGCAGGTAACAGGGCGGCAGGTAACAGGGCGGCAGGTAACAGGGCGGCAGGTAACGGGGCGGCAGGTAACGGGCGGCGAGTAACAGGACCGGGCCACCTCGTTGCGTTACTCTTGGGTTGGCGTTGATTGGCAACCTCGTGGTACTTCCTGCACTATTGGCTTGGATGTGACAAGCCGAAGTTACAGACAGAAGCCAGGCAGCAACCGTCAATCAGCATGCTAACACGATCCCGACGGGGTTGATCGCGACGAACTTGCTTTGCCTTTCGGTGCGCTGTTTGCCGCGCCCGACCGTTTCCTTCCAGATAGAGATAGACCGGGGCCATCGTCTGTCCGAATACGCGCGACTGCTGAACGAACCCGAACAGTTTTTTGCGACCGAGCGCGCGGCAGGCGACCTGGAGTGATCCTGACTCCCAGTCGGCTGGTACCTCAAACACGATCGTCAATTCGTGGACTCCCTCCAGCGTGGTTTGTGACGACCGTTTGATCTTGAAAAACACACCTCTCCGGCGATCTTTGGTACCGCTCACAATGATGGGTCGCTTGGGTGCCAGGCGACTGGTTTTCTCGGTGTTGGTTTCCCGGTTTCCGATTGTGCCACTGATCGACGGCGTTAAATGGGCAACGAGGTCTCCTCCCACGAGCGGCAACTCGCCTCCGAACGTCCCGTTAACCCCGAGCGATTTCTCGGTCGTAGTCGTACGCTCAATGGGATCGGCCAGATCGCTCGTCAGTTCAGTAGCGGGGTAAAACCTGCACACGTGCAGGTCTTCTGAGGCCGCACCGAAATCGACGTCGATTTCTTCCACGTAGTGGGTCTCTCCACTATCGAAGCGGACCGAAACAGGAATCACGATTTCAATCGCCCGCTGTTCCGATCCTGACTCTTCGGTCAGCGTTACATCACGACACTCCAACACTCTCGGAAAATCAAACTCCGTGGCAGGCAGGAAAGCAGCCGGACAACTCAGCGCGACCAACACCAAACTGAATGTTACCGGGCATTGGTTGCGGGTCGAGAAGCCGTGACCATTGGGTGCGGCGTTTACGACAAAGGGGACTCCATTCATCTGATCTGTTGTCTCACACTGGCCTGGGAATGAGACCGATGGCCCTTTTGCCAGCAATGCAGGCGACCGGTTTAAAACCTTGTTTGTCAGACACGGCGGTCCTTCTACGTATGTGGTTTCGATTCGGTTTGCTGGCATCGGCGAAGAAAACTTTTGGCAACCGCAAACGAAGTGGTTTTTTCTGCACAGCCCTCGACTTGGTGGGAATAACCACGGTGTGCTAGCGTTTCGACACGAACCTGCATCCTTGCATCACGTTGGGCTTTCCAGGGACAACCGACCAAGAGCTACCGTGGCCTCGCGCAACCTGACCGGTGGCGGTATTGCGTTCAAAAGTTGTACTGATCGATATTGTTTTTGTCGAAAATCAGGGGCTCTCCCAGCACCGCCTCGTGCTCGGTGATACGAATCGAATCGAGCTTACCCATCGTCCGGCTCTCCTGCGGCTGCAAAGGGTTCTGATGCAGGGCGGCGGCTACCTGCACGGTCAGATAACCCAGATTTTCCACATCAAACAGCACAAATTCTTTGACCGTACCATCCTGCACATAATCTCGCATCAGGCTGGGAAGACTCAGGCCCGTCACAAAAACTTGATCCTGTCGACCTGCATCACGCACTGCCTTGGCGGCTGCGGGCAAGGCCACCGACGTGATTGCCCAGATGCCTTTCAAGTCAGGATAGGCGGCCAGTAGATTCGCCGTCTCCTCGCGTGCCTTCAGCTGATCTTCGGTCGGGTATCGAGTTTGCAGAAGCTCACAGTCGGGATGCTCTTCCCGCAGGCGGGGGATCATGGCATCCATCCACGCATTTTGGTTCGCGGCCGTTTTTGTGCCACTGATGATCACGAATTTCCCCTTCAACTTGTTTTCTTCACCAGCGCCTCGGACCATCACATCGACCAGGGCGTTTGCAATCCCTTCCACGGGCGCCTGGTTCACAAAGATGGATCGCTGCGAGAATTCAACATCGGCATCGGTATCCCAGGTAATGACCTTAACTCCTTGGGACCGCGCGCTCGACAAAGTCGGCGCGATCGCGTCCGGGTCATTAGGAGCAACCGCGATTACATCGATACCTTGTGCCACCCATGCATTAATCATCTCGGCCTGTTGTTCGGTATTATCCTCTGTTGGCCCGTCGTAGGTTAAGTCGACTCCCAGTTCCTCGGCTGCCTCGTGTGCCCCACGACCCGCAGCATCGAAAAAGGAAATCCCCATCAGTTTGGGCATCATGCCAATCCGAACAGGTGACTCATCACTTCGATCCTGCTGGCACCCCAACAGGCAAGAGGAAAGCAAACCAACAAGCAGAGCAGCACTTGATCGTTGAATCATCATGTTCGTTCAGTCGCCTTATTCAGTGTTTCCAACTTGGCATCGGCCCGCGCCAACCATTCGTTCCAAACTGCAACGACAATCAGCAAGACGCCTAAGACCATAAGCCTGGCATCCGCTCCGATGAATTTGAATTGCCCGCTCAGGAAAAACAAACCGATGTCGATGTTGGCGATGACCAGAATTCCCAGCAGGGTTTGAAGAATACCGCCTCGGCCACCAGTAATCAGGGTACCGCCCACAACAACACAGGCAATCGCTTCTAATTCAACGCCCTGATGTGCGTTCGGAATTGCACCTTTTCGCACAGTATAAGTCATCGCCAATAACCCTGCCACCAGGCCCGAAGCCGTGTAAAGCCACCATTGAGTACGTAGCACGGGAATCGCCGAGAACCGCGCTGCAATTGGGTTATCACCAATCGCGTAACACCAACGACCAAACCGCGTGCCATGAACCACGAGCATCGCCACTGCAAACACAAATCCCAGAATCCAGTACTCACTGGGCCAACCGGCGAGCTGGCTCATATCAACGGCTGGCCTCGGCAGCTTCGTGATTTTTTCGCCACCACAAAGCATCAGCGCCAACCCCGAATAAAACGCCATCGTCGCCAGGGTAGCCACCAAAGGTGACAGTCCCACCACGACCAAGAAACCGTTGACTGCCCCAACCGCACCTCCCACCAGAACGGCCAAACCACCAGCCACTTCTGCAGACCATCCAGCTTGCCACAAAAGACCCATGACAATCGAGCTGAGCGCCATCATCGATCCGACCGAAAGGTCGATTCCTCCAGTCAGAATGATGGCCGTCATGACGATTGCCAGGGCACCAACCCGTGCCCATTGAACACCAACGTTCACCAGGGCTGCGGGACGCTCGACCTGAGAAAATACAAGCCACAGGGACAGCAGCAGCAGCAACCAAGGCAGCAGAACAGAAACCGTACGCCAGGTGAATCGTTTTCGCTTCATGTTCTACGCTTTCGCAAAAAGAGGTCCAGCAGTACAGCCGCAAGAATCAATCCTCCCACGAACACATCCACTTGCTCCCCACGGACTTCCCAACGCACCAATGCCAGGTTCACCAGTCGTAATAGAACAGCGCCTAAAATGACTCCGCCCACCGTACCACGTCCCCCTGTGATACTCACACCACCAATCACGGCGACTGCAATGGCTTGTAACTCCCAGCCTTTTCCCAGCTGAGATTGCATCTGCATGCTGGCGGACAACACCATTACGGCCGCGATGCCCGTCAACAATCCACCCAGCCCGAAGGCAAAAATCCACGTTCTTACGTGGGAGACTCCTACCAGCCGTGCGGCGGTCGAGCTGGATCCTAACGCATAAAGGTGCCGGCCTGCCCGCCGATGGACATGAATGACATAAAGCGCCGCTGAAACGACAAACCCCAGGACGATTGCTGCGCGAAACCCCGATGCAGGGTGAATCCAGATCCATCCGAAGGCCTCGGGTACACTGCTGATTTGTCGTCCACTGACGAGCGCGATCACAATTCCTCGATAAACGATCATCATTCCCAGCGTCACCACAATCGGGTGAACTCTGCCAACGAGTGATATCAATCCGTTGAGTAATCCCCCCGTGAGACCAACCGCCAGCGCTCCCAGGATTGCCAGGGGAATTGAAATCTCGGGCGCAAGGGGCAATTTGAGTAAGAGACCTGCACAAGCAGCCGACAGAGCCAGAAGTGAACCGATTGAAATATCGATGCCTCCGGCGATGATCACTGTTGTGGCTGCCAAACCGAGAATCGACCACAGCGCCGTTTCGGCCAGCAAATTGCCGAAATTCGCCCAACTGAAAAAGTTCGCACTCGTCAGACTCAACCAAAGGCTCAACAGCACAATGATCGCCGCAAGCCCCCATTCACCAGCAACCCGCGGTGTCTGACTGGCTGCTTTCTTCTTGGGGGGTGCCGACCGTTCACACACACTTTTATCAGGAAGCGCTGCTTCAGCGACCTGGGTTGCGGTGACATCGCCGGCGTGCCATTGATTCGAAATCTTCCCGGACCGCAGAACCATAATGCGATCGGAATGTCGCAGGATCTCAGGCATGTCACTGCTGATCATCAGAATGGCACAACCGCGGCCTGCAATTTGTCGCAACAAACGGTGGATTTCTGACTTCGCACCGATGTCAACACCACGGGTTGGTTCATCGAGGATCATGACCTTCGGCGTGGCCAGCAGCCAACGCCCCAAAACAACTTTTTGTTGATTTCCGCCGGAAAGCTGGCTGATGGGTTGCTCTATACTCCGCTGCCGTACTTCCAGTTGTTGAACGACCCGACGGGTCACCTGCTTTTCAACGCGCCGACTGGCCAGCAATCCCAACGACCAGCGTTTGATCCATGGCTCCTGGTGGGGCAAGCGGGTTGCAAGGGGAAGTTCCGTTTCTGATGAAGACCGAAAGAGTTGAGTCCAGCGGTCGAGTGTGGGCAGAACTGTATTGGCACGAATGCTCAGCCCCTGGCAGAGACCTTCCCGCAACCGGTCTTCGGGCAGATATGCGATACCAGCTCGTACGGCATCTTGAGGCCTTTGAATGACAACCGGTTTGCCATCGACCAACACACTACCGCTGGCGAGTGCTTCCAAACCGAAAATACCACGTGCCATTTCGGTACGCCCGGCACCAATGAGTCCGTATACTCCGACAATTTCACCAGCTCCCACGTGGAAATTAATGCCTTGAACACGGGCTTTAAAATCGTGCAGATCGCGGACTTCCAGGCGGGGACCTGTATCGAGCGGTTCTTGATGGGCAGTCGAAGAAACCGGACGACGCTGACGATCGCCAGAACTGTCCTTTAAATTTCGGCCGACCATCGCCTGGATCAGCAACTTGCTGTCTACTTCTTTGCGGTCCCGGGTCCAGATCTTCCGGCCGTCTCGCAACACTGTGATCCGGTCCGACAGTGCAAAAATTTCCTCCTGCCGGTGTGAGATATAAATCAAGCCCACCCCGCCTGCCTTTAGCCTGGCTACCTGTTGAAACAGCCAAGCCGACTCCCGGAACGTTAAGGCACTAGTGGGCTCGTCGAAAATTACTAATTTGGCGCGCTGCAAAACGGCCGCTGCGATCTGGAGCATGTGACGATGGGCCACACTTAAACGGTCGGCGGGCAGGCCTGCTCCAATCGGTTCACCCACGGACCTGATCACTTTTTGCGCTGTATCCCGCATCGCGGACCAGTCCACAAAACCGAATTTCCTCGTTGGCAGACCGTGTTGCAGGGCAATATTTTCTGCCACCGAAAGCGTGGGGAAAAAATCGGCTTCCTGGTGGACCGTCACAATCCCCATTTTTCGAGCAGCGACCGGATCACGCCACTTGCAGACGTGCCCCTCCAAGCGACACCAACCCGAATCGGGTTGTAAAACTCCCGACACGATGTTGATTAACGTGCTTTTGCCCGCTCCATTTTCACCAACCAGGGCGTGAACTTCCCCGGGGCGAACATCAAAATCAACACCAGAAAGAGCATGGACCCCCGGGAAATATTTCGTGACTTGATCCAGTTTAAGCAAAATTGGTGCTGTGTCGTTCAACCCGTTTCCTTCATGATGCGACGATCATTTTCTTTTCGATGTCGCCCCCAAGTTGTTGAAAATAGTCACTTCCTGAAAGCGGGCAACAGGTAAACCCCGTTCACGCCGATCAAACCCAGCCGCGCCGGGCGGCCTGTTCTACGAGCAACTCCCAGTTGACGGGTGGCATCACTCGCAATATATCTTTTCCCACAATACAATTGCAAATAGTGTAATCGACCTTGCCCAGAGGGAAATAGCTCGAACGATAATGCTCCGACACGGAAATTTTACGTTTGACGTTTCCCTGTCATCATGATGCTTGTGACCTGTAAAATTTGCGCTATTGCCATGCAATCTTCTTTCACCCGCCGCTGGTTTCTACACAAGGGCCCGGCCGCCTGCGCCATGGGCATCGCACTGCTGCAGCGCAAACCGCTGCTGGCAAACCGCATACCCTCAAAGAATCGCACGTTCATCGCCTATGGAGAACCGCTCCAACGGCTTGACTATCGACAGACGGCCGACCTGGTTGCCGACCTCGGATTCGACGGCCTGGAAGCGACCGTAAGACCCGGTGGGCATGTCGAACCCGAGCGCGTCCAAGACGATCTTCCCAAACTGGTCGACGCACTCCGCGACCGTGGCCTGGAACTGACCATGATGGCGTCGAACATTAATCGCGTTGATCAACCTCATAGCGAAAAGGTCCTCCGCACCGCGGCATCCTTGAATATTCCCCACTATCGCATGAGGGGGTACATGTACGACCTGCAGAAGCCAATCCCCCCACAACTCACGGCATTCCTTCCGGTCATTGCCGATCTGGCCGCTTTGAACGCCGAACTCGGGATCACCGGTCTGATTCACAACCATGCGGGAGTTCATCACGTTGGTGCAACGGTCTGGGATATCCATACCTTGCTCAAAGACCAAAATCCGCGCGGGATTGGCGCAGTCTTCGACATCTCCCATGCCACGGCAGAAGCGGGCGTATCGTGGCCAATTTACTTCAAACTGATGCGACCCCTGATGCAAGTTGCCCTGGTGAAGGATTTCGTGTGGCAAGACAAGGGCAAGATGAGGTGGGTCCCCCTTGGCACAGGCCAGATCGAACCGCGCTATTTTGAAATGTTGACCCGCTCGGCTTATGACGGCCCGATCGGTTTGCACATTGAATACGACGTCTCTGGCGGCAACTATCCAGAGCAGGCCCGAGCTGCCTACCGCCGCGATTTTTCGACGTTAAAGTCTTGGCTTGACGGTTGACTTTCGCAGGCGAACGTTGGGCCAGGGCGATGGTCATCCAGGCGGGGTATCAACGCCCCACTCACGCTGCTCGGCACGCTTCATGTTGCGTAGCGTACCACCAGGCCGACAACCACGCACGCGACAATGATCAGCGACGTCGTCACCAGAAGAAATCCGGTCAGCCGACTCATCCGGGCCCTCGGATCCGTGTGAAATGCCATCCAGCAAATTGCAAATACCAAAAGAGGTGTCGAAAAAACCGCTGAGAAGAATTGGCTGAACACAATTAATCGGACCGGCGCCGATCCGTACCACAAGAAAACTCCCAACACCAGCAGCAGCAACCAGAGTTGTGTCAACCGGTGGACCCGGTTGCGGATCTTCAGATCCCGATAATCGATCACACCCAGGCTTCCCAGGAAATCGCCGAACATCCGTCCAGAGGCGGCAGTGGCCACTAAAACGGTCGAGAACAGCGTGGCAAACGCACCGATCAGAAAAACGTAGCGTGACCAGGGACCAAACGATTCGGTGTAGACCTGTGAAATAGTCTCCACCACATTGAGCCCTTCGGGCACGATACCCTGGCGATGCAGAATTGCACAACCGAGCAAGAAAAAGGCTGCGGTCATCAAGGTCGCCAGCCCGGTCGCCACGCCGGAATCAATGCGGATGGCGTGAACCCATTGCCGGGCCCGCTGCGACCAAGTTGCATCAGCCCGATCGCCCAGCTGCCGGTTGTATCCCTTTTCGAGAATCCAGTAGGGATACATAAAGAGCTCGTTGGCCGTGGCACCCAAAGCTCCCATTAAACTGATGACGGCATAGGCTGCCAGTTTCGGTGTATCGCCAAAAGAAAACGTGAGACCAGAAAGGACTTCGTTCAGCGTGATCCGGTACTCGCTTGCTTGAATCATGATCAAGGCGACGGCGACCGAGACGCTGAACACGCCAACTAAAATGGCAATCAATACTTCCAAATGGCGATAAACCCCTTTCCACAATAAGATAATCGACAAGAGAACCAGAATCGCGCCCCACCAGGCAATCGATTGGTTATTCAGGTTGTGGACCGGTTCGCCGCCGATCCGACTTATCAAGGGGCTCAACGGTATCTCACTATGCATCATGCCGGCCAGTGCACCGATCATGCCGGGAATTGTCAGACAGGAGACCAGATAACCGCCCATATAGATGATCCCAATCCACGAAGTCTGGCGGTACTTGGGACCAGGACAAATATTGAGCGCCTGGTGCGTGGTGCGTCCGTGGACCATCGCATGCCGGCCTATCTCAACCTGCAGAAAGTACTTGATCACACATGACAACAGCGCAACCCAGAGCAACACAAAACCAAATTTCGCGGCTTGCACCGGGGTATTGATCAACTCGCCACTGCCCATGACCGAACCAGCAACAACGATACCTGGCCCAATCACTGTCAGCAGCCAGGTGACTCCGCCTTGCCGATGATCGGTCGTGTTCTTCATATTGCCCGGCACCGTTCTCGCTTCCAATGTTGGTCGTCCGGCCTGCTCGACGAACGCGGGTCGAACAAGATTCAACTCGCTGGCAGGGTGATCGCCAATTCGCTAAAGGCAGTGATCTGCGGATGCGGCGAGTTGGCGTCGATTTCCGCGTTACCAGGACGCATCGAGAGGGCCGTTTGCATGCCGGCTTCTCGAGCCGCGTCAAGTTCGGCAGGGACATCGCTGAGAAACAAGATCTCTCCGGGCCCCAGACCCCACTCTTTGACAATGGTCGCGTAGCTCCCCGCCTCACGTTTGGGACCAGTCGTGGTGTCGTAGTGTCCTTCGAGAAATGGCAACAAATTTCCGGCGACTGTATGCCCGAAGAACAATTTCTGTGCCCCAACGCTACCGGAGGAATAGATTCGGATCCGCAGGCCCTGTTCGTGCCAATGCCGCAGGGCTGGCGGAACATCGTCGAACAAGTGCGCTTTGAGTTCCCCACTTTCAAAACCACATCGCCAGATAAGCCCCTGTAGTTGCTTGAGTCCGGTGGTCTTGGCATCGCCATCCATCAGACGCGTGACTTCGGCGATGATGTCATCGGCTCGATCGGGCATCGAGCCGTCAGCTTCACCCAGTTCGGCAACGCGGTCTTGGCAAATCTGGGCGCGGGCAGCCTGAACTTCGGTGGCATCCCAATTTGCTGCCAGGAACGTTTCCAGCCCATTTCGGACGAACGGGAACATCTCCCCATAAATGAAGTCGATCGACGAGGTGGTCCCCTCAATATCCAACAAAAGTCCGCGAGTTTTGATGTGAATCACAACTTGACAACTGGATCGACGGACGGCTTGGGGGGGAAGTAGTCCGGTCCCATGCACAGCGGGGCATAATTTTCATGCACACCATCATTGATATAGTGCGGTGTCCAGCCCGACTTATCCTCGAAGAGACGGATACAGCGAATTGTGCGGTCCTCGCAAAAATCGAACCAATGGCGTGTTCCCTTGGGGACATTGATCAAGTCGCCACTGTTGACCTCGATTGCGAAAACGGGGCCGTCGACGGGGTTAACGTGAAATAAACCGCGCCCTCGAACCACAAATCGAACCTCGTCCTCGCTGTGGGTGTGCTCTTTATTGAACTTGTCAACAAGCATTTCAAGATTGGGCGTATCTGGCGTGACATTGATCAGGTCGGCCGTTTCGAACCCTCCCTCTCGTTTGAGCCGATCAATCTCCGGTTCGTAGACTGCGAGAATTTCCGCATCGGTTGCATTTTCACCAACGCGGCCTTCCACATCCCACTTTTCGTACCAGATCCCGTGCGGCTCAAGGAATGCACGGATTTCATCGACATCTGTTATGGTTTGGTCTTCGGCTGGTAGGCGGACGCTTGCCATCTTGAAATCTCCTCAATTGATGTTCGGATTCTGTTGGGACTTAAAGCGCAGCAAGGCCCCTGCTGGAAATAGAAGCACAGCCTACCCTCGCGGTTCTCCCGGTACTCCAAAACAGCCCTTCTCCTTCCGAAGAGCCTGACGACGGAAAATTCCACCCTACCGGTTTGGGGGTTACTCTACAACGACCGGACCCGTCGTTTCAACAATGTGATCGTGAGGTGGGCCCGCCGCCTCGAGTGCCAGTCTTCGGCCCAGGCACTCCACCAGGAATTCAATCGTCTCAACATGCCGACGTGCTGCTTCTAAATCTTCGCCCCAGGTGTACAAACCGTGGCGATGGATCAGGAAGCCATGTTGGATTGGTCCCATCGGATCGGCTAGCAGGTTCGCTACCTTCTCGCTGAGCAATGCTATATCTTGCGTATTCGCTAAAATCGGCAACCACTCATTGTGTTCATGGGTGGAGACGTTGTCCAAACCCTTGAGCATCTCAAAGCCAGTCAGCTCGATGCCACCCCATTTGAAAAACCGATCAGAAAGGATCGTCGTCCAAACAGAGTGTGTGTGCAACACGGCACCGACCGGGAGTTGCGACGCTATAGCCACATGCAACAGCGTTTCGGCCGACGATTTCCCAGAGGTTTCCTCAAGCAGTCTCCCCGTACCATCAACACGGACAAAATCCTCGTCGGTCAATCGATCCTTATGCTTTCCACTCGCGGTAATCAATAACTCAAGTGGCTCACGATTAAGTACCACGCTGTAGTTGCTGCTTGTTGCCAATGACCAGCCCCGTTGGTGAAATCCACGACCAATTTCGCGCAACGAACGCACATGGTCTGCGATCGTTAGTTCCGCTTTCTTCGTCGTTGTTGCCATCTCCGATCTCCTCCTTCACAGGAGTGCTCATTATGAAGTCGTTCGCTGGAGAGAGCAACGAGACAACCCGGACGAGGTAGCAAAGATTGCGTGATCACCAAACTCGCCGGGCGGGTTACTTGTCTTCGTGCAACTTGGGCTCCAGGCCAGTGTAGGCAGTGTAAAATTTGTAGATTGATTCCTGAAGCGCCTCGGCGGCGGCCGGGTCGACTTGCTGTTTGCACTTCATCGCCGCGACCATGACGGCGTGAGCGGCAGTCAGTTTGTTGACATATTCCGGTTTGTCGGCCTTGATCCGCTGCGTCATGAAGTACTGCGAAATAATGTGCTGGATATTGGTCGCGTGCTCCTCCTTGGTGGTCACCCAACGCGCCAGCTGATTCATGTTCTGCGGGCTCGATTCCGTGGCCAGCAGATGAATCTGATCGCTCGCCTTGGCTATTGTCTTCGTATCTTCAAGCATTTGTTGAAATCGTGCCTGGTCGTCATAAATACCGCATGGCACTTCGCAGTGGGCGGCAACGTGACGGGCAGCAGCGATAGCCAAAACCAAGAACAGCAAAAAGGGTAGGGTGGTACGATACATGGTGATATCTCCTCAAGAAGTGAACGTGGTGACGAGCAACCTCGCATCGCGCCGGATGCTGGAAAACTGTTGCCCGCTGGGTCGTCAGCCTTGTCGGCTCTGGCTTAATTTAATTGCCAGCCAACTTCTGGTCAATTAGCCAGACCAGGTGTGTCGGGGGTAAAACCGCCTGCAGCGTCTCGGTGAATTGACCCCGGCAGAGGGATTTGAAAACAAGGTTCCTCGGCAGCCACGCTGTAAAGAAACGGATAAAGAGCCACCAACGCTTTTGCCACGATCCCTCTCTGGCTGGAGCAGCCAGTCACCCAACCAGCTTGACCGCGACCCTGACTTAAGGCGTTCCTTTTCGGTCCGGCAATGGAAATTTATCGCCAACTTGACAAAAAAGCGCCTTTTTCTGCCCTGGCAACCCGTATTTGAATCCGCTGTTGAGGAAGAGCGAGTCGCTGGCCGTGATCGCCATCACTTCGCGAACGCCGAGCTGACCTGCCCGGGCAATACAAGCTTCCACCAGTGCCCGGCCGACACCCCGGCGTTGCTGTGCCTGGTCGACGGCCAGGCACTGAATTTCTGCCAATTTCTGCGAATAGATCTCGACCGCCGCGCAGCCGATGATCTTTTCGGCCACAACCGCGACGAAACCATTCTGCATAAGGGCTACGATTTCTACATCCGACCGTGGCGAAATGGCACGCTGGTCGGTGAATGGTTGCAAAAACTGCACGATTTCTTCGCTATCCGGATCGCGTGCGGGGCGAACGGCAAATAGCGCATCGGCATTCATAAAGTTTGATTCTGGGAAAGCAGTAGCCGGGTTTGGCAGTGCTGGAATGCGTTACACGTCCAGATTACGCACATCGAGGGCATGCCTTTGGATAAACTCTCGGCGCGGTTCGACCTGGTCACCCATCAGCACACGGAATAGTTCGTCGGCACTGCCCTTGTCGTCCATTTTGACCCGTAACAAGGTGCGGTTTGCGGGATCGAGCGTCGTTTCGCGAAGTTCCTCCGCGTTCATTTCCCCCAAACCTTTAAAGCGTGTAATCGAAAGCCCTTTCTCTCCGGCAGCACGGACAGCCGCTGGCAGGCCGCGAAGATCTTCCAAGCCGGTCTCGTTTTCACCCCAACGAATCGTGTATCGAGACCCTTCTTGCCCGGTGCGTTCTTGCGGGATTAGTGTTTCGATCGTGAAGTGAAGCTTGGCAAGGTCGGCAAGCAACGTGTTGATTGTGCGTACTTCGTGGAGTTCCACGATTCTCAACCGAGGTCCGGTCTCTGGTTGCGGTCCATCACCCTGCCCATTGGTTTCTTGACTCCCATTGGTACTCGGTAACGGCGATGAACCGAAGTCGACGGTTAAATTCCCACCGGCGCGTTCTTCTTCCTGCGCAACAAACTCGTCGAGTTGCTCGCGAGTGGTAAACCACTCGTCTCGCCCGGGCAATAAAACATGATAGACGGGCAGTCGCCCGGTTTCGGAATCTTGTCGCTCGGCATGTATTTTCAGGCTTACACCACGGCGTTCCAGCGCGGTGATCGATTCGTCCATCGCGGCTAATGTACGTACAAGCATCAGCATGTCCTCACCCTCGATGCGCCGGCCGTCACCGGGATCGAGCACTGATTCGGCCAGGCCACGTTCGAGGAGTTGCGATCGCATTTCTTCTTCGGTCTGCACGTACACGGTTTCTTTTCCTTTACGAACGCGGAAGAGCGGTGGTTGGGCAACGTAAACGTGCCCTCCTTCCACCAAATCGTACATTTGTCGGTAGAAGAACGTAAGCAACAACGTGCGAATGTGCGAACCGTCTACATCGGCATCGGTCATGATCACGACACGCCCGTAACGCCGTTTTCCAAGGTCTTGGTCTGCTCCGATACCTGTGCCGACCGCAGAGATCATGCTACGGATTTCTGCGTTTGCAAGGACTTTATCTTCTCTCGACTTGTAGGCATTGATGATTTTGCCACGCAGCGGCAGGATGGCCTGATATTCGCGAATACGTCCTCCTTCGGCACTTCCACCGGCCGAATCACCTTCCACGAGGTAAAGTTCGCATTTGTCCACCTCTTTGCTAGAACAATCGCGTAATTTACCGGGCAAACCACCGCCCGAAAGAGCTCCCTTACGCTCGCGAATAAGTTCTTTTTGCTTGCGTGCCGCAACGCGAGCTTCGGCCGCAAGCAATCCTTTGTTACAAATTGCCTTGCCCCGCTTCGGATTCTCTTCCAGGTATTTTCTCAGATATTCGCCGACCAGCGAGCTCACGATCCCCTCAATTTCGCTGTTGCCGAGTTTGGTCTTCGTTTGACCTTCGAATTGCGGATGTGGGATTCGGCAACTGATGATGGCGGTTAATCCCTCCCGAAAATCGTCGCCGCTCGGCACCAGGTCCTTGAAAAGACCCTGTTTTTTTCCGTACTTGTTGAGCGACCGGGTGAGCGCTGTGCGAAAGCCGACCAAATGCGTACCACCTTCAGCGTTGCTGATATTGTTGGCATAGCAATGGACGTTTTCGGTGTATTCGCTTGAGTATTGCAGTGCGACTTCGACTTCCACGCCATCCTCCTCGCACTTGACATGGAGGATGTCATCGTGAATGGGTTCACTGGCCCGATTAAGGTGTTTGATAAAATCCAACAAGCCCTGATCGTACTGAAACGATTCCGTTTGATCGGAGCGATCATCACTGATGCTAATATTCACGCCCGCATTGAGAAAAGCCAACTCCTGCAATCGCTTTGTCAAAATGGAGAACGAATATTTCGTTGACGGAAATATTTGCGGATCAGGTTTGAAGGTCGTCTTCGTACCGCGTTGATCGGTGTGCCCTACACGACGAATTTCTGCCTTGGGAACACCACGCTCATATTCCTGGTGGTAAACGTAACCGTCACGACAAACCTCTACTTCACACCACTCGGAGAGAAAATTTACCACGGTTACGCCAATGCCGTGTAAACCACCAGAGGTTTGGTAAGCACCTTTGGAGAATTTGCCACCAAACTTTAATACGGTCATTACACCTTCGACCGTTGATACGTCCCGGCCAAGCTGCTCGGTCAGCTGTTCGTGCTTTTCCACGGGGATACCGCGGCCGTCGTCTGTAACTGTTATGGATCCATCGACGTTGATCGATACTCTGATCTCTGTGGCGTGGCCCGCCATCGCCTCATCAACCGAGTTGTCGACGACCTCGTACGCGAGGTGATGTAAACCTCGTGCCGTGGTATCGGCGATATACATACTGGGCCGTTCGCGGACGTGTTCCAGATCACTAAGGTGTTCCAGATCCTCGGCACGGTATGTACTATCCGCCAAGTCGTTTTCGAGAGCGTCTGCAGGTGTCATCGGCAATTTCAGGTAAGCAGGTAAACGGGGGGGCAGAGTATATCTACACCTACAAATTATACCCGGTTTTCGTTGGTTTTCTCAGCCCGATTTAGGGGAGAAATCGGGCTTTCTAAGGACCCTGACCACAAGGTGGTCAACGTGAACTGTTGGGCAACGGACCGCTGCGAAAACGCAACGCACGAATCCCTGCTTCTGGCAGTTGCTTTTGCAGTTTTTCAAGGATTTGCTGTCGTTGGAACGTAAGTTCTTGCAAAGCGGTCGAGTTGGCTACCAGAACCTCCAGCTTGCCCCCTCGAACTCGACAGGCGCGGCTAAACCTCGCCCCAGCCTCCCCAACCGCAATCCGCCACTGGTCTGCCAGCAACTCGCTGGTTTGAATTCGCCCATATCCCCGTTTGTTGATCAATTGGGCCAATACATTGCCAATTCGCTTTGGCTGGCGCGCGTGATAACGCCGCTGCTCTCGTTCACGCTTTGTGGTGAGATCCATGAGTGCCTCATCCGCAGGCATACGTTCCATCGGATTGTCCTCTCTGCTGAGCCTGCTGAACCTCAGCTTTTGCATCTTCTCACCTGCGTGTAGTTCAGCCAATGTGACTGCTTTTTAAATCATCGGTCACGTGCTAGCGGCATTATGACGTAACCGTAACCATCGTCGGTCGTACAAACGATCGCTCCTTCACTATCTTGCAGATCCATGGTGAACGACTTTTCCGGGTCGAGCACCTTGAGGAAATCGGTAACGAACCGAGGATCAAGTGTAATGGTGATTGCGGCGCCATTGTACGAAATGGGTAACTCGACCCGCGATTGACCAACCTCCGCAGTCTGCCCTGCCAACAAAAGTGTCCCTTCACCAAACGTAAAATCAACCCCGCGACTTTCTTCGCTGGTAACAATTGCTGCCTGCCGCACGGCGGCCTGCAACGGCCCGACGACCAAATCGAGCTTGACCGACTGATCGCGTTCTGGGAACACATCCCGCCATCGCGGGAAACGCCCTTCCAAGAGCCTGGAGTAAAGCGTCACCCGCGGGTTCTTCACGAGGATTTCGTTTTCGCGAACTGCCAATTGGATTTCGCTGTCATCGTCGGCCAGGGCCCGATCCATGTACTGCATCGCCCGCGTCGGAACAACCGTGGCTTCGCCAATTCCTGCCGGATCGTCCACCGCCTGAGCGGGACCTTCCATTTTGGCGAGACGGCGACCGTCGGTTCCGATCGCTGTCAGCTGATTGCTTTCCCACTCGAGTTTGATACCTCCTAACGCGTAGCGACTGCTTTCATTATCAGTTGCAATGGCCGTCCGTCGAATAAGCTCCCGGAACAATCTTGCTGGCACCTCGTAGAATTTTGTTTCTTCAAAGGCAGCAACTGCGGGGAACTCTCCCGGATCCACTGCCGGAAGCTTGAACTGGTTTCGGTCCCCGCGAATTATGGTGCCTTGATTGTCCGCCTCGATGCGAAACTTTTCGTCACTACTCTCGCGTAAAATTGAACCGAATCGACTGACCGGCAGGATGGCCGCGCCTGGTGACTCAACGTCGATACCAGTCACGCAATAACGAATACCAACCTCCAAATCGGTTGCCATGAGTATCGCCCCGTCAGGTTCCACTTCGAGTTTCACATTTTGCAGGATAGGCTTTGGGCTGCGCGCAGGTGCTACGGAAGAGACTGTTTGGAACGCATGCCACATTTTCTCGCGATTACAGGTGATTTTCATGGCTCGGTTTCCTTGTAAATAATAGTGGATCAACAGCTGGCGATGAGGTAAGAGATAATATTCTCTTTTAAACATCAGTAGTAGTTATATGCGGCGACAAAGTGTCGAAAGTGACAGTTGAAATTAAGATAAAATGGTTGTGGCTCATAAATTAGCATGCTGAACAACCTGGGGATTACTAGTCATTTCCCTGTTTGCTGAAGGTTGATCCGCTGTTGGTTTTGGCGCGTACGCGATGGGAACAGGTAAATTTTGCGAGGAGCGGTCTTGGATACGTAACGATTATCTACATTGGACAAACACGTTTTACACGGTCGTTAAACAACGGCCAGGAGTCTCTGGAGTTCGTTGATTGCTTGTTGGGTAGCAATATCGTGTTGGGCAAGTTGGTCAATTTTTCGGAAGCTGTGGATCATTGTGGTGTGGTCGCGTCCACTAAGCGCCTTGCCGATGAGGTGAAAACTCATGCCGGTGAGCCGGCGGGCCAGATAAACAACCATGGCGCGGGCAAAGGCCACCGATTGGCGGCGCGAACTGCTTTTAAGAACTTTCTGGGGAACGGAGTAGTATCTGGCTACAACCCGCACGATATCCTGGATGGATGGCTGGCGACGGTCCATGCGGTCCGAGAGAAACTTCCGTACTTGATTTGCGTCGACTTTCACAGGCGCATAAGGACCATAAACCAGATCAACGATGGCACCGGCCAGATCATTGGCGGTGCCAGGGACGAAACGCCCGAGCAACTCGACAACCTCCGCCGAGAGCACGTGACCAAGCGATGCCGCAATCCGCCTGGCAAGTTCGCGCCGGGCAGTCAAACCAGGTGCAGACAACGCCAGCGTATAACCAGCCATTAAGCGATCGACCAGGGCGGGTGAAAAGTGCGCCAAGCTGCGTGGTGGTTCTCCGCTGGCGAACAGCACGCGGCCACCTGTTTGCTGGAAGGCATCAAGCATATGAACGAGTTCTTCATTCAAATAATGGTCTGCGGGTAGTCGATGGATCTCATCGATGGCGAGTAATTTCCGAGAGCGGAGACGACGACGCAACGCTGGGACCTGGTTTGCTTTGAACGCCTCGACGAGTTCTTCGCGAAATTGACTGGCCGTGAGATACTCGGCAGATTCATGGCCGCGACTGGCTTGCCACTGCCGGCACAAGCCAGCTAGCAGATGGGTCTTGCCGGTGCCTGGAGGTCCCCAGATGAACAGGAGTTCCGATGCAGACCCGCACCGGGTTGCCCGTTCAGGCAACCAGCGTTGCGTGGCAGCGGCCACGAGGCGATTCTCAGGACCTGCTACAAACGTCCCGATGGTCAAACAGGCCGTTGCAGACGCGGCACGTTGGGGCGAGTCCAAGACAACTGGAGCAAACGCGGCACCCGGAATATCGATCTCGGTGAATTGATGGACCACAGCGACTCCGTTCAAACCGACACAAACCATCCACAGCAGGCGAATAGAAAAACGACAACCCAGATTCTACTCCATTGACCATCAGCGGGGGAGTCACCCACGCCAGTTTTCAGCCTTGGTTGTTGCCCCACAAGCGCTTTGCGGTGGCAATCACGCGATGGGCGGCATCGTCTACGTCAGTGCGGGTGGTCGGAACACCGAGGCTGAAGCGGAGCGCACTTCGGCAAACTTGCTCGTCGCAGCCCATCGCCTGGTGAACCGGAGACGGCTCGCTCGAACCACTGGTACATGCCGAACCGGTCGAACAGGCAACACCCGCCTGGTCGAGTGCCAGCAGCAGTGCCTGCCGGTCCAGCCCCACCAGTGCGATGTTTGACGTATGGGGTAATCTCGGGGCGTTTTGTCCAAGAATCACCGTCGCCGGCCAGGCAGCCGTGATCAAGGTTTCGAACCGGTCTCGGAGTTCGGCCAAGAGCGCTGCCCGCGTCTCCTTTTGCGTATGCCACGTTTCCAAGGCACATGAGAGGCCAACGGTCAATGGGACCGATTCAGTTCCTGGCCGCAACTGGGCTTGCTGCGATCCGCCATACTGGTCATTCACCAGCGAGGTTCCATGTCGCAGCAGGAGTGCACCAATACCGAGCGGACCATAGCATTTGTGTGCGGCCAGGCTCATCGAAGTCACGCCCAATTCGCGAAAACTGACGGGCAGTTTGCCAATCACCTGGGCTGCATCGGTGTGCAGCGGTACGTTTTTCTCCTGGCACATAGCAGCCATTTTGGCGACGGGCTGCAACACGCCCGTTTCATTGTTACCAAGCATGACGGCAACAAGCCGCGTTTCAGGTGTCAACAACGCCTGGAACTGGTCGAGCCGAACCACGCCGCTCGAATCGACGCCAAGACGATCAACCTGCCAACCTTTGCGAGTAAGATAATCCCCAGCTGCTGAGATACTTGGGTGTTCGATCGAGGAGATGATTAGCTGGCCGGGCGGTGCGTCGCGGCCCCCAATCAAGCCAAAGATCGCAAGATTGTTCGCTTCGGTACCACTGCCAGTGAAGATCACACGGTCGGTATCGGCCGACACCGAAGCCCCCAAAAGTTCCCCAATCCGTTCCCGAGAGTCTTCCAGCACGCGTCGCGCCCGGCGACCAAATTCGTGCTGGCTGGCTGGATTCAGCAGGGGAGTCTCATAGCAACGGCACATTGCCTCAAGGACTTCTGGCAAGAGCGGGGTAGTCGCATTGTAATCAAGGTAGATTGGGTCGATCATAGCATGAATTATAGGGGCAGTTCGGTGGAATCAGTATGGGGCTCGGTAGCCAGCAGCGCGATTTGCCATTGCGGTCGGCAAATCTGGGGGACTATGATCCCGCTCCGACCGGCCAGAACTTGCTAGCATTTTCCCCGTCGGTCTCTAACCGGAGTTGGATCATGCAAACGATATCGCGCGCGACGGTGATGCTAGTAACTTTGGCCGCCCTTGCTTGGGCCGTTGCCAGGTTTGGTCCCATCGAGGCGGTCCGGCCGCTGACCAGTCGTACGATCGAACTAGCCGATAAATTGTTGGGGCGACACGGCGGCCAGCCCCGCTCGGTACGCCAACCGTTGTCCGAGCCAAACTGGTCACAACCGCTCGTGCTGACGGCAAACCCTACCGACGGCAAGCCGTCGCCCGCTATGCCCGCGCCGCTCCAAGCGGCAGTCGCCACAATGCCGGCCGCGCCCGTGTCGGTCGTGGTGGCCGCGTTGGAATCCCTGGGTGCCCAACAGGTCATGGTCGAACGCTGGGGCCGGGGCAAGTTGCACCGCGTTAGCTGCGAGTTACCATTGTCTGGGATTTCGTCGATAAGTCGGCATTTTGAGTCCGTGGCAGTCAATCGTGCGGATGCGGCCCTGGGGGTTCTTGCGGAGATTCGCGTTTGGCGCGATCAGCATGACCGCCTGTCCAGTTTGCCGCAATGACCGCCCAACTATGAACATCCACCCAGACAAGGATCCCAAGGTGGACGATAGAGATTGATGCGTACTGCAATTTTTCAGCGATTGTCGGACCGGCTGAGTCGAGGGAGTGACCGAACTGCCATCGCCGGCCATTTTCGGTGGCGGCATAAGGCTTGTCGCCCAGCTAGTTTATGGACGCATCTTGGCCCGTTGGCTAAATGCCCGACAAAACGGTTTCCAGACGAGACAAACCGAACAGCCCGCCTTGAGGCGGTGTTGTTGTTGGCTCGCGAACCACTGACGACGAGAAAATTGGCAAAACTGGCGAATTTGGCCGATGGAACGGAAGCTCGCACTCGGTTGGAGGCTTTAACCCGCCAATACGACGAGCGGGGGAGTGCATTTCAAGTGACGCGGGTGGCGGGTGGCTATCAGCTCTTGACTCAGCCACAGTTTGCCCGTTGGATACGCGATCAAACCCCTCAGAAAAGGGATGTGCAATTGTCGGATCCAGCCCTGGAAACGCTGGCCGTCGTGGCCTATCGACAGCCGGTGTTGAGGGCCGATGTTGAGGCAATTCGCGGTGTTCAGTGTGGTGAACTCCTGAGGCAGTTGATGGATCGGGACTTATTGCGTATCGTCGGACGATCGGATGAGTTGGGAAGACCGTTTCTCTATGGAACGACCCGACGATTTCTCCAGGTTTTCGGACTGCGGAACCTGGATGAACTTCCGCGTGCGACTGAGCTCCGCCCAGTTACGTGTGACGGCCGAGCAATTTTTTCAGGTCTGGAGCTATAATCCAGGGAATAGGTTCAAGCGGCGTGACGCTTCCACAACTGTGTATCACGCACGCCAGGGGAGATGCTGAAAATGAGCCAGGACGAATTCGAGTACAAGATTCTCGTAATCAACGAAGTTCAAGACGAAGTCGAAGAGGGTGACGACGACGATGAGTATGAGTACGAAGATGGTGACGAGTACGACGAGGACGAGGACGACGACGAGGGAGACGACGAGAAAGAGGACGAGGAAGACGACGAGAAAGAGGACGAGGAAGACGACGAGGAAGACGACGACGATGTAGTCGAGGAACATGAAAACGACGATGAAGAGGAGAGCAGTGACGAAGAGGAAAAGGAAGATGACGACGAGTATGCTGACGAAGAGTGGCAAGAAGTTGAAGACGACCAGCCAGCCGAAGTGGACGACGAGGACGACGAGGAAGACGAGGACGACGAGGACGACGAGGACGACGAATACGAATACGAGGACGACTAGTTTCTAGCGGTGGTGTTCCCCGCTGGACAGCGTTGCTGGAGTTGAACCCTGAGACGCGATCATCCTCTGCGAAGTGTTGCTTCGGTTTTGCAGGGTTAGCTCGTCGGAAGCCGCGGGTCCGCTATCGGCGGGTAGCCGTTTCTCGTGCCGCACGTAGCAAAGATCGCTTGCGGCCGTCGGTCGCCAGCGGAAGCGATGCGTCAAGAAGATTCGAACCTCCGCTGGGAACCGAATCCCCCCTTTTGCAACCGAACCTACTCTTTCAACTGGAATAGTCTACGAAGTGCTTCGACCAGTTGTCGTGGCGAGCCATGACGGGAGACATCCCGCAGCGACTCCAGGGGTGGGTGAAGAAGCTTCGCAATGAGCCGATCCGCAAACCGTTCTATTTCTTGCCGGTCCCGGTCATCTAAATCGGGCACTTTCCGGAACAGTCGAGTCAGTTCTTCCTGTTTGGTGCGGCGGAAACCGTCTTGCAATTCGGCGACGACTGGCACCGTGGTCCGATGCCGGGCCTCGGCGAGGAATTTGAGCGTCTCCTGCGATACGATTTTTTCAGCGGCGGGAAGTGCGGTCTGTCGAGCCTGCCGGTTCTGATCACAGGTGTTTGCCAGGTCATCAATGGAGTAGAGATACGTTCCCAAGTAGTCACCAATAGCTGGTTCGAAGTCGCGGGGCACGGCCAGATCCAGGATGAACAAGGGGCGTTGGTGTCGGCGTGGTGCGACATGCCTGCGATAAGCTTCCAGAGTGAAAATCGGCTGGTCGGCACCCGTGGTACTGATCACGACGTCGGCCTCGACGAGCCGTTCGTAGAGATGATCCCAGGCGACCGGGGTACCATGCCATTTTTCGGCGAGAAGCCGGGCACGAGGGAGGTTGCGGTTGGCGATTTGGAGGTTTTGCGTCCCCGCATCGACCAGATATCGGAGCGTTTCCTCGGCCATTTCTCCAGCCCCAACGACCAGGACCATCTTGTCGTCGAAACGTTCGAAGATGCGGCTGGCGAAGTCGGCGATGGCAATGCTCGGTATGCTCACACGGTGCCGGTGCAAGGGAGTCTCGCCTGCAACGCGTCTCGCCGTGCGGAGGGCCGCTTGAAAAAACTGGTGGGTGAGGGGTCCCGTGCTGCCAATTCCACGTGCCAGGTCGTAGGCTTTTTTTACCTGCGCAAGTATTTGCGGTTCCCCGACGACCATGCTGTCGAGACTGGCGGCAACACGGAACAAGTGGCGTACCACTTCTTCATCTTCCAGCGTAACCAGGGAGGGCTGCAGCTCATCGATGGGTACCTGATGGAAAGAAGCAAGATGCGCAGCCAGCGATTTTGAGCAGGGAGGGAGGTGTTGCCCTTCGACTGCAGCATAGAGTTCCACGCGATTACACGTTGAAAGCAGCACGGCTTCGGTATCGGGGTACGCATCACGCCAAGAAACAAGCGCTGCTTCAGCCTGATTGTTGTTAAATGCCAGCCGCTCGCGAACCGCCACACTCATGTGTCGATGATGACAGCCGACCATGCGGAGTTTCATACGCTCACCTCCATAGGACATGCCGTCAATTCGTTCGCGTGGCCTTTGCGGCCGTGGACTGTATCGAGCATCGTGATCGAAAACAGCATGAACACGAGGAACACAAATGCGGCAAGCGTGAGGTAGGCAACCTTGCGCCCTTGGCGGGCGGCGGGATAAACCAGCCGGAAGATCTCTGCTGTGATCAGCCAGGCCAGCATGGCGGCTAGGCTTAATACGACCGGATCCGTCCATAAGCGATAGCTCGTGTCGGTCGGGTGTTTCATGTGAGTCAAGATCACCCCGGAAAGCAAGCCAGCAGCCATCGTCAGGGCCGACCACCGCAACGCACGACTGTTAATCCAATGCAGCCATTCCAGGCTGGGGAGGCGAAAACTAACCACAGGTGGCAAGGCCTTCCGCAATCGGTGGCTTTGTATCAGATACATCAATCCGCTCAAAAACCCCAAGCAGACTGTCACCGTTCCCAACAACAGCGTCACACCATGAACGACACCCCAAAATTGCGATGCCTGTCGAGCTGCCAGAGGAACTTGACTGGCAAATTGCGCCGCCCCAACCAGTAGCAGTATGAGCGGCAACAGAAACAGCCCGATCGATGTTCCAGGTGAATAAAAAACCAAACCCAGATAAACGATCGCCAAGACCCAAGCCGCCAACAGACACCAGTCAAAGGTTGTTGCCAGGGGTGTGGCAGGTGCCTGGCTGACCCGGTCGATCAAGTACCAGGTCTGCGCAGCCAAGCCTGCTCCTGCGAAGGCGAGCATCACCAGGCGGTGCCAGCCGTAACGAGCCTTCAGCCCGGCTAACTCCAACATCCAGGCCACGAAATAGCAAGCTGTAAAACAGAAGATATTTACACCGGACGACATTAGAGTGCACACCAAGACAACATCAGTCATGCCGCGGCGACTTCCCACTCCCCAGGACAAGATTGTTCCGACTGCCATGAGGTTGCCACGTCCGATCTGCCCGCAGGGGATCGGAAGCCACATTCACCGAGGCGATCAGCTTACGACCACGACCTCAGCCGCGTCGCGGTAGGTTTGATTCGAGGGCACCAACATTGGAACCCAACCAGCAAGCTCTTCCAAATCCCACTTCGTTTCCGGGTCGTCCTCGTCGCGCGCAACCGCAGCTACCGCGTTCATCAGCCCGTAGACGGAGTCGTCCTCATCTTCGTGGAATTTCGAGAGAATCTGACTCAACAGGAGCGAAGAATGACGCCGTGGGAGCTGCGAGATGACCGTCGACATTTGCAAACCCGCGTCGACATCACTTTCGGCGGCAACGCGCAGCTGATCGGTAAGTTGGGTGAGCATCTCGGACGACGTACACACCTGAACGAGGTTTCGCACACGCTTGCGAAGCCGCTCCAAAGCCCGGGGTGCGGAGGTCGACGGTACCCGCTTCAACCGCTTCATTCCATCGGTGCGCGACATGATGGCACCGCTACGGTGCATCTGACGAAAAACATGTGGAAAAATACAAATTTCATACCCGATCGTGCAGACTGCCACCCCCCCTTGGACATAATCGTTTGGGCGGATCTGGCGGGTGTGCGGAACTGTGGCCCATATGAAAAGACGCCCCTTATGCCGAGTGCATTGGGCCAAACGACCGCCAATTTTGAAAAGTTCCTCTTCGACCATCGAGAGGATTTCTTTCGGGGCAGGCGAATGAATCGTGGCCATTGAGAGATCCTTGGATGAAACGGGCGGGCAACCGGCGAACTCGACATCGTTCTCCGTCCACTGCCATCGTCTCTTAATGTGAGCAAAGGTCAACCGCATAAACGGATAAATGACTCAATTATGCATGGAAATGATGGGAAAATGAATCGATTTGGGGGTCCGTGGCGACCAATAAATAATATAAATATTTATTTTTACATAAAATACCAATTTTTACACCTCATATTACCCATTATTCAATCCAGAATCTTGCCCGAGAGAATAATTCACGGCGTTGCGCCATCCAGGCCGTAATCTTTTAGTTTCTTGTGCAGCGTGTTTCGATTGATGCCCAACCGCTCGGCTGCCTTGATCTGCACGCCATCACACAACACCAGTACTTGAGCGATCACCTCGCGTTCGACCCGATCGACAACCCGACTGTGGAGATCCTGGCAGTGGTCATCGGAGCCGGCGACGCCCTGATGGACCAGTTCCTCGGCCAGCGAATCGAAGTCGAGGGGTCGGGTTCCCACGGTGCAGTCGAGTCGGCCGGTGGTGACGACCGAAGGCAGGAGTTCCAGGCGCAGTTCGTCGTCGGGCGCCATGACGACGGCCCTCTCGATATAGTTTTGCAACTCCCGCACATTACCGGGCCAATCGTATTGCTGGAGCGCTTCCATGGCGGCGGGATCGATGTGGACCACGTACCGGTCGTTTTGTTCGTTGTAGAAGTTCAGGAAGTACGTTGCCAGTTCCGGTATGTCAGTACGTCGCTCCCGTAGCGGGGGCAGGTAAATGGGCACCACGTTGAGGCGATAGTAGAGGTCCTCGCGGAACCGGTTCTTGGATGCCTCTTCGAGCAAATCTCGATTGCTTGCGGCGACCACACGGCAATCGACCTTGATTGTTTGTGTATCACCAACCCGTTCGAACTCCCTTTCCTGCAAAACTCGGAGCAACTTGACCTGCAGTTGATGGGCCATACTGTTAATTTCGTCCAGAAAAATCGTGCCCGTGTGGGCCGCTTCAAAACGACCGGTGCGGTTCTCATGCGCACCGGTGAAAGCACCCCGAACATGGCCAAAAAGCTCGCTTTCCAGCAGGTTATCGCTCAGCGCACCGCAATTGACCCGGACAAAGGGCCGTTGTTTGCGTTCACTATGGGAGTGAACCGCCTGGGCAATCAGCTCTTTGCCAGTCCCGGTTTCACCCAACAGCAGGACCGATGCGCGACTACGGGCGACTTGACGCGTGAGCCGGTAGACTTCCAACATGGGGGGGCTGGACCCGATAATACCCGGCAAGGAAGCATCGTCCGCTTGCGGGTGCGTCATCATTTTTAGAGGCTTGGACATGAGGTCATCGGCAGTTTTCACTCGGCCTGCCGTAGTGACTCGAGCGCATCGAGGATCCCGCTCAAGACACGGTAGGTGGCTTCATCGGCGGCGTGACTGGCGTTGTAGCGGTCATATTGGCGAACGATCTCGTTGGTTGTGAGTAAGATACCGTATTTCCGCACGTTTTCGGCAAAAGCGGTGGCAGCGGCCTGGCGCGATTCGATGGGTAGAACCGCACGGCTGGCGTAATCGACCAGTGCCAGTTGGCTTTCCGGAGTACCGACCCATGCCAGATTTCCTACCGCATCCGCCGTGAGACTCGGCTCGTAGAGTGCGATGGCCAGGACGTCGGCTAGTTGCTCGGTGTCGTAGAACCCTGGTGGTTGCTTCAACAGACGGCCTAACTGGTCGAGAGCAAACTCGGCCTGGGCGGTTCGCTCCTGGGGGGAACACAAGTCGCGTCCCAGGGCGTCATTCATCCTTTGGGCGATGGAGGCAACTGCGGTCTCGGTTTGTGCCCCTGGAAAGGCGACCACACGATCGTATTGACTGGCCAGACGATGTGCTTCTACCAACCGGCCGGCCGGCGCAAGCAACGCAATCGACGCTCCGGCTGACTGCGGTAACAACCGCAGCGTATGGAGCAATTCCCGGATTCCGGGCGAACCGATCGCGAGATCGACCAGGAGGAATTGCAAACTGTCGGACTGGCGTGCGAAGTGAATCAAATCCTTTGGATTGTTGGCAACGTCGGTTTGGTAACCCAAAGAGGCCAGGATGCCGCCGACGGAAGCTGCCGACTGAATCGCTGGCATGGCAACCAGCGCAATGGGTGGGCCACCTCCGTTGGCAAACCGGGACAACGTCTTTGGGACCCAACTTGAGCCTGGAAAAGGCTTTTGCGGATCTAGCGTCAGGATCGCTGTCAGGGCAGCAAAAGAGACGCGGCGGTGCGGCCCGATCAGGGCCCGCACGAGAGGTGAATTCCGGCCATCTGGCGTGTAAAGGACTCCCACATCAGCCAACCCGCCAAGCAATTCACAGGCTGCTGTTGCCGCGCCTGGGTAGTTGCTATCGAGCGCCGCAGTCAATAGTTGATCCGCTGCCTGAGCGTCGCCGCGATACGACTCAAGTACGTTCGCGAGATACTTCCCCAGGGGGACTTGTGAAAGAGGCCGTTCGTATCCATGTCGCAGCTTTGCGGCCTCAAGTCCCAACACCAAGGCGAGTTCTCGATTGGTGACATTGGCTGGGTCGAGCCGAACCAGCTGTTCGGCCAGTCGCGCCGCCCAAAGGATACACGCTTCCGGTTGGTCGTAATGCTCGTACGAAAGCTCAGCGGTCGCATCGTCCCAGAACCATAGTCCGATTTGGTTGTTGGCAGCGGGCCTGAAAGGGGGCACGCCCTGGCGATGACGGTCGATTTCCTGGAGCAGCAGACGTTCGGCCACCGTCGAGCTGGCCAACAACGGCAGGGCCTGCGCGTTTTGCAGAGACTTGAGCACCGCGCTCGCGGAGGCCAGTAATTGGGGGTTTTCGGTCGTTAACGTGGCCAACAGGGGGCCGACGGAAAGTGGCTCGAGGGCCATCAGCGCCTGCCTCAAGTTACCTCGTTGCGTGGCATCTGTTTCTCGGGCCAATGCCTTAACAAGGGTTTCGACGGCCACAATTCCACCATCTGCAAGGTCGATCCTTGCAGCCAGGCGAATTTCTGCCGACCGATTTCCCAAATCGCCGATGAGGGCTGCCAGACGCTGCGGATCACGTGCTTGCTGAGCCGCGGCTGCCATACAGGAATCGGCAAACGACGCACCGTCGGCTGCCAGTCGCTGATCACGGGCCAGCCGAAGCATGGTGGCCGTGCCGAACTCGCCGACCAGGGCCGCTCGTTGGTCGGCCGTCAAATCGAGGGTTGCCAGTTCCCTCAGAATTTCCGTTGCCAACTCAGCTTCGCCTAAATCGGCCAAGGTCATGACCGCTTGAAGACGTTCACCCGGTGTTTCCCGAGGTAATTGTAAAACGGCAATCACCGCTGGATTGCGCTCCCGATGAAAGGATTGCTCCCGGTCGGCTTCGTTGGTCTCGGCCGACGTGGACGCGGATGTCAAAATAACCACGCATGTCCAAAGTGCCAGCCAAAGGGACCGTACTTCGAGATTCTGGGCAGCGAAACTTGACGGGTTCCTGGTCGATGTCATGGCGTATCTCATGGTCACGTATTCGCTAAAGTCCGCTTTGCGTCTGCTGGTCCTGGTTGCGGATGGTGGTTCACCCTGTGGGGCCGCTCTGCATCACGCCGACCGGTGATGTAGGCAGACCGCTGGCGAACAACGTTGTTCAATCTTCCGAAAGGTTTTTTTTCCATTGATTCCATTGTTTTTCAACCTCGGCAGGATTGGTCGATCCATAGCTCCGAAAGGCTTCGACAGCGGCTTGAGCACCGAGAATCTCGTAGACCGACCCGTCCAAGCTAGGGTGGGCCGCGGTGAAGTGCTCGATTGGTAGCTGCCGAAGCGGGACCCCAAGATCCAGTGCCAAGGCAACGAGTCGACCGATGATTTCATGGGCCGTGCGTTGGGGCACTCCCTGGCAGCTTAAGGACTCCATCAGCGTGGTGGCATCGAGGTAACCATCCTCTAGTTGGTCGGCGATCGCAGTGCGATTCAGTTCAGCACCAGCCACCAGTGGTGCCAGCAATTCCAGGCACGCGGCGACCGTATCGGCCGAGTCAAACACGGGCAACTTGTCTTCCTGGAGATCCCGGTTGTAGGCCAGCGGCAAACCCTTCACGAGCACCAGTAAACTCGTCAGGTTGCCGACGACACGCCCGGTTTTGCCCCGCACCAGTTCCAGGACATCGGGATTGATCTTCTGCGGCATGATCGAGCTGCCCGTACAAAAAGCCTGTGGCAGTTTCAGGAAATTAAACTCGCTGGTCGACCAAAGAATCCACTCTTCGGCCAGGCTGCTCAGGTGTTCGGCAATTAAAGTCAGACAGCTGGCAAACTCGATGACAAAGTCGCGGGCACCGGAGGAATCGAGACTGTTGGCCAACACTCCTTCAAATCCGAGTAGATCGGCCACCATTTGGCGGTCGACGGCAATCGTAGTCCCTGCCAAAGCCGCCGTACCGAGCGGGAGTTGATTCACGCGGCGTCGGCAGTCGAGCAGTCGACCCCGATCCCGCTGGAGTTTTTCGCAATAGGCCAGCCAATAATGGACTGCCAAGACTGGTTGGGCACGTTGCAAGTGGGTGTAGCCAGGCAAGATCACGCCTTGGTCCTGCTCACCGCGGCCAACGAACGCCCGTTGGAGGTCGGTGATTAAAACAGTGATGTGGTCGATTTTGTTGCGAATCCAGAGTCGCAAATCAGTAGAGATTTGATCGTTCCGACTACGTCCGGTGTGAAGTTTGCGTCCCACATCGCCGATGCGATCAATCAGCGCTTGCTCGACATTCATGTGAACGTCTTCGAGTTCCTGGTGGAATTTGAACTGCCCAGAGGAAATGTCCGCGCCGATTTCACTCAGACCGTCGATAATCTGGTCTCGTTCCTCGGCCGTCAGAATGCCGATCGCGGCGAGCATCTGAGTATGGGCTTGCGACCCCTGGACGTCGTAGGCGGCAAGACGTTGATCGGAACTGACGCTTTCGGTAAACTTCTCCACCCGTGGGTCGGTCGCCTCGCGAAAGACACCGCCCCAAGGTTTTTTCGCGTTTGGGGTCTGGGTCACCGTAGTCACCGTCGCTTCTCGAATCAGGTTACGTCGTTCGTAGAACGAATCAAAACAGTAGGTCCACTTGTTGTGGGGAAAATTCGCCAGCTACCGTTCGGAGGTCTCGGTACGGACCCACACCGGCCACACTGGGAGGATCCGCGACTGGCCGGGACGTCAAAACGGGCGATTCCCACAAAGTGGCAACTCATGGGCAGCTGTCGAACATGTTTACAGTATGCACGTTACGACAAAGTGTCAACGAGGCATAGGCAGTCAACGCCCAAAAACTAGGCACAGATTCCTGCCCCCCACTGCCGGTTTTTTGGGTCGCACGAGTCGATCGGGTGGTCCGGCAGTCGTTTTTCAGCAGTTCAACGGTGGAATCTCCCCTAACGACCGGCGGCAGCGAGCTGGGGTTCAGACCTGCTGGGTCAGGACGACCCCGGGCAAAAACAGTTGCCGCTGATGCTGAGCGACGGGCGTGCCCTCGAGGGGCATTAATTGAGGGGAACCCAGCGACACCGATTTTCGCACCCGCTGGTAAATCTGGCAGGGCCAGCGGACCATGCGTTGGTGGATTTGTTCGGTTGTGACCAGGAAGGTCGTGGCCAGATAGTTCCGCAACTGCTGCTCGATCGCATTGAGCTCCCCAAATCCCTGTTCGGCAATCAGCTGGGCGTAAAGCGGAGCGGCGGCTTGAGCGACAAGCTCTTCGGGGGCCATCAGGCTCACCGCGAATCTTTGTGCGTCATATTCGATGCGGGGCCAGATGGGGCTGCTGCGGAGAACCAGGTAATCTTCAATGGAACTGGTTTGATCGATGACCCCTTGGTGGAGGGTCAAGTGGCCCAGAACTTTGGCCAGAATCTGGCGATAAGATGGCTCTGGTCGCGAATCGGCGATGAGTTTTTCGATCGCGACGATGACCTCCCCGTTCGGGTGAAGCCGATAGGCACAGCACTCGACGCTGAACCGGGGAATCAGCCCGGCAACGATGACCAGCGAAATGTCTTGCAGCTCCAGGAGTAATTCCACGTCGATTGGCAAGCAGGCCCTCACCTTTGGTTCGCGACGCAAGAGTTCCCAAGCAAAGTTCTCGATTTCCAGCTCAGTGTATTGGCGAAGCATAGCTTGCAGGCGGTTTTTGATTCCGTTGGGCAGGAAACAAGCTACGAACTGGGGGGTGGATGCCCCGCATCGCAGTGCTGGAGGAGTTCCTGAAGAGATTCTTGCGTCAGTTTGGTTTTGATAGAGGTGGTCACCACCAGCGGCGCGACGTGTCGGCACGGCTGCTCAACGCCGAGCGGCAGTTCGTGAGCGACTTTGGCCTGATCGATCAGCCGTTCAAACTGGGGGGAGTTGGCCGCGATGCCGAGCACATCGGCAACTTTTTGCAGCTTTTGCATGTTCTTCCATGGCAGGCGTCGACCCTGTTCTACGCCGCTTACGGTCGAGGGCCGTTCGTCCAGCAGTCCGGCGAATCTCCGCAAGCCAAGCCCTGCCTGCAGGCGGAGTGTTCGCAAGTGGAGGCCAAATTGTGGCATCATACGGCTCGACCCGAGGAAAATCGCACAATCCGCCATCATACCGATCTGCTGGAAATTGAAAACCGCCCACTCCAGAAAGATGCGGCCTGCCGGAAACCAGACTCTCAGCAGGCCTCAAGTAAAAGGTACATGCATCGGATCGATAACACCACCAACCTGGGCGGAGCCACGGTCGGGAAGCGGATCTCCAACCTCGACTTCCAAAACGGTGCGCAGCCGCTTGGTGGTGAAGTCTTCTACAAGGACGTGGCCGGTCCCGAATCAGATGTCAATGGCGACAACATCTTGTCGCGGGGGTCCCGTACGGAGGGAGAGCGATACCCGGGTCTCTTGAAGACATTAATCCGGGCATGCTATCCTTGGGCGATTTTCCTTACGACAGTGGCTGGTTCGACCTGAAGGAGATACGGTCCCCTCGCGACTCGGCCAGAATTGTGCTATTTGCTTCATTTACGACGGTCCCGTGAGCCGTCTGACCGCCAAACTCCAAGTGAACACCGATTGTGCCACGACGCGACGATATTCAAAAAATCCTGATCATTGGTTCTGGTCCCATCGTCATCGGGCAGGCGTGCGAATTCGATTATTCTGGTACCCAAGCTTGCAAAGCGCTACGAGAGGAGGACTACGAGGTCATCCTTGTGAATTCGAATCCAGCCACGATCATGACCGATCCCTCGACAGCCAACCGCACCTACATCGAGCCCCTCACTTGGGAGGTGGTTGCCAAGGTGATCGAGGTCGAGCGGCCTGATGCCCTCCTTCCCACGTTGGGAGGTCAGACCGGGCTGAACGTGGCGATGGATCTTGACCGGCATGGCGTTCTCAAGCAATACGGCGTCGAGATGATCGGCGCCACCGCCGATGTGATTGACAAGGCGGAGCGGCGTTATCGCTTCCAGATCGCGATGCAGAACATAGGGCTCGATTTGGCCAAGGGCAAAACGATCGAAACCCTGGGTGAAGCGCGTGCCTGGATCGACGAAATTGGGTTACCAGTCATCGTCCGACCGAGTTTTACGCTGGGGGGAAGCGGTTCCAGCATTGCCTACAACCATGATGAGGTCGACCAACTCGTAGCGCGGGGACTCGACCAATCACCGATCAACCAGGTGTTGATCGAGGAATCGATCATTGGTTGGAAAGAGTATGAAATGGAGGTGATGCGGGACGTGGATGACAATGTAGTCATCATTTGTTCGATCGAGAATTTCGATCCGATGGGAATTCACACCGGAGACTCGATTACCGTTGCCCCTGCCCAGACACTAACCGACAAGGAATACCAGCGGATGCGTGACGCCAGCTTAGCCGTCATCCGCGAGATTGGTGTAGAAACGGGGGGTTCGAACATTCAATTTGCGATCAATCCTCAAACAGGCCGGATGGTCGTGATCGAGATGAATCCGCGCGTCAGCCGCTCCAGTGCACTGGCCAGCAAGGCGACCGGTTTTCCGATCGCAAAAATTGCAGCCAAACTTGCTGTCGGTTACCTCCTGCAGGAGTTGCCCAATGACATCACCCGAGAGACCACTGCTTGTTTTGAGCCCACGATCGACTACGTGGTCACGAAGATTCCCCGGTTCGCTTTTGAGAAGTTCCCCGATGCCGATTCAACGCTGAACACGCAAATGAAAAGTGTCGGCGAGACGATGGCAATCGGGAGTACTTTCAAAGAGTCGTTTCAAAAAGCGCTCCGTGGTCTGGAAGTAGGGAGTGCCGGCTTTGGTTCTGATGGACTTGATTTGTGGGGTACGGATCAACAACCCAGCACCGATGAAATCATCGCGCGCCTGTCGCGGGCAGATCCTGATCGGGTGTGGTACCTCCGGTATGCCTTCAAGAGCGGGATGACGATCGAAGAGATCTACCGGCTCACTGGTATCGACCCGTGGTTCCTCGACAATCTCCTGGAGATTGTCGAAACCGAAGACGAGCTTCGCGCAACGGGCCGTTGGGAGAACTTGACCGATGCCCAGCTCCGCACGGCCAAGCGGTTTGGGTTCGCCGATGAGCAACTCGGCACGATCTTCGACATCGATCCCGGCCAGGTTCGCAGCGAGCGAATCAAACGCGGTATCTGCGTGGTGTTCAAGTCGGTCGATACCTGTGCGGCAGAGTTTGAGGCGTTTACCCCTTACTACTATTCGACGTACGAAACGGAAAACGAGGTGCCACCAAAACCCGAGGGTGGCCACCGAATTGTGATTCTCGGGGGTGGGCCGAATCGGATCGGGCAGGGAATTGAATTCGACTACTGTTGTTGTCATGCAAGCTTCGCGCTTCGGGAGCTTGGTATCGAGTCGGTGATGGTCAACAGCAATCCCGAAACGGTAAGCACTGATTACGATACGAGCGACATGCTCTTCTTCGAGCCGCTCACCGTGGAAGATGTGCTCAACATTTGCGAACAGGTCGAAGCGGATGGCGTGATAGTCCAGTTTGGTGGGCAAACGCCATTGAATCTTGCCCGGGCATTAACCGAGGCACAGGTCCCGATCATCGGCACCACCGTCGATGCGATTGAACGTGCGGAAGATCGCGAAAAATTCCAGCAGCTACTCTATAAACTTCAACTCAAGCAGCCTCCCAGCAGTATTGCGCATTCGGTCGCTGAGGCCCACCGGGAGGCAGAGAAGATCGGTTATCCATTGTTAGTCCGCCCCAGCTTCGTCTTGGGTGGCCGCGGCATGGAAATCTCTTACGACCGTTCTCAATTGGAACGTTATATCGGCGAGGCGTTCCTGGCTGCCCAGGGACAGCCTGTCTTGATTGATCGCTTCTTGGAGGGAGCCACGGAAGTCGATGTGGATGCCATTGCTGACGGCACGCACGTGGTGGTGTCCGGAATCATGGAGCATATTGAAAAGGCGGGTGTCCATTCGGGCGATTCAGCTTGTGTAATCCCCCCCTACAGCCTTCCAGATTCCGTTGTCGGCGAGATGCGAGAAGCAACCGAGGCACTTGCCCGTGAGTTGGAGGTCGTCGGGTTGATGAATGTGCAATTTGCGGTGAAGCATGAACAAGATCGATATGAAATTTATGTCATTGAGGTCAATCCGCGGGCCAGTCGTACGGTGCCATTCGTTGCCAAGGCAACCGGTTTCCCCATAGCGAAAGTCGCGGCGAAAGTCATGGCCGGTGTGTCGCTTGCCGAGCAGGGTGTGACAGAAGATCCGCTTCCCATCGACGTCTCGGTCAAAGAAGCCGTTTTCCCCTTCATCAAGTTTGCGGGTGTCGACATTGTGTTGGGACCGGAAATGCGCTCCACTGGCGAAGTGATGGGTGTCAGCACGCGATTCTCAATGGCGTTTGCCAAAAGTCAACTGGCAGCCGGAACCATCCTTCCCAAGGAAGGCAACATCTTTATAAGTGTGGCACCGCAACACAAGTCGGCAATCATCGACCTGGCACGGCGACTGGCCAAAATGGGTTACCCGTTACTGGCCACGCGTGGTACAGCTGCTACGCTGGCTGCGGAAAATATCGAGACAACACAAATCAACAAGATTGCTGAAGGCAATCCGAATTTGCTCGATTATCTAGCCGATGCCAATGTGGCGCTGGTCATGAATACCCCCTTCGGTAAAGGTGCCCATACCGACGAAGGAAAGGTTCGGGCCGCAGCGGTTCAAGCTGATGTTCCCTGCATCACGACCATGGAAGCTGCGACAGCTGTTGTCCTCGCGATGGAAGCCCTGCGCGAGGGAAAAATGACGGTGCAGGCACTGCAGGACCGCTGTCCCTAGGCCCTGACCCTGCAATCGTACTTCAGGTAGGAGGGATCGTAGCGGTAGCCTGCAAGATAACGCAGCGGATAGTTCTTGCCACACTCAGAATTTCCCGGGAACCTTTCGCAAGGGTTTGCAAACTGCTAGCAGTGGAATCTGGTTGTCCGCGGGACCACCAAACCCCCTTCTGTAAGTATGACTGCATTTGTTTTCGCAGTTGCAAAGTTTCTGTGCGTACAAAACGGCCTTGACCGTTCAAGTCACCTCTCGTATCTTCCCGACCCACAGCGGAAGTTGCGAACAACGTAACTCCCCATCAACCACACGATGTCAGTTTGTGATGTTGCCTGATTTGAAATGCCACGCGAAACGGATCGCGGGAATTAACCACCGGAATGGAGTCCACGTGGAAGGGTCACGCCCCCAACTAGGCAAGTCGTAGATTTTGCCTGGGTGGTGGCGCCAGATCCTCGCAGCGGTTGGTTTGGCACGGAAGCTCGCCTGCCGCTACGATACACTCCCTGACGCGGGTCAGTTGGTTTGCCCCTATCAACCAACCTGCGTCCGCCCGCAAGCGTCATTGCGTCCAATCGCTCCCGGAAGAGATTTGCATCCTTTGCCCCCCTGGGACGCTCCTTTTCTGGGAGCTTTTTTGCGCCTGCCTGTTGAGTGACGCCTGCCAGCCGTGGTGAGACCCGTTCCTGGTGATTCTGGTCTTCGAGAGGGAGTCTGTTTGGTGGTTATCGCATCTTACGACTTAGTTGATCCGAAGGTTCGTTGGAAACTGACCGGAGACAATGCCAAAATCTCACCAGCGATCCAACCGCATTTTCCTGTTTTACGGCGGCGGTCGTTGGTGCTCATGTGCGATGCCGACTGCGCGCACCGCTACCAGCGCTGGCTTGCACACCGCTCGATTCGGTTTCGTGATCAGGCGGGGGCACAGTCACGTTGTCGTACCAGGTCCCCCGCTCTACAATCTGCGGCCCATGTTGCCGTGTGCGAATGCGTGACCGGCAACTCAGTTACAGGTCATGAGGCACCCCAAGCCCACTAAACTTTGCAACCAAAGATTCGATACACGCATGGAAGCGATCGTACGCAAGAGCCCCAGCCAGGCACCACTCTCAAAAGAAGAACAACTTCGCGCTGCCCGCGAGATCATGCGACTCGAAGCAGTGGCCCTCTGGAAGTTATCTGACCGCTTGGACGAAACATTCCACCGTGTCGTCGAGCAGATCCATCGCAGCTGCGGGAGCGTGATCGTCACCGGCATGGGAAAAGCGGGACTGATTGGCCAGAAGATTGCGGCAACGATGACATCGGTTGGCACGCGCGCCCACTTCCTACATCCAGCAGAGGCATTTCATGGCGATTTGGGGCGGATTCACACCGACGACGTAGTTCTGATACTCAGCCAGAGCGGTGAAACGGCCGAGGTGGTGCAACTGTTGCCTGTGATCCGCAATTTTGGCGTTCCGATGATTGCCATCACAGCCCGGCGTGAGAGCACGATCGGTCGTGCCGCCAGCGAAGTCCTGGAACTTGGTGTCCTCGACGAGGCGTGTTCGCTTGGACTGGCTCCCAGCACCAGTACGACCGCGATGCTGGCCCTTGGCGATGCACTCGCTTTGGTCCTTTGTCGCCTCCGCGGATTTCAAGCGGAGGACTTTGCGCGGTTTCATCCGGGTGGCAGCCTGGGCCGTCGCTTCAGCAAGGTAGACGCTCATTTGCGGCCCCTAGAACAATGCCGTGTTACGTCCGATCACTTGTCCGTGCGGGAAGTTCTCGTGGCGTGCAGCCGACCTGGGCGGCGGACTGGAGCAATCATGTTGACGGACCAGGCAGGGAGGCTCACCGGCTTGTTCACCGACAGCGACCTGGCCCGGTTATTCGAACAGCGTGCCGAAGCAGCCCTTGATCGACCCATTCATGACGTGATGGTTGTGCAGCCGATTACGGTTGAGGCAGGATCCTTGTTACGTGACGCGATTTCTTTGATGACTGCCCGTAAGATCAGCGAACTGCCCGTCGTTGACGGCAAGCAGCATCCGTTGGGCTTGATCGACGTGACCGACGTGGTCGGCATGGATGTGGCTGAGGGACCTGAACCGTCTTCCAGTGAAAGCGCGCAAAAAAAGCCTCCAACAGTTCGCCTGTTCGCCGCAGAACCGGAGGAGTAAGAGCACAAAGACCTGGAGAAAACAGTCTGTGGGTAGTCGTATTGACGGTTTGATGTGCGGAGTGAGTTCGCACGAATATCGATACCCCCAGTGAGCCGATCCCGACCGGACTGCCGATAACCTCGATGGCTTTCCCGTGAGTTACGTTAGCGAAGCTTGTGCAAAAATCACGATTATGCTTGCGGACGTTGACGGCGTGCTGACCGACGGCCGACTACAGTTCGACAACCACGGTATTGAGTCCAAGCAGTTTCATATTCGCGATGGCTTGGGCATTCGGTTGTGGCAACGGGCAGGGCACAAGTTTGGCATCGTAACAGGTCGCAAGTCGGAGATTGTGGAGCGACGCGCAGCGGAGCTCGACGTTGACATTGTCCGACAAGGTGACGACGACAAGCTGGGCCAAACCGAGCAGATTGCCCGAGAGCTTGGGGTTGAGCTGGAGGCGATTTGCTACATCGGTGACGACCTCCCCGACTTACCGGTCATTCGCGCCGTCGGCCTGGGAGTGGCCGTCCAAGACGCTGCCGCAGAGGTCCGTGCCGCAGCCAACCACGTAACCCGTACCGCGGGTGGCCAGGGCGCCCTGCGGGAAATCATAGAAACGATCCTCCGGAGCACCGGCCGCTGGGACGACATCGTGTCTCGGTATGTCACATGATTCAACAAGACGTGTTGTACCGCTAACGACACGGGATTTCCAACGCCATGATTACGCGTTTGATTCGCAGCACGATTTCATTGGCCGCAATCGTAGTGGCGTATCAACTCTACGCCCTCGTGGTCGTGCCCTGCCTGGAACCGGCGCTGGCGGTGCGGCAACAACGGGCATCGACTGCGGCAGAGCGGCAAATGGGAAGACGGCTGGCCGACAAGTACCAGCAGTTGCTGGCAAATTACTTTCCCCCCGACCACTGGTCGCAAAAACGCCCTCCGAAAGTTATCAAGAGTGGGCATGGGATGTTGGTGCTCGATGACTACCACCAGGAAAAACCTGGCCAGATTGAACTGTCGCACTTTGCGCTGTTGTTCTTTGCTTCTCCCGTGCAAGAAGGACAACCGGCCCCTACCGATGTGATTATCGTCGAAGCGCCGTCTGGGGGTGCGCTCACGTTCGACGAAACTTTCAAACCGGCATCGGGGCGACTGGGACGGATTGTGTCGGGTGAACTCAATGGCTTGGTCACGATTCGCAGCGACATGCGACAACCAGGTCCGGCCGACGACCTGTTCATCCAGACTGGCAACCTGCGACTCAATTCCAAGGGGTTGGTGGAAACCAGTGAACAAGTTCAATTTCGCCTGGGATCCCATCGTGGTCGTGGCAGGCAACTCGAAATCCAGCTCTTGGACGAAGAGCAAACCGGCGCAGCATCAACGGGCATTCAATTCAGCGGGCTGGAGGCGATTCGCATTCGCGAAAACGTGTATTTTCAACTTGGAACTGCATCCGGGAAGCTTGTTCCAGGCAGCATGACCGATCAACCGATCGAAATTACGTGTACCGGGCCTTTCGAATTCCAGTTGATTGGCGAGCAACAAGATTATGTCGCCCGGTTTCATGACAATGTCGAAGTTTGGCAATTCAATCCGCACGGGCTGAGTGACCAAATGACCTGCAAACAGCTCAACGTGCAGTTTGCACCGAAACAGATCCCCGGCGCCATGCGGCCTATTCAGACCGGCGCGCGTCAAAGGGCAGAGATCAATCAATTGGAGCTGTACGCTCTGGAAGCGACTGGCGAGCCAGTCATCATGCTTTCTCCGCAGCGCAACTTTGAAGCCCGAGGTGCCCGCGTGCGACTGACGATTCCCGAACGAAAGATTTCCCTTGATGGGGGCGATGTGCAACTCCGTTCGGGTCAGAGTGTGTTGCGGGCACCAGCGATCTTTTACACCCATCCAGCCTCAGAAGCAGGAACGGGCATTGGCACGTTTCGCGCACAAGGTGCAGGAAACCTTTCGTTCGTTCCCAATCCCGAACAGCCAAATGATTTACTCACAGCTGCCTGGCAAGAGTCAGTTCAGTTGGTTCGTCAAGAAGGCGAACCTGTCCTCTGGCTGCAGGGCCGCCCCCGCCTCGCGATGCAAGGGCGTGGCCAGTTGGTTGCCGACGAAATGAAAGTCTATCTCCGCGAAATTGCCTCTGAAGACCCGGCAGCGGCGATGGCCTGGAGTTTGAGCGGCCACGATCAGAAAAAGGTCGGGCACGAACAGAAAAAGCAGGACGCGACAACCGTACGCCCCGACCGGATTTTAGCCCGCGGGAATGTGACGATCGATTCGCCACAACTAGCTGGGCAGACCCACGAGCTGTCAACCTGGTTCCGTTATGTACCACCACAGCCAGCGGATTCGCAGCAGCCTGCCGCGGGTAGCTCCAATCGGTTTGACCTGGCGAATCCGGCACAGGCGGAGGAGGGATATGCAATTCAAGCCGATCGATTGCGTTTGGAGATCGCCGTACAGGGTCGGCGCGCAGAACCGACAAACCTTTTTTGCGATGGCAACGTTGTCTTTCGAGAAACCCGGACCCGCGACCCGGCGGCTGCACCGCTGGTTCTCTATGGGCAACGATTAACCTTAGAGGATATGAGTCACGGTGCCACGCGGATTGCGGTCTTGGGAGGCGATGCCGACGGCGGACAACCTGCCCAACTCGCAGAAATGACCGCCCGTGGTGTCACGCTGATGAGCTCGGCGGTCTATCTTGACGAAGCCCAAAACCGCGCCTGGATTGAAGGGCCGGGTGAGGCCCATCTGAGGCTTAGCCGAGATTTACAAGGTCGGTCAACCGAAACGCCCTATCCACTAGACATTCGTTGGGAAAAAGGTCTTAACTTCGACGGTCAGCAGGTCGAACTCTCTGGTGATGTGTTTGCCGAAGGGTCAGAGGACTGGCTGCGCTGTGATCGGCTTGTGGGGACGCTGAGCCGCCCCGTCGATTTCAGCAAGAAAGTTGCGCAGAAATCCCTCGACCTGAGCGAGCTCGATTGCCAGGGACACGTCGTTTTCGATCACCGCGCACGCGATGCAGGTGGACCAACTTCACACGAACGGCTACAACTGACACAACTCGTCATCAATCAACAAAATGGGCAAATCCGTGGCCGCGGGCCAGGCTGGGTTCGTTCGGTTCATTACGGCGAAGAACTTCAGCCAACGGTCCAGCCCAGGGCAAATGCTATCGAGACGTCCGGTGGGGCGAGACTTCATTTTCTTCGCGTCAATTTTCAAAACGGAATCGCTGGCAATTTGCATCAGCGGCAACTCACGTTCCTGGGGCGGGTTCGTACCGTGTACGGTCCGGTCGATGCCTGGGAGCAAGAACTCGATCTGCGCCACCCCGAGCAGTTACCTCCGTCGGCCGTAACGCTAAAGTGTGCCGAACTCACGGTCAGCGAAGACCCGGCCCGACAGCAAGGACCGGCGACAGCAGTTAATTCGGGAGCGACGTTGCCCTTGGGCGGATTAGGGCAGGGTCAAATCGGACCTGTCGAATTGCTCGCCCGCGGCGATGTAACCATTGAAGGGACGACCGATCAGCAGCAAAGGTTCAAGGCGATCGCTGGCCGGGCAAGTTTCAATCAATTCAAGGATGTGTTTGTGCTGGAAGGGGACGGGAACACCTCTGCCACGATCTACTTGTGGCGGGGAGTGGGCACTGCCCCGCAACAATCGTCTGCCCGAAAAATTACCTATTGGCGAGCCACCGGTGAAATTCACGCGCAGGATATCCGTAGCATTGACCTGACGCCGGCACCATCTGCCGCGTTCGCACCGCAACCAACTTTGGGACCGGCGGCAACGCAGCAGCGCTAACACACCACCGGTCGTACCCGCTCGCGGAGTTCTTGCTGCGCCTGCCACGGCCGCTGATAATCTCAACACATGGACTCTTTCGTATTCCAGATACCGACGCAAGTAATGATCGGCGCCGGCATGATCAACAAGTTGCCCAAGCTGACGGCGCGGTTCGGTCAGCGGGTCTTGATGGTCACGGATGAGACGGTAGCCACTGCTGTTGGTGGCAGCGAGGTTCTTACAGGACCATTGACCAGCGCGGCACTGGCGACAACGGTTTTCGACCGGATTGACCCAGATCCGACGATCGAAACTGTGGCAGCCGGAGCGGTCCGATTTCGCGAACATCGCGCCGACGTGATCGTGGCTGTGGGCGGGGGGAGTGTGCTCGATACGGCCAAAGGGATTGCCATCGTGGCAACCCACGGTGGAGACATCTGGCAATACGTAGGTGACGATCTTGTGCCGGGGCCTGTGCCACCGATCATGGCCGTACCGACCACGTCCGGTACCGGGAGCGAAACCACCCCGTTTGCTGCGTTCACCGACGCCCACCGTCGACGAAAAGATGGTCTCTACAGCCCTCACATTTTCCCCCGTATTGCAATCGTGGATCCGAAACTCACCCGGACTTTGCCACCCAGGATTACTGCCGAAACAGGTTTCGACACCTTGGCCCACGCGGTCGAGGCCTACACCGGACATTCCAGCAATCCGCTGGTGGATTCTTTGGCAGAACAGGTCGTTGCCCTGGTAGGACGCGGGCTGGTCCGCGCTGTCGATCAGGGTGAGGACCTCCGCGCGCGGACCGACATGGCCCTGGCCAGCGCCTTGGCGGGTATCGTGATTACGCACGCGGGGGTAGGGGCCGCGCACGGATTCGGCATGAGTATCGGCGGCCTTTTTCGACAACCGCATGGCCGCACGATTGGTACCTTGTTGGCCCCCGCGATGCGGTACAATGCGACGGCGGTGCCTGCCCGCTTCTTGCGACTGGCGCAGATCCTCGCAACCAGCCAGGCCGGGAACGCCCAGGTAGAGACGAACGAACCAGCTGTCGAAGAGGCGACCGCCGCGGCCAAATATGTCGAACAGCTTGCCAGGCGGACAGGCATCCCCCAGAATCTTCAGCAACTTGGAGTCATTGAAAATGACCTCGATGCGATCCTGGCCGATTGCTTCGATCGACACGATTTTGCCAACAATGCCCGGGAAATGAGTCGGGAGTCGGCACGATCCTTTCTGGAGTCGATTCTCTAGGACCACCCAGCGGTGCCGAGTTTCGCATTGGGTCGGTCGCGGTGGCCACACTGCGTTCGTTCGGATCGCTCCGGGGGCGACAGGCCGTGTCGCTGTAAACAAGCAGGACCCACTCTCATTTACAAGGTGGGCAGCCGCAACCGCTCGTTTTTCAAGCCGGCGGCGATGAAATTCACAGCCCGCTCCGACATCGCATTGTAGTAGTCGAAACCATGGCCTCCGGCTGAAGTTTCCAGGTCACATTCAAACAGGATCCCAATCGAGGTGAGTTTCATACGAAGACGATCGGCCGAATTCCACCAGAGATGATCTTCGGGGTCGCAGCAGAAAAACTGGTGCCGCGGCCAATTGAGCGGATGCACATGAAGTGTGGCAGTGTCTTGCCGAGCGTCTTCCTCATCGTGGTACATGAAGGGCAACGTTTCGTCCGTACCCTCGGCAAGTCGCTGGTGATAATCGATCGCCGGCGAAATCGCGGCCACAACCGGAAATAAAGCAGGATGCTTGTAGGAAAGCCGTAACGCGCCTTGCCCACCCATGCTTGTGCCCAACAAAGCGATCTGCGGCGGTTGGCAGTTCCAACGGGCGGCGATGTGCGGCACCACCCGGTCCAGCACGTAACGCTCAGCGGTTATGGCGGCATCAAATTCCTGGCAGATACGGTCGGTCCACCAACTCCTGTGGGTGACCGGGCAGATAACCCGTAGGCCATGCCGATTGAATTGACGACCAAATTCCGGTTGGTCCCTCAATTCCTCCAGGTGGACGCCGTGCAGGTAGATCACCACATCGGGGTGCTCGGATGCGGGCGACGGCTCGAAAACGTGACACTTGTGCCCTGCGACTGCCACAGTCGACCAGTTGTTTTGCATTTCGGACATGGTTTCATCCTCACGGTGGCCCAGCAAAACGTCTAGCCCCTGGTTCGCCGAATTCTGTCAGGTGGCTCGACCGAACGGGGCGGACACGTTCCGGTCACGGCAGCGAATCACCACGGGCAAGGATACTCTAGTGGCGCGAGATAGCAACTCGTAGAATAGCTTACAGTCGGTTCCCGGCCCGGCGCAACCAATTGCGACGTGTGTTGCAAATCAACGAAAAGATTGCGGTTGGATTGAGACAGACCACATTTCGTTGCTGAGCAGCGACATTTTTCACGCCGATCAGCTGAAGTCGTTGTACTGATTGTCGGATACCAACCTGCCTCGATCGGGTCGAGCATGCCACCCGGCAACCCATCACGACTCGTTGGGCACAACACCAGACGCGATTCATGGCGACCCGCATCCTGCATATTATTCCAACGCTCGATCGAGCTGGCGCGGAGAAGCAACTTTGCCTGCTCGCTGCCGGGCTTCCTCGGGACGAGTTTGAAGTCCACGTGGCCGTGTTGACCCATAGTGGCCCGCAGTTGGCTGAGTTGAGGGCCCACGGGATTCCGACCACCCTCATTGGGAAGCGGTGGAAACTCGATCCACTCTCCTTGGCACGACTGACCCGGCATGTCCGCCGGTTGCGACCCCAGCTGGTTCACACTTGGCTATTCGCCGCCGGCGTCTACGGCCGATTCGCCGCCCGGTCAGCAGGCGTCCAGCGGACAATTGCCGGTGAACGATGTGTTGACCGTTGGAAGCCGAAGTGGGCATGGGCGCTCGAGCGGATACTGGCAACCAAGACCGACCGCTTTGTAACCAATAGCCCTGCGGTAAGGGATCATTGTGCGAAGTTCGGTTTACCCACAGACAAGTTCACCATCATCGCCAATGGTGTGCCCGAAGCTGCCAAAAGTAGCGTTAGCCGCCAGCAATTGCTCCGCGAATTTGACTTGCCCGACGACGCCCGCCTGATCGGGGTGATCGGACGTCTCTGGCCGCAAAAACGGACGACCGATTTGATTTGGGCCGCTGATCTCATTCGAGTTTTGCACGACAACATGCGGGTGTTGGTAATCGGCGACGGACCGCAGCGACCACAACTGGAAAGATTCGCCCGCCTTGCCAGCGACTTGGAGCACATCCGCTTCCTGGGACAACGCAACGATGTAGACCGGATTTTGCCGCACCTTGACGTGCTCTGGCAAGGCAGTGCCTACGAAGGCCAGCCCAATACCGTCATGGAAGCCATGGTCGCCGGTGTACCGGTAGTCGCGAGCGATATTCCTGGACATCGTGAATTGGTGATTCCGGGAGAAACAGGCTACCTCGTGCCAGTCGCAGCCCGGGCAGCCCGAGTCCGCTGCACCGATCAAATCTTCCGTGATGCCGACCTTGCCCAACAAATGGGTCGTGCAGGTCGGGAACGTATGCGCGCAGAATTTACCGTCCAGAGGATGATCGACCAATATGCTGATCTCTACCGGTCGGTGCTGGACGGAGGGTAGACACCGGGTGGAATTAGTGTTCCCCTGGTAAAGACAACTTCAAGCAACCAATTCAAGCAACCAAATCGTCGGTCGCTTTACGGGAAGCCGAACGAGAACTTGTGGCAGAGGATCGGTGCCGACCTTTGTGGTTCCTTCTTGAGCCACGAAATAAATCGTTTTGAGTCTCAAACCAACCGGAAATAAAGGATCGGGGTCTGGTCTGTTGTTGACACCCGTAAGGACGGTAAAATTAATCCACCCCGTAAAGTCTGTTCATCAGCGGGTCCGAAGGGGCGAACGAGACGGTTTGCCAGGCGGGTCCAACGGCCACGAAAAGGAGCAACAAGGCGATGAAAGACGTTTTGGCGGTCGTATTGGCCGGAGGGAAGGGTTCGCGACTTGAGCCGCTCACGCGCGATCGGGCCAAGCCCGCAGTTCCTTTCGGAGGCGCCTACCGGATCATCGATTTCACCCTCTCGAACTGTCTTAACAGTGGCATCCGCCGCATGCTGGTGCTCACCCAATACAAGGCGATGAGCCTCGATCGACACATCACCCTCGGTTGGCACGGTTACTTCTGCCGAGAGCTGGGCGAGTTTATCGATCTCGTGCCACCCCAGCAGAGGGTCGATGAGCAGTGGTACCAGGGAACCGCGGACGCCGTTTACCAGAACATTTACACGCTCGAAAAAGAACGTCCTCGATACGTCGTCATTCTTGCCGGCGATCACATTTACAAAATGGATTACGCAAAACTCGTTGCCTTCCACGAAAAGAATGGGGCGGATTTGAGTATTGCTGCCCTCCGCGTTGATGTTTCAGCTGCCCGGCAATTCGGAGTCATGCAGGTCGATGCAAAAAATCACGTTATTGGTTTCGAAGAAAAACCGAACGAACCGAGGACTCTTCCTGGCGATCCAGAGCATTGCCTGGCATCGATGGGAATTTACGTTTTCAATGCGGCGTTCTTGTTCGATGAGTTATGCCGCGATGCCACGTTTCCCAACAGCGCACACGATTTTGGCCGCAATATCATTCCCTCGATCATCAACAACCGACGCGTTTTCGCTTTCCCCTTCCGGGACGAGAACCGAGGTGAAGATGCCTACTGGCGGGATGTGGGAACCATCGATGCCTACTATGAGGCCAACCTTGAACTGACCGGGGTCGCTCCGCAACTGAACATGTATGACCACCGCTGGCTCGTCCGCACCTACCAGCCCAATTTGCCGCCACCAAAGTTCGTCTTCAACGCCAGTGATCGACGCGGCGAAGCCCTGGACAGCATTGTCTCGGCCGGTGTGATCATTTCCGGTGGTAGGGTGCTGCGGAGCGTGATCGGGCCCCAAGCACGTGTCAACAGCTACGCCGAAATCGAAGATTCGATCATCTTTGCCGACGTTAACGTCGGACGCGGAGCCAAGATACGCCAAGCGATCATTGATAAAGGTGTCGACATCCCTGCGGGAATGCACATAGGTTACGACGCAGATGCAGACCGCCGGAACGGTTGTATCATTAGTGAAAATGGCGTGAGGGTCATTGCTAAAGGTGACGGCCGGGAATCGTTTGGCGCCGCTCATGCTGAAGAACCTGCCCCGGCCGTGTCCTTCCCGTAATGGCCGGTAGCGGCAGTCCTCATCGGCTCCATTCACAATTGGCTCAGCGGGCGGAACCACCCCGCCTCCGTGAATTTGTGGTACGCCGGCCGGTTGTCGTTGTCCGACTGGCGGTAGAAGGCTCCGATTTTGTGGTACGCTTGGCGGCAGCTGTCCGTTCACCCGAATCGACTTGTGTTGGGGTTGGCTCTGGGGCGACAAGTTCTAACGTATCCACCAGGTTTTGGTCCGTCTCGCCAAGTCGCTGGGCGTCGGGTTCCTCCATGGTGAGAGCGAGTGAAACCCGGTGACCCGCCTCCGGTGCCACCAGGTAGTAGTGCCACTCGACTGGCACCTCTTCGACGGCTCCCCGCACAACGACGGCCATACACTGGTACCCGTGTTGATTGGTCCATTCCCGCCCGCGGACAAAATGACCAAAGTCTTCTCCCAACGAAAACCGGATGTCTTTTTGGAATTCCTCCATCGAGGTTTGACGCCCCGCCGATTTCACCGGGAGCCGCTTGATTGTGCAGTACGCGATGAGGTCACCATTCTCAATTCGCCGGAGCGTTAAAGCGTCGCGTTCCTGGCTGGTCACGAACCATGCCCGGTCATGTAAAAAACGAAATCCCTGTTCCCGAGCGTGATACTCAAGCAAGTCGTTGAAGATCGTGTCGTCAGCATCGAGCCGGGCGATCAACCCGTCGGTCAGTTTGCTGGACGACTCCAGCGGTTCAACCACGAGTCGCACTTTTGCCACGACATCGAGCCCAGGTGTCGCGTGGCCTACGGTACGCTGTTCCTTGACTGCCAGGTTCATGCGGGTCACCCGTCGCCAGCGGCGGTCGAAACGGTAAAGACCCCGCAACTCGAGCTCCGTTGGGGCGCCATCGATCATCCCGTGAACGGTCCCTCCCATTCTTACCTGAACATATCGGGGGGTCGTCTTGTCAATCACGCTGCTCACTTCGCAGACCGTCACCGTATCGAGCCCCAACAGGGAAGCCATAGTCCCTGCATCCTGGTTCCAGGAGTCGGTCTCGCTCACAAGCTTTGCAGGTAAAAGTCGGTCGATCGTCAGCGAGTTGCCGATCACGTCAATCAAATCCAACTGCTGTCGTTGAAGAAGACCGTCAACGCCCACAAAGATTGCCCGGGCAGTGGCGGGTTGCCGCAATAAGACGCTGCGGTTTTGTGGTGTGAGCGTCCGCAAATGGGTGAGTTGATCGATACGGATCTTGGCTTCCGCCTCGTGGTAGTGCCGCACCGCCGAGATTGCCGTGGGACGGCTCCCTGCGAGGGCAAGTTCACCCAGCCGGTTAAGCCGCCGCTCGTCGTACGACAGCTTGGCGTCCACGTGAATCGGCAACTGGTCGGATGGGTTATCGGAGTTATCCGTCAGGCTCGATCCCTCCCGGTTCAGTTGCAGCATGCCGCCCACTTCTAATTCGACACGAACACGGGTGAGGTCATCGGCCGGTAGCCGGGAAGTGAGATCCAAGGTTGTGGTCAGGCCAGTTGCTGTGCGTGAAAAGCTAGCCAGTAGTAAAGCCAAGGCGATCAATTTTCTGTAGCGAGCCACGAATATACCTCCCCAGGGGGGTTTTCAGGTGGATGGGGTGTTCCGGCTGGCCTCTCCCCTGCGAGCGAGCCTGGCTAAGATGCATTCTTCGGCTAAATCGACCGGCTGCGGCCAGATTGTCCACCGCAAAGGGGGATCCCCTGCGGGGTCCCGCTGGGGCCAATCAAGCCGTAATCAGGATCTCACGGGTTGCACCTGCCGCAGGCAGGTGCAACGCTGGTGCCAAGATGGTCACAAAGTGTTGTTATTTATGGAGTTATGGATAGTATCCCGGTTAGTTTAGGCGATTTCTGGAAGAATTGGGCTGGGTTGGCGCGAACTTTGTCTCGACCCAAGTCGACTTCTTTGCGTAAAACAAAGGTGGGTCTGCCAGCGATGCCACCGGTTGACTGCTGAGTTGCAGCCGCTACGTGTATCAACGTGACAGCAACCGGTAGCAAACAGAGCGGCTGACGGGACGGACTTTGTTGACGAGACGAACTTTTCGGTGAAGGGCAACTGGTAGGGGTTTATAAAGAGGATTTCATAAGGCAACGTGAGTTGACCGGCGTCAGTTGCGTACCGGGCAAGCCACCGCAGCAGGAGGGCACCGGCGCGCAGAGACCGGTTGCTGGCAGAGAACGAGGTTTGAGAATGCATCAAGGTTATCAAAATCCTATTTTGTCACAGCTGCGCGATTCACAGATTCGCTATGTTCCGCGAAACAAGCGGCTGCAGCAGTTAGAGGCAGCTGAGCGATTGGCTTCAGAAATCGACCAGCAGAAGACCTATACGTACGAATACGTCTGTTTTCGCATCACGGGCTATCGTCCTGAAGACGATGCAGCAACCCAGCTTTTGGGCAGTGGCTTGCTCCACGATTTACGGTTGTTAATCGAAGATTTTTCAGATTCGATCGATCTGTCGGCCGAAGCCATCGGCGAGCAAGTGTTGACTGTCGAACAGCTGGCGCGCCAATTTAACGTTTCGACGAAGACGATTTCCCGCTGGCGGGAACTTGGCCTGGTAAGTCGCCGGCTGGTCTTTGATGGGCGCAAGCGGGTCGGGTTCTTGCGAAGCAGTGTGGATCGGTTCGTGCAGAACAATCACGAGCGGGTTTCTCGTGGTGCTCGATTCAGCCAAATGGACGATGAACAGCGGCGCGAGATCATCGATCGTGCGCGACGGATGGCCACCTCCGGTGGTTGCCAGAGCGAGATTGCACGTCGGCTTGCCAAGCGCGCGGGTCGGAGTGTGGAGACAATCCGCTCTACGATTCGGCAGTTTGATCGCGAGAATCCCGAACTGGCGATTTTCCCCGACATCCATGGCCCGTTAAACGAGGCCCAAAAAACGATGATCTACCATGAGTATTGCCGCGATATCTCGGTAGATCGGCTCACCAGGCGTTACGAGCGAACCAAGACGACGATTTATCGCGTGATCAATGAAGTCCGCGCAAACAGGATCATGGAACTGCCGCTCGATTTCATCCCCAATCCGCGTTTTTCTCGGCGTGGCGCCGAGAAAGTCTGCCTGGGGTCCATGCCCGAAAATGATTCGTCGACCCGCAAACCACGGCAGCCTAGTGGTCTGCCACCCTATCTGGCTAGCCTCTATGAATTGAAGTTGTTGACACGAGAACAGGAAGCTCACCTGTTTCGCGGGTACAACTTCTTGAAATTCAAGGCGGCCAAACTTCGCAAACAACTCGATTTGGCACAACCGAAGGCAAGCTTGATGGATCAGATCGAAGAGTTATACGACGAGATTGTCGACGCCAAAAACCAGATCGCCCGAGCGAACTTGCGGTTGGTGGTATCGATTGCCAAGCGGCACGTTTCCCCCGATCAAAACTTCTTTGAATTGGTCAGCGATGGAAATATGTCGTTGCTGAGGGCCATTGAGAAGTTCGATTTTTCCCGGGGCAACAAATTTAGCACTTACGCGAGTTGGGCCATTATGAAGAACTATGCCCGCACGATTCCTGGCGAGTACAAACACCGCGACCGGTTTCGCACGAGCCACGATGAACTCTTCGCCGCTAAGCAGGAATATCGGGGTAATCCCTTGGTTGAAGAAAATGCCCAACAGCACCGTGAGACCCAAATTGGCAAGATCTTGCGTCGGCTGGACGACCGCGAGCAACAGATCATTATCGGACGGTTTGGCCTGGATTATTCCCAGGAACCCCAGACACTTAAAGAAGTTGGTGCTTCGATGGGAGTCACCAAGGAGCGGATCCGGCAGATTGAGGCTCGAGCATTGAACAAACTACGCCTGGCAGTCCAGGAGGAAAAGATCGCCCTGGAGTCGTAACCGGCCGACAGTAAGCATGAGGTTTCCAGGCAGAAATCCCTGTCCGACTGGAGATTCCCGCATCCAGTATCTTCCCAGGCGGCCCAAAGATCCCCGAGAACCAACCCGTATTTCGCAGGAATCAACCCGGCCGGTTTCGCCACGTCGGCCAGGCCCACCGGGCAGAGAACCCAGAAAATAGCGGATATAGCAGGTTTTTTCACGTTCATCCCGATTTTGCCCCTCAGCTTGGGCAGGAAATCGTGCGAAGGGGCAAATTCGACGTCAACTCACCCTTGCGGCTTGTGTCAAGACCGGTATATTGGTTGGTTCGCACGAGCTTGCCGTGGCGTGCGCTAGCGTAGCTCAATTGGCAGAGCAGCTGATTTGTAATCAGCAGGTTGTGGGTTCAAGTCCTACCGCTAGCTCCAATTCAGGGGGGTCCGTGCAGCAGTTAGGTTGAATCCAGTTAGGTCGAATCCAGTTAGGTCGAAACCAGTTAGGTCGAAACCAGTTAGGTCGAAACCAGTTAGGTCGAAACCAGTTAGGTCGAAACCAGTTAGGTCGAAACCAGTTAGGTCGAAACCAGTTAGGTCGAAACCAGTTAGGTCGAAACGGTCAGGTCGAAACGGTCAGGTCGAAACGGTCAGGTCGAAACGGTCAGGTCGAAACGGTCAGGTTTCGGGTTTGGACCACGGATTCCGAGTAACTTTTGAGATTGATTGTATTGTAGGTTTTGAGATTGATTGTATTGTAGGTTTTGAGATTGATTGTATTGTAGGTTTTGAGATTGATTGTATTGTAGGAGAGTTGGGTGTTCAGAAGGTTGCCGTCGGTAGGCCCTGCTGGCGGTGCGTTCTGGTCGGCAACGTGTGTTGTCGTTGGTCGGCATGCTGTTTGTTTTTTGGGGTGTTCCCCGAATTGAACCGGTCATGCGATCCAGCCGGACCCTCCCGCCGCATGGAGCAAACGGCGCGCTTCGGGCTTTAGATGTCGTGACGCAACTGGCGAAGGGAAGATGGTTTCCCCCAGCGGAACAGACTCACTGAGCCGTGCTACGTGACCTAAAGACTGAGGACCAGCGTGTCACGCGGGGGGTTACCGAAGCGGTCAAACGGGTCAGACTGTAAATCTGATGGCTCATGCCTTCGCAGGTTCGAATCCTGCACCCCCCAGTTGTCAAGGACGAAATGAAAAACGACTGTTCGGTGCAAGAGGAAAGTAAAAGTTCAACCTTCAGTAGAGCGACATGGTGCGAGGTATGGGCAGGATTTGAAGTTCGTCATTCACCTGCGGGTGTAGCTCAATGGTAGAGCAACAGCCTTCCAAGCTGATGACGAGGGTTCGATTCCCTTCACCCGCTTTTGAAGCTGTCGGAGAAGGCCAGTTCTCGTGAGTCCGTTTTGAATCACGTGAACCCGGCAAGAAAACCTCCTGGGCGGTAAAACATAAGGAACTGAAGCGTTAACCTGAAGTGAAGCCAATAAATTAAACTTAAGGGCCGACGACTTGATCCGCTGCTGTAGCTCAGTTGGTAGAGCGCGTCCTTGGTAAGGACGAGGTCACGAGTTCAAGTCTCGTCAGCAGCTCTTGGGAAAAATCATACTCGTTACTGGATCACCAATTGATTGCTCAATAGCCAATTGAGACCCTTTTATTTGCATCCCCTGTTTAAGTGAGAGTTAGGGAGAAAAATGGCAAAGGACACTTTCGAACGCACCAAACCTCATGTCAACGTTGGCACGATTGGTCATATCGATCACGGTAAGACCACCCTCACTGGCGCTATCCTTGCGGTGCAGGCGGAGAAGAAACTCGCCAAAGTCAAGTCGTATGCGGACATCGCCAAGGGTGGTACCGTCCGCGACGCGACCAAGACGGTGACGATTGCCGTCGCCCACGTTGAATACCAGACCCCCAATCGGCACTATGCCCACATTGATTGCCCTGGCCATGCCGATTTTATCAAGAATATGATTACCGGTGCGGCCCAAATGGATGGAGCCATTCTCGTGGTATCCGCTGCCGACGGCCCTATGCCGCAGACCCGCGAGCACATTCTGCTTGCGCGCCAGGTGGGTGTGCCTGCTCTTGTTGTGTTCCTGAACAAGTGTGACTTGGTCGACGATGAGGATCTGCTTGAGTTGGTTGACATGGAAGTTCGAGAGTTGCTCACCAAGTACGACTTCCCCGGCGACGACATCCCGTTTATTCGCGGGAATGCTAAAGGCGCCTATGAGGATCCGGCCGGCGAGTTTGGCGCAAGCATCACTGAGTTGATGGAAGCGATTGACGAGTATATCCCCGAACCGCCCCGCGAAACCGACAAGCCGTTCTTGATGGCCGTCGAAGATGTGTTCTCCATCGAAGGTCGTGGAACGGTCGCCACCGGCCGGATTGAACGGGGTGTGGTGAAAGTAGGCGATGAGGTCGAAATCCTCGGTCTCGCGGCCGAGCCAGCCAAGACGACTTGCACGGGCGTCGAGGCGTTTAACAAGACAATGGACGAAGGTCAGGCAGGCGATAACGTTGGCTGCCTGCTACGTGGTGTCAAGCGGGACGAGATTCAGCGTGGCCAGGTTTTGGCCAAGCCAGGGTCGATCACGCCCCATACCAAGTTTGAGGCGGAAGTGTATGTCCTTAGCAAAGAAGAGGGAGGTCGCCATACACCCTTCTTCAATGGCTATCGACCCCAGTTTTACTTCCGTACAACCGATGTGACCGGCTCGGCAAACCTGGTGGGTGATGCCGAGATGTGCATGCCCGGTGACAACGCCCGGTTAAGTATCGAGCTCTCCAAGCCGATTGCCATGGACGATGGTGTGCGATTCGCAATCCGCGAGGGAGGCAAGACCGTCGGGTCCGGTATCGTAACAGCAATTAGTGAATAGTTCGTGATAGGTGCGAGTGCGGGCGTTAGTCGTTCAATGGAGAAGAGGAAGAAGAGTAGGTCCATGGTTGACACAGGTCGAAAGTTACTGGCCGCTGGCGTTCCGTATTCCCCAGGGGTGTAGCTCAATTGGCAGAGCACCGGTCTCCAAAACCGGGGGTTGCGAGTTCGAGTCCCGCCGCCCCTGCCTGATTTAAACAGCAAGTATGGATTGAGGTGCAATTGGCCGATTGGTGCGCACTGGATTTTGTCCACCTGTATTTATCGGAGGGTCCTGCGTGACCGCGTTTATGGCCGAGTTGTTTCGGCTCAACTTATACAAGCGTAGCCAAGGCCGTTTTGCCCGACAGGTGACTTTTGCCGTCCTGGCGGTGATTGTTGCGCTGGGCGCTTGGAGGCTTAACCTGTGGCTCGGAGGTCGGGCCACGGCGGAGACGGCTAGACAAATTGAATATATCGTCCCCTTGGGGATATTGGCTTTCGGCTGGTGGGCCGCTTTTCGGCTTGTTCAGTTACCCAAGTTCGCTGATTTTCTGATCTCCGTTGAGGGCGAAATGAACAAGGTCACCTGGCCCAAGCAAGGCGAACTGTTTCGCGCTTCGATCGTAGTCATGGTGGTCATATTTTTGCTGGCGGCTCTGTTGTTCTTTTATGACCTCATATGGAAAAGTGTGTTCGGCTGGTTACTGCAATGAACCTGACCCAACATGGTCAGTCCCGTTGGCTTGTTTCGGGTCGGTTGCTTCAAACCATTTTGGGGTTGAGGCATCGAAATACTTATGAATGAAGAGCCTCACAACTTGACAGAGAACGAAAGGGTTACTGAATCGCTACGCCCCGACCCCGTCGTAGTTGAACCCGGAGCGGGGGCTCTCGAGGGTGGTTCTTCAACCGGGACAGCCGAACCCTCTGCACAAGCAACAGTCCAATCAACCGCTACCAATGGCTCAACAGATAGTTCCCAGGAAAATACCCTGCAGCCCGGCGATGTCGCCGAGCCAGACTCTGCCGGTGTTGCATCCGAAGCCGACACCGAA
>Ga0310121_10000233_pt1 | contig 60324 bp, 48 predicted proteins | sample CB27_Tmax_986_MG_FD_203504 | JGI IMG/M metagenome (GOLD analysis project Ga0310121, IMG submission 203504) | Marine microbial communities from Western Arctic Ocean, Canada - CB27_Tmax_986 | ecosystem: Environmental > Aquatic > Marine > Oceanic | place: Canada: Western Arctic Ocean | collected... | reverse complement strand
TCACGATGCCGGGCTCGCATGATCCCTTCCGCTAGAAGCATCGCGGAGCCGTCAGGCCCAACGTCCACCAACCGCACCATCCAGTCGGTATCCCGAGCCGACGTGGAAGCGTATAAGGTTGCCTCTATCGGGCCCGTAACTTCCAGAGGCTCAGTCAGTACCTGAGTCTGGTAGACAAGCACGTCATCCCTCAGGGCCGATTCACTTGCGTCTACAGCGCCCGGGATATGGCCATGATCCCTATAGGGAGATGGGGTTGGGTCATTTGGATCATAGGTATACGTATCGCTGTTACCAGTCGCAGGAGGTTCCCATGAGAGCACCCCGTCTCCTCGGCTAGAGTTGGCTTGACCACCACCACTGAGATAGAGATCAGTCCAAACCGTCTGTGGAAGAGGCCAATCCTCCTCTGCATACCAACGGTTGGGGCCCATCACAAAGACGTAGACCGGAGGGTCATCAGTCACACCGTTGTCGATGCCCTTGAGGAAATGATCGAACCACCGGGTGATGTACCCGTTCAAATCAATCTGGGCTTCAGGACCATAGTCGATCCCTGCTACAACTCGATCATTGAGACCATGAAACCAGGGTCCAATGATTAAGCTTGGTCGACGCGCCTCAGGAGTCGCCCCGTGAGACTTCATCCCTAGGTAGTTGTAGACTGTCCCAGGGAAAGCTGCGTCGAACCAACCGGTAAGATTGAGAGAAGGTATGGTGATCTTGGACCAGGTCTCCGGGTTCTGATAAGCGATGGTGCTCCAGTACTCGTCCGTCGAGCGGTTCTGACGGATCCACTCGTTGAACCAGGGAGAGTTTCGGAACCCCCGAAGCTCATTGAGTGCAACGTACGGGGTGCTCAGAAAATCCTCATGGCGTGTAGAAGTCCAACCCGCGTAGGCACCATCGCCAACCGTCTGCGCGGTTCTGCCCGCCATCATGGCAGCCCAATCGACGGGCGCCGCCACCAACACACCCTCCTGATATGGGAAGTTTAGGAGTCCGTCAGCCGGGACTACTTCTGGGGCGATAGCCTTCAGGGAAGGAGGTACCTGGCTCGCTGTCCACCACTGGGTCCAACCTAGATAGGAACCACCAATCATCCCGACGGCACCCGTGCTCCATGTTTGATCAGCAATCCATTCGACTAGGTCATAGCCATCCGTCTTGTGGTTGAAATCGAATGGATCCCAATCACCTCCTGAATCGTAACGACCCCTGGAATCGGCTAAAACCACCCCGTAACCCCTACTGGCAAACCAGCGGGCCCTATCTCTTGGGCCTGTGTTATCATACGGTGTGATCGTAAGGATCCCGGGAACGGGTCTCTCTCCAATAGGGAGATAGAGGTCAACAGAGAGCCGGGTCCCATCCCGCATGGGAACGAGAACGCCCCGGATTTCCTCCAGCGCATACTCTGTCTGCGAATAGTCGCCCGCGTCCGGGGCTTGGCCACAGAGCGGGGAAAAAGCCCCCGCGAGAAAGAAGATAGCGGCACCGGAGAGGTGAAAGAGTCTCAGCATAATGGTCACTCTGGCGGAGGGATAGCACCTGTCCTCTCGGTGATGAAACCGTAATGCTCCACTTGCCGGTGCTTGGCAAAGTCGAAGATCGTCTTCTTGCCTAAGGTAGTGGCGTCTAGGTCGCAATCGGCCACTACAAGTTCATCCCCCACGGTTCGGGCTTGAGCCACAATCTCACCTGTCGGGGCGATGATAGCACTCCCTCCCATGAGGTGGTGTCCATCCTCGTTTCCGGCCTTCGCAGCCCCCACGATCCAGGTGCTATTCTGATAGGCGCCTGCCTGCATTACGAGGTGGTTGTGGAACATGCCGAGGTGCTCTGGCTCCTCCGCATAAAAGCTCTCGGTGGGGGTGTTGTATCCCAGAAGAATCATCTCGACCCCCTGAAGTCCCATCACTCGGTACGTCTCGGGCCAGCGCCGGTCGTTGCAGATACACATCCCCAGTACGCCCCCCATCGTTCGCCAAACTGGAAAGCCCAGATCTCCTACATCGAAGTAGCGCTTCTCCAGGTGCTGAAAGCGAAGCGAGGGGTCCACCTCTGAGGTGCCCGGCAGGTGTACCTTGCGGTACTTTCCGACGATCTCGCCGCTCCGATCTACAAGGACCGAGGTATTGTAGCGTCGCTGTTCACCGTTCTCCTCGGCGAGCTCGGCATAGCCGAGATAGAAGCCGATCTCATACTCCGCAGCCCGTTCGAAGAGAGGCCGAGTCTCGGCCCCCGGCATCTCCCGCTCAAAGAATCGGTCAAGGTCCTTCAGATCGTTGATCGGGTAGCGCGGAAAAAAGGTAGTCAGAGCCAACTCGGGGTAGACGACCAGGTCGCAACTCCGATCACGAGCCTGGTCCAGTAGTGCCAGCATACGTCCGACCACGGAGGAGCGCGGCTCATCCCGTTGAATTCCTCCGATCTGGGCAGTTCCCACAGTCAGACTCCGTGCCACGTCTACCGCCTCCACGGGTGTCATGTCGAATGCGCAGAAGTATGGCAGAACGCTAACGCTGGCAATAGGCCCGGTAGCCACAGTCATGACCACCGGGCCTATTGCCTATAACTATTTGTCCTGCAGGGTGAGGGGGCAGAATCAGCGTAAGAGTTCGTTCTATCCACAAGAGAGCAGTGGAACCCAGGTCCGCTGTTCAAGGGAGATCTAACGATGAGCGCTAGAATCAAGCCGATTCTAGGTGCTGCGGCCACTGGAAGTGTCATCGGTTATCTGCTAGTACAAAACGTCTTTAACCCTGCGATGCCTGAGCCAGCATTCGAGCCCATCGTTGCCAACGTCATTGCCAGTACGGTTCTGTACTGGATCGTCGCGGTCGTATTCTTCGATTGGGCTGTCCAAAAGACCGGTCAAACCATGTATACGGCGATCGTCCACGAGCGTAAAACCCAGCAATCAAGCGGCTATGAGCACTGGTGTGCGTCCCTCCTAGTTCTTTTAATCCGTAGGTCGTGGGTTCGATTCCCACCTGGGTCATAACAATATCAGGCCCGAGATTTGGGTTGCGTATGCATCTAAGAGTGCGGGATGTTGCTTGCTCCCGCTCATGAAGAATGTAAGAGGAGGGTTAATCGATGAGTCTCAAATTTGGTTGTCCGTGTTTGCAAGCATCTCCTAACTTTGTGCTTTATCCTCTGATGGTATTGGCATTTTGGATTTGCTCAACGCCTGGTCCAGCGGTGGCACAGGGGGAATGGGCAGCACACGGGCGTGACTTAGCTGAGACGCGTTATAGCCCGCTAAATCAGATTGATACCGAAAACGTAAGACATCTTAAAATAGCCTGGACCTGGGATATTCCGAAAGCAGGAGCTCGGCTTGAGACAAGCCCTCTGGTTGTGGATAGGGTGATGTATGGGACCGGACCTCTGAGTTTCGTATTCGCTCTTGATGCAGGTACGGGTGAGGAGAAATGGCGCTGGGACCCTGCGATTCCCGATGCAGGCCACGGAGGTCCAGGAGCTTGCTGTGGGAATGTAAACCGGGGCGTGGCTCTTCACGGAGACAAGATTTTTGTGGGATTGCTTGATGGCCGGTTGGTCGCTCTGAACAGAGAATCTGGTACGGTTGAGTGGACTGTGCAGACAACTCCTGCTGGATCAGACTATACGATTACCGGTGCCCCACGTGTTGCCCGGGACAAGGTGATTATCGGTAACGGAGGTGCGGAGTACGGCGTTCGGGGATACGTGACAGCGTATGATGTTGAGAGGGGCGACCAGGTTTGGCGTACCCATACTGTGCCGGGCAACCCCGCAGACGGTTTTGAGAACGAAGCGATGAGGGTTGCTGCAGATACCTGGACTGGTAATTGGTGGATCGCTGGAGGAGGAGGTACCGTTTGGGATGCAATGGTTTATGACGAAACCGCGAACCTTATATACCTAGGAACTGGCAATGGGGCTCCTTGGAACCGAGAGTACCGTAGCCCAGGTGGTGGAGATAACCTTTACCTATCATCCATCGTCGCTCTGAACGCAGATAACGGTGAGTACGTTTGGCACTATCAAACGACCCCGGGTGACGATTGGGACTACACCGCAACCCAACCTTTGATGTTACTAGATCTTGAGATTGAAGGTGAGCTTCGCAGGGTGATTGTTCAGGCTCCAAAGAATGGCTTTTTCTATGTTGTTGATCGAATTACTGGCGAACTCATTTCGGCAGAGCCGTTTGCTGATGACTTGACCTGGGCTACCCATGTGGACCTTGAGACGGGTCGTCCCGTTGAGTCGCCTGAGGCACGATACGGGATGAATCGAAGAGGTGCGTGGCTATCACCTGGGCCCACGGGAGCCCATAACTGGCGCCCAATGTCATGGAATCCACTCACCGGCCTTGTTTACCTACCTGCTCAGAACAACACCTACTACTACCAGATGGCAGAGCAACTGGAGTACACTCCGGGTCGGTGGAACACTGGAACGGGTCGGGGCAGGAGTGAGCAGAGACCTGAGCGTCCTCAGCTTACCGGACCATCTACACTTTTGCTTGCGTGGGATCCTGCTGCTAATCAGGAGGCTTGGCGGGTTCCATCAGCCGGAGGAAATGGCGGGACCCTGTCGACAGGGGGAAATCTAACATTTTGGGGTACCGGATCTAACCTTGTTGCGCTGGATGCCTACAATGGTGAGCAGGTTTGGTCATTTGAGGTCGGTCGTGGGACGGCGACGCCAATTACCTATTCGATTGATGGGCGTCAGTATATCACCATTGCTGCTGGTATGGGTGCCCAGAATCTTCCGCCGCGAGTTTGGACATTTTCTGTTGAAGAGGGTGTTGGATCATCAAATGGGAACTGATGACAATATGTTCCTCAATTCTCAGGTCTCAATAACAATCTGAAGGCTTCGTTAGCCTCGACAGCTTCTCTACTAAATGAGAGAGGGAAGTACTCTTGATTCGCCCAACTCTCCGTGAGGTTGCCGTAAAAAGGGCTACCTGGCCGCTCGGACTGTCCCGGTGCGATAGTTGCCACGGAAGCGTCGAGGTCAGCAAAGTCTATGATCTCACGGAATGTGGCTCCTGTCGCCGCAACAGTTCCAGCTCCACCTAAACGTTCAGCTTCAGGGAGATCGTAGGCGGATACTAGCGAATGCGGGAACTCACTGCGGTGCGTGCGGCCCCATCGCCATTGAGACGAGTCATCCCCTTGCTCTTCACTGAGCATACGTACGGCTGTCTCTAGTGCCTCCTCAGGATTGACATCAGAGCGTGCCCCCCCTCCCCCTCGTCCACCACCCAAGACGCGACGAAGGTGGCCGAAGATGGCCGGTGCACGATCTTCCCTCCGAAAGACAGCGTCCCACTCCGCGAGTTCCCTGCGGTACTGTTCTAGGGTAGGGTCCTCAGCCGTCCAACCGCGGAAAAATTCTAGTGTTTGAGCAGCGGATGCCAAGAATGCGTCGTGCTGTAAATCCTTGGAGTCTTGTACCGTAAAATCTCTTCCGTTCGATAGCACATCAGCCACGCGTTCAAAGCGAGCGGACGGACCTTGCGTCTTGAAGAATAGGGGAGGGTCATAGCCTTCCGGATGGATGTCGTGGTTCGCTGTCGCAACCCAGCCTCGTTCAGGATTGAACTCACGAGGGAGGTCGTCCCGAAAGCCACTCCACTCGTATCCGCCTGTTCCCGGAACCGGAAGCCTTCCATGCCATCCCTCACGTTTTGGAGATAGCGCTGATGCCTGCCAGGCGATGTTACCATCAGCGTCACCGCAGATCATGTTCTCAGTTGGCGCGAACCAGTAGTCCAGTTCATCAAGGAATACCACGCAGCTTGAGGCCACGTTCAGGCGGAGCCCAGACAGATAGCCAGTACTCCCAGGCTCGTGCATTGTCGAACGGATCGAATAGGCTTTCAAATTTTCAGTGTCTTCGAAGAATACAGGTCCGTGACGGGAGAACTTGAGTTCCAAGATTTCAGGTTCGTCTCCACTTACTTGAATCGTGTCATACTCAATTCGGAACGGCTCCCAAGTACCCCCAGAGCGCACCTCGTTCTGGTTATTTGGGTTCACCTCTTCGATGTAGACGTCTGATTGGTCAGTACCAACGATGGTAAGACCCCATGCGATGCGCCCATTGTGTCCTATAGCAACTCCAGGTAGCACGGGCTCTGTTGAGCCGATTGCCGTCCATCCAGGGGCATCAAGGTGCACCATATAACGTAAAGACGGATTCGTGACACCTCGATGAGGATCATTCGCGACTATTACCTCACCACTCGCAGTTAGGGATCCACTGATGGCCCAATTGTTACTGCCGGGGGAGGTTTCTTGAGCCCCCAAATTCATGGACACCTCTGCGTCAAGCCAGGTGTCATAGGGGGACACGAGATCAGGTCGTACTATCGTTCCCCTAAAGCCAGAGAGACCCGAGGCCACATTGTCTCCAATAATTGAGTAATCCACTCCGACAGGAGCAGTTAAGTCTCGGTACGGGCTGGGGCGTGCTTCACGATTTGCTTGCTCAGTACCGACCTCTGTGACCCGTTTCGCCAATGACAGTTCTCTACGCGCATCTCTGGTCGGCATTGCAGTTGCGATCCGCAACAGTGGTGTTTCGACAGACCAAAGATCAGGTCGTAGTCCTGTGATCTCGAACTCTACGGGGAGCTCACCAGCTTCTGTTGCATAGTGAATGTATGCGTTCACCCCTGATGAGAAGGCTTCCAGTATGCGGCGCCCTTCAGGATGATAGCTGTTAAATTCCTCGTCCGTCCACGGTCCCCTGTACTTGATTAGCCTGGCGAAACGGTCGTGTTCAAGTGCCGCAGACCCAAAGATTTCTGCAAGCCGTCCTTCACCTGCGCGCCGATACATGTCCATCTGCCATAGTCTGTCCTGTGCCTGTATGAAACCCTGTGCAAGAAACAGGTCATCTAGGTCGTCCGCGTATATATGCGGGACACCCCAGGAGTCCCGGATCACTTCAACTTCAGCCTTGAGGCCGGGGACTACGATTGCACCCTCAATCTTGGAAAGATGCTCATTCGCTAGACTCTGAAAGTCACTCGGAATCTGCTCACAAGCTACGGTGCAGAGAAGTATGACTACAGTGAGTACCACACGGTTTAGCGGGCGTTTGTGACCTATAGAGGCCAGATTGATGGGTGTGCGCATTAATCCTCCCAAAGGGTGCCGGGAGCGCCCCAGTACTTCGTATTTCTTTTCAGTATAAAGTGTATTACAGCAAAGGTATGCGCGGTTATGAGTTATGGGAAAGAAGTAGAGAACCTATCTCTCCCCAACTCTGAAATGTTCCAGCTTGAGCTCTATTTGCAGACGCTAACTGTAGCAGGCATCCCTTGCCGATACGGTTCGCTTCTCCGCTCCTTAAAGTACGTAGCTCAATCGGGTCTCCGCGTGTATCCTTGACGCGGGTACTGGGCGTGCTTACAAATTGCCATTAGTTGCATAGAGTTCTGAGGGTCCCGAGAGGATGGGAAACTCAGGCCGAGGATACTGAAGATATGATAGACTCCGTTGCGTTAGGGGTGGGGTTAAGGATGCCCAACATGCTCTCCCTTACTTTGCCCCAAGAGGGGGCGCCCAGCCGGGTTCTTACCGGTTAACCTAACCGGAACGGATCCAGATCGGCGGCGGACCCTCTCTGGAGAGGGTCCGCCGCTTTTTCAGGCCAACCGTGCCAATCGACTCTTATGTCTCAAATCAAGGTTTTCGACACGACACTCCGAGATGGGGAACAGTCCCCTGGGGCGAGCATGACGGCATCCGAAAAGATCCGGATGGCTCACGAGCTCGAGGACTTAGGTGTCGACATAATTGAGGCAGGATTCGCGGCTAGCTCATCCGATGAAGTACGGGCGATCAGGGACATCTCAAGGGAAATCAAACGCCCAGTCATAACAGCTCTCGCACGTGCAAACGAAGGGGACGTCATAGCCGCAGCAAAGTCTCTTCAAGAGGCTGGCAGTCCCCGTATCCATATTTTCATTGCTACTTCCAATACTCACCTAGAGCGAAAGCTGGGGATCAATCGTGGTGAATGTATTGACCGGGCTGTTGAATCTATCCGCCTTGCTGCGAGTTACGTGGAGGATGTGGAATTTAGTGCCGAGGATGCCACTCGTACCGATCTAGATTTCTTGACTGAAGTTGTTAGGGCTGCCGTTCAAGCTGGGGCTACCACAATCAACCTGCCGGATACGGTAGGCTATGCACTACCGTCTGAGATTCAGTTAATGATGGAGGCGCTGCAGTCCCGGTTACCTGAATTGGACCAGTGCACATTAAGTGTTCATTGTCATGATGATCTCGGGCTTGCGGTAGCAAACTCGTTGGCCGGGATTGCCGCCGGTGCACGCCAAGTCGAGTGCACAGTCAATGGGATCGGAGAACGGGCTGGCAATGCGGCGCTTGAAGAGATCGTGATGGGTCTCAAGGTTCGTGCGGATGAGCTAGATCATCATACTGGTGTGCGTAGCGAGCACCTTTACCGTGCTAGTCGCCTGCTCTCGTATCTGACCGGCATCCATCCCCAGCCCAACAAAGCGATTGTCGGGCGGAATGCGTTTGCTCATGAGGCTGGCATTCATCAGCACGGAGTCCTTAAGGATCCCAGTACCTATGAAATAATGACGCCAGAGATGGTTGGTGTGCCCCAGAGCAAACTAGTTCTCGGCAAACACTCGGGACGGCATGGATTGGAGGCGCGACTCCGGGAGTTGGGGTATACGCTAGAGCCGGAGGAACTCGACAGGGTAGCAGCTAGCTTCAAGGAACTCGCTGATCAAAAGAAAAATATCCTTGATGAGGACATTATTTCAATCCTGAATCACGGTGTCATGGATGACGTTCCTGAGGCGTATCGGATTGATGACTTAGGAGTTACATGCGGTAGTAAACTTTCAAGGGCTACGATCACCGTCCTTGACGAAAATGGTGTTCCACGGATCGCTGAAGGGGAAGGTGACGGTCCGATTGCTGCGGTATTTGCTGCAGCAGATACACTTCACGATTTCAAGGTGGTACTGGAAGAGTTCGAGATCCGTGCAATGACTCCGGGTCGAGATGCTGTCGGAGAAGTGACCATTAGGGCACGTGTCGATGGTCAAACCTTCACGGGACGGGGTGGGTCTACAGATGTCGTACTAGCCTCAGCTCAAGCCTATGTACATGTACTTAATAAGGGAGTTCAGGCTCGTGATCTTGAAGCTCGACACTTCGCTGCTAGAACCGACTGGGGCGTTTAAGCGAGGTGATCGGAGACCAACCTAGTACACTCCTCGATAAGATCTGGAATAACCACTTAGTCCACGCGGATCCGGGTGCTCCAGATTTGCTGTATGTAGATCTTCATCTCCTACATGAGGTCACCTCAGCACAGGCATTCGATGGGCTGGAGGTTACTGGTAGGACTGTCAGACGTCCTGACCTCTGCGTGGCCACCGTTGATCACAATATACCTACGACAGATCGTTCTCTTCCGGTGCTAGACTCGATTGCTCGTCGGCAGATGGAAGTGTTGAGAGAAAATGCTCAAAGTCACGGCATCCGACTTTTTGATGTTGACGACGAACGGCAGGGCATTGTCCATGTTATTGGACCGGAGCTTGGGTTAACTCGGCCAGGGATGGTGATTGTCTGCGGCGATAGCCACACATCCACTCATGGAGCTTTTGGTGCGCTCTCGTTTGGGATTGGTACTTCAGAGGTTGAGCATGTACTGGCAACACAGTGTATCCCGCAGCGTCGACCCAAAGCGATGGAGATTCGGTTAAAGGGCGACCGTCCAATAGGCATTTCTGCGAAGGACTTGATCCTTGCGATCATCGGGGAAGTCGGAGTTTCAGGTGCTGCGGGCCATGTCATTGAATACACTGGTCCAGTGGTTGGATCACTCTCTATGGAGGAGAGGATGACCATCTGCAACATGTCAATCGAAGCAGGGGCCCGGGCGGGGATGATCTCTCCAGACACAACCACTTTTGAATATCTAAAGGGCCGGGAATTCGGACCCAGCTCGGATGAGTTCGCTGATCTGACGATGGAATGGGGATCCCTGAAGACTGATGATGGAGCGACGTTTGATAGAAGTGTTGTGATGGATGTCAGTGACCTAGAGCCCCAGGTAACCTGGGGCACAAATCCCGGCATGGTAACTGGAATATCTGGAAGAGTCCCGAATCCGGATGAGATTGAGGACGAAGAAGTCCGGGATAGTGCAGAGCGAGCTTTGACTTACATGGGACTTGGGCCTGGTACTCCTATGGAATCGATAAATGTTGACCGGGTTTTTGTTGGTTCTTGCACCAATGGGAGGCTGGAAGATCTTCGAGAGGTCGCCCGTATTGTGAATGGGAAACGTGTCCATTCCGGTGTGCACGCAATGGTTGTTCCCGGCTCCACAGCAGTAAGGCATCAGGCTGAATTAGAAGGTCTCGACAGAGTATTTAAAGATGCGGGCTTTGAGTGGCGAGAAGCAGGGTGTTCGATGTGCATAGGGATGAACCCGGACACTCTTAGTGCTGGAGAGCGTTGTGCCTCAACAACGAATCGAAATTTTGAGGGTCGCCAGGGTCGCGGTGGTCGTACGCACCTGGTGAGTCCGGCGACAGCAGCTGCAACTGCTCTTGCCGGGCGGTTCACCGACCCCCGCAGCAGCTGATAGTAATGGAGCCGTTTCGAGTGCATACTGGTGTGGTTGCACCCCTGGATCAGGCGGACATTGACACGGACCAGATCATACCAAAACAGTTTCTAAAGAGCATAGCTAGAGAGGGGTACGGAGATTTTCTTTTCCATGATTGGCGAACGGAAGATAGTGGTGTAATCAATCCTGCATTCATATTGAACCGGGAGTCTTATAGGGGAGCCTCAATACTCTTAACAGGGCGTAATTTTGGTTGTGGCTCATCGCGAGAGCACGCGGCTTGGGCTTTGAGAGACTTCGGATTCCGGGCAATCCTAGCCCCGAGTTTTGCTGACATTTTTCGAGAGAATGCCGACCAGAATGGCCTGGCAGCTCTGTCGCTGGAAGAGAGCGTCGTGAGAGAACTTCTAGCTCGGGCGCAGAGTGAAGCACCCCTAAGGCTTACAGTAGACCTCGAACAGTGTACTGTGGCTGACTCCGGTACACTCGTTGCTTCCTTTGAAATTGATGACTTCCGAAAGATGTGTCTTCTGGAAGGGCTCGACCGGATAGGGCTGACACTCCGTCAAGTGGAAGCCATAAGCTCGTTTGAGCAGCAGCGGTGGCCGAACCGCCCTGAGGCTGCTCCCGAGGAGCCTTTCTAGCGTTTCCAATTTCTCGCGGCTTGGACGACAAGCTTTGAGAGCCTATCGTAGCAACAACTGCCATCCAAGGGTATTCCAAGATCATGAGACGTTCAATCCTACTGCTACTCCTTTTCCTAGTCCCCGCAACTGGAGTCCTATCCTTGAGTGCTCAAGATCTCCATATGGATGTAGCAATGCGGGTCTTGTCTTCAACGCCCTTAATTGACGGTCATAATGATCTCCCCTGGGCGATTCGGGGCAGTGAGATCGCTCCACATGATGTCGAAGCCGATGTCCATGATCTGAGACAAAGAACTGCGTTTCACACCGATATAGAGCGCCTGCGATCAGGTATGGTAGGAGCGCAGTTCTGGTCCGTGTACATCCCATTCGAAGCAACGGAGGAAGGAGCTACCAAGGTGCAGTTGGAGCAGATTGATATAGCACATCAGATCATCGATAAGTACCCGGATGTGTTCGAACTTGCTTTGGACGTATCAGATATTCAACGCGCCTTTGGAAATCAAAAAATTGCTTCGATGCTGGGTATCGAAGGTGGGCACGCCATTGAAAACTCATTGGGCGCTCTGAGGGCATTCCACCGAATGGGCGTTCGTTATATGACATTAACTCACAATGGAACACTCGATTGGGCTGACTCGGCGAATGATGAGCAACGTCATGGTGGGCTTACCCGTTTCGGTCAGGAAGTGGTGCACGAGATGAACCGCATGGGGATGCTCGTCGATCTCTCCCACACTTCACCCTCGACCATGAATGATGCTCTCGATGTTGCTGAAGCACCCGTGATCTGGTCGCATGCATCAGCGAATGGTATCAGAGAGCACCCGAGAAATGTTCCGGATCAGGTGCTTAGGCGACTTCCGGAGAACGGGGGCGTAGTCATGGTGACATTTGTGCCATCGTTTGTCTCTGAGAGCGATGAAGCAACACTATCCGATGTTGCCGATCATATTGATCATGTGACCGCGATCGCAGGGATCGACCATGTCGGGATTGGGTCGGACTTTGATGGGATTGACTCCACGCCCTTAGGTCTTGAAGACGTCTCAACCTACCCATCACTATTTGCTGAACTCTCCCGCAGGAGTTGGACAGAGCAAGATTTGCGCAAGTTGGCCGGAGAAAATCTTCTCCGTGTTATGAGGGAAGCAGAAGCGGTAGCTAGGCGCCTGCAACGTGACCGTTCCCCCTCGACAGCTACGATCGAACAACTCGATGGTCCGATCAGCAATGACCGATGATCATGGGTGAATTTGGACACTATACGACTATTGACTAGCGGTATTTGCACTGAGGCTTGGAATAACACTCTTACAGCGAAAAAATACTTAAATACACCGAGTAAGAAGGCCCATAGATGGAATGGCAGATAGGACACATATTCTTCAACCAAGCGGTGGGGGCCTTCACGCCCATCGCTATAGCCTGTGGTTGCCTCTTAACGATTAGGCACCGTCCAGATGCTGCTCCGACGCTTTTACGAAGATAAACTGGCTCAGGCCAGCTATATGATCGGCTGCCAAGCTACTGGTATGGCTCTGGTGGTTGATCCGCACCGGGACTCAGAGGTCTATCTCCGAGCTGCAGCAGAGGAAGGTTTGGCGATCATCTATGTGTCAGAGACACACATTCACGCAGACTATTTGTCTGGTGCGCGCCAACTAGTGAGGAGGGCCGATGCCACGCTTTTGCTCTCTGGGGAAGGCGGAAGAGAGTGGCAGTACGCTTTCATCGGAGAAGGACATACGCAAGCCGTTCACAATGGCGATGAGATTGAAGTGGGGAATGTTGGTATAAAGATACTCCATACCCCGGGTCACACCCCAGAACATATCTCCTTCATGATTACGGACAGAGCTGCTTCACCAGAGCCGTTGGGCGTGCTGACAGGAGATTTCATCTTTGTAGGCGATGTTGGCCGTCCTGATCTTCTAGAGAAGGCTGCGGGGGTATCTGACTCAATGGTAGCGAGTGCCTGCTTGCTTTTCGAGTCTCTCTCCGGATTCCGACACTTCCCGGAGCACCTACAGATTTTGCCCGGGCATGGCGCTGGGTCAGCCTGCGGCAAAGCGCTTGGATCGGTCCCTTCATCTACTCTTGGCTATGAGAAACTAGCGAACTGGGCATTCCAGTGTGAGACCGAAGAAGAGTTCGTGAACAGGGTACTTGAGGGTCAACCAGAATCCCCCCCCTACTTTGAGAGAATGAAGCAAGTGAACAGGGATGGGCCTCCTATCCTTGATGGGTTGCCTGTGCTCAAGCGTTTGGAGCCGAGAGCGCTTCATGACGTGCTATCATCAGATGGCGCTGTCGTCGTCGACATCCGGAAGGCTTCGGCTTTCAGAGCTGGTCATTTGCCAGGAACGATCAGTATACCGCTGAGTAAGGACTTTCCAACCTGGTGTGGTTGGCTCCTTTCATACGACCGACCGATCTATTTGGTAGCAGAGAGCCGTGATGCAACTAATGAGGCAGCGCGTGATCTAGCATTGGTTGGGATCGACAACCTCAAGGGGTTCTTCGATGTCAAAGCTCTAGAATGGTGGAGTGCTGAGTGCGGTAACCTGGAGAAGACCACGAGTATTGACTGGGATGAAGCGGAGCGGGCTGTAACAGAAGAAAAAGCTTCTATCGTGGACGTGAGAGGACTGTCGGAGTGGAACGAGGGTCATGTTCCCGGAGTCAAGCACATACACCTTGGTCACCTTCGCACCACCGGCCTCTCGGGACTCCCACGTGGATGTCCTTTGCTGCTGTACTGCCGTTCGGGCTATAGGTCAGGTATCGGAACTAGCATTCTGGAAGCGGCAGGATTCAACGACGTTCGTAACATAGATGGTGGAATTCTGGATCGTATGAAGAGGGGTCTGCCGATCGAACAGGGGATTTCGCCAGATAGGAAATAGGAGCTGTGGTGCGGTGTATCTGGCGTGAACACGACAGAATGCTTTGGGCTACTTTACGATGAAGTGCCTACACCAACCTTAATATCCGTTCGATAGCGCGAAGAAGGACCGTTACTTCCTGAACTGCATGAAAGGGTGAAGGAAATCGGTCCTGGGCTGAGTGTCCGAAGAGCCTTGTAATGGTTACGTGCGAGTGGCCCTGAGTAGGAAGTGCATCCTTGATTCTCAGCCCTTCAGTGAATGGGATAAGGTTATCATTGCGTCCATGAAGCACGTGTACCGGGCAACTAACCTCCCCTAATGCCTTGAAGGGCTGGATCTTAGGCTCAACATCGATTGCTGCTTTGGCCAGCTTATGCCCGAGTTCCTCTGCATATGCCAGATCTGGTTGGACTCCCGAGAGGGGTGCAAAAAAATCGAATAAGGGTTGTCTATCCGAGTCTATCTTTTCGCGCTCCTTCGCTTTCGCAGCGTCGTAGCATGGATCACGAGCAGACACGCCCGGAGACTCACCAGATATAGCTGCGAGGCGACGGAGTCCGTCGGCAATGTCGGTTGCTTCCTCGTACCCTGGAATGTTGTTCAGGTAGTTGGCAGCAACGATCCAAGGTCCATAGGGGTCAGGAATTAGTTCATAAGACTTTCCCTGGTACTCGTGCCGTCCAGTCAGCATGAAAGTGATGGTGCGTTCGAGGTCGCAGTAGCCCCCGAATCCAACGACTCCAGCGATATCCGCGCTCACTTCTTCAGCTGCTGCTACTGCGAGTGCGTGAGGAGCGCTGAATGAGAACCCTATAAGACCGTAAGGCCTATTGTGCACCATTGGATTCTCTTTGAGTGCAGTGATCGAGCACTGTACTGTTGGCACGGCCAACTGAGGTTTCAGATTCAGCTCTCGCCACTCAGGCACCTCAGGTATGATCACAACCATTCCGGTGGCTGCTACAGTTCTACTGAATCGAAGCAGTTGTGGATGAGCGCGCCCTGTGCGGGTGAGCCCGTGGAGTGTAATCCACCCCGGCAAGGGAGAATTCATCCTCGCTGGTCTGATTATTGTGGCTGGTACACGGATTCCATCACGATCTAAAGTCGTTTCTTCTTCTACGACATCTGCATGTCCAGTCAGCCAACTCCGGACATAGCGCGTAGTGCGGGTCAATTGAAGTGTCATGGCGCGAAGCTATTCAGAACCGACGGCCCATCGCCACCCAACAAACGAAATAGCTAACCCCAGCCGATGTTTTAAATCCCTGAGGTTCTGCTTGCTCGGAATGCTTCTGCCGAGCATCATCGCTTGCAATAAAACTGGTCCAATCAGGAGGATCCCGTGAAGCGTGCAATGTTTCTATTAGGCTTGTCGTCAATGTTGGTCACATTTCCAGCTGCAGCCCAGCAGGGGCCTCGGATTGCCCATCAATCAATCGAGGGGCGACCCTTTAGCCCGGCGATCCAGGTTGGCAAGACGTATTGGCTTTCGGGTAAACTCGGGGCAACACGTCAAACACGTGAGATGAACGAAGGTCGGACCGCAGCGGAGACACATAATATCATGAGATCGTTCCAAGAACTCTTGGGCGAACTCGATATGGATCTTAGTAATATTGTTAGTGCTACAGTATACCTAACCGACATTGCAGATTTTTCGGAAATGAATACGGTGTACACGCAATACTTTCCCACAGAAGCTCCAGCTCGCGTTACTGTAGCGGTTGCTGGTCTAGTTGGTGGTGCCAACCTCGAGATCAGCTTTATAGCTGTTGAGGACTAGTTAGCTTAGCTGTTGCCTAAAAGGGCATGCAGTTCTCATAAGCCAACCGGTGATATGACTGAAGTCGATATAGACCCAGCAGAGCGGGGGTACAGGCCGCCATATTTAGCTGCAGCCCTTGCAGCATGCGCTGTCCTGGTGTTGTACGTACTAACGCTGGCGCCTACGACGGCTTTTTGGGATACGAGTGAATATATTGCCACTGCACATATCCTCGGCATTCCTCACCCTCCTGGAAACCCTCTTTTCGTTGTGCTGGGAAAAGCTTGGAGTATCCTACTTGCTCCGCTTGGTCTCTCCATTGCAGTCCGTATCAACCTTCTAGCGTCAGTTACGAGTGCAGCGGCTTCAGGCTTTCTATACCTAGTGGCTCATAGAGTATTAATTGAGCTGTTCGAAGATCGCTGGTGTGCTATAGTTGGTGCCGCTGCCTCCACTATTCTGGGAGCGACAGCGTTCACGGTTTGGAACCAGTCAAACGTGAACGAAAAAGTTTACACGATAAGTGTACTAGTTATCGCATGGGTAACTTGGCTCGCGATCCGTTGGCATGATAGGAAAGATGATCCCGGTAGTGAGCGGTATCTGCTGGGGACGATATTCCTGTTGAGCTTGGGATCAACCAACCACCTCATGTCCGTGCTACCCGCTCCCGCTCTTACACTGCTGATTCTTTTTACTGCTCCAACAACCCTGCTCCGTAATGCTTTTCTCATTCGAGCGGTCCCACTCATACTGATCGGGCTCTCGTTCAACTTTGTGCTTCCTGTCAGGGCTGGATTAGATCCGGTAATTAACGAGGGTGACCCCACCTGTGAGTCCGTTATCGGGGCAGCACAGGCAATCTATTCCAACGGAATGGTCGGCTGTCCGATGCTCGCCGACAACCTCACCCGTAGGCAGTACCAGCCACCTCCCGTTACCCAGAGAAAAGCTCCTTTCCGCGCGCAGTTTGCTATGTACATGCAGTATTTCGACTGGCAGTGGTCTCGGGGTTGGGACCCGTCGCCCCTACCTGGGACGGGGAGGACTGTAGTTACCATACTATTTGGAGTCCTAGGCTTCCTCGGACTCTATTCGGTCTTTCGTATCGACCGGATCATCTTCACGTACCTTCTTACTCTAGTCGTAACGCTCTCATTTGGACTCATCATCTACTTGAATTTCCGGTACGGATATTCTCTCTCACCGGAGATTACTGATCGGGCTCAACACGAAGTGAGGGAGCGAGATTACTTTTATGTAGTCAGTTTCATGCTCTGGGGTTTTCTCGCAGGGATAGGTCTGTCCTGGGCATGGTATAGGCTTGGACAGGTCGTGAGTAATACTCGGCCTTATGCCAGTACAGCACCTATCATGGTGGTGGCGCTTCTACCTCTTTTCCTGAATTGGAGTTGGGCCTCACGTGCTGAAGACTACGCAGCTCGTGATTGGGCGTATGACCTTCTAATGAGTGTCGAGCCCTACGGCATCCTCTTTACGAATGGTGACAACGACACATTCCCACTCTGGTACCTCCAGGAGGTGGAAGAGATTCGCAGAGATGTAACAGTAATTGTGGGTCAGTATCTTTTCACTTCATGGTACCCGAAGCAGTTACAGGAACTCACGACGCCAGAACGTCAGCGAATCTTTGATTCGGAAATTTCACTAGGATTGTTCGATGCGCACGAGAAGCCGAATGAAACAATCCTGGATCTGACACATGAGCAAATGGACCAGGTTGGGGCTAGCCGTCTCGGTGAGAATTTGACGATCCCATTTTCTGGTATGGCTGTGACATACCCAGCGGAGACAGTGCTTAACCGAGGGCATCAGTTGGCTTTGTCGATTATCCATGACTCTATCGATGAGCGACCAATCTTTTTTGCTTCTACGGGTGGGTTGATGAGCGAACTCGGTTTAGATCGGTGGGCTGTCCACCATGGACTGGCAGTTAAGCTTGAGATGCGCTCGTTAGCCGTGTCTCCCCCGGAGGGATGGGTACAAGGCACTGCAGAGTTCGGAGGCGCCTGGTTCGACCTTGATCAGTCACTGAAGCTTTACGATACAGTCTACCAGTATCGTGGTATCAGAAATCGAAGCATCTGGCAGGATCGGTCTACATTGAATATCCCCTGGCAATACTACGCTCTCGCACTTCAACTTTCCGATGTTGCCCGGAATGCGAACCTGCCGGAGGAGGTGGCTCGACGCTTGGAGAGCGATGCTCTAGACTTCCGAGTCGTGGCTGAAGGTGGAGTAAATGGAACACCGTCACAGTGACAAACGCCCCTCCTATTCGCGGGAACTCCATCCAAGCCTGCGGGTGCAAACCAATATGATGGAACCGGAGTTAACCCGCGGTGAACTGCACCGATACGCTCGGCATATAGCTCTGCCAGAGGTAGGCTTGGAGGGGCAGGCACGCCTCAAATCTGGCCGTGTCCTATGCGTGGGCGCGGGTGGCTTGGGTTCTCCGCTAACTCTATACCTTGCTGCTGCTGGTGTTGGAACTCTCGGCATCGTCGACTGCGACTCCGTCGATATGAGTAATCTTCAACGCCAAATTCTGTATAGAACAGCTGATGTCGGACGATCTAAGCTCGACAGTGCAGAAGATAGGCTGCGCGACGTGAATCCATTCGTCGAGATTATAAAGCATGAAACCCGGCTCTCATCTGAGAATGCGATGGACATCTTACAAGGCTACGACGTTGTCATCGATGGAACAGATAACTTTCCCACACGATATCTCGTCAACGATGCGTGTGTACTTACAGGAATTCCTAACATCTATGGCTCAGTTTTCCGTTGGGAGGGACAGGTCTCAGTTTTCGCTACTGAGGATGGTCCATGCTATCGCTGCCTTTTTCGTGAACCGCCGCCGCCGGGCCTGGTACCGAATTGCGCAGAGGGAGGGGTACTTGGAGTTTTGCCAGGTATCATTGGGTCAATGCAGGCGATGGAGACGGTGAAGCTGCTGTTGGGGGTTGGAGATACCCTAGTGGGTAGGCTCCTTATCTTCGATGCCCTTGAGATGAGCTGGCGTGAAGTACAACTCAGGAAGAACCCCGAATGTCCAGTGTGTTCAGATCAACCGACCCAAAGAGAACTTATAGACTACGAAATATTTTGCGGATTGAGCAGTGGGAAAGTGTCTTCCGAGGGAATAGAAGAGGAAACTGTTGAGGAGATTGAGCCGGAAGCCCTTGTGGAGCTTATTGGATCTGCTGAACCTCTGTTTCTAGTGGATGTGCGTGATCCATGGGAGTGGGCAGTGAGTAGTCTGGCGGATCAGGGTGCCCGGCTCATACCAGTCGAAGAGATTGATGATCGTATCCCGGAAATTCCCCGAGATATGACCGTCGTGGTCTACTGCCGAAGTGGTAAACGCGGTCTTGCTGCAGCCCATCTGCTCAAGAATGCAGGGTATAGGCGCGTATTCAACCTCAGTGGTGGTATCCTGGGCTGGGCAGAGTCAATAGAACCAGGTCTCCCTGTTGTTTGATTAAAGTGATTCAACTGTCATTGACCCGCGGCTTTCACTCTGATGGGTGAGAGCTTACTTGTCATCAGAATCAGTTCCGAGCCCAGTTCTTGCTTGCTGTAACCTCAGGGTGCGAGACTGGTGATAGATGCTCCTGCCCCATGCAATAGGAACAATGAATGCGACAATTCACACTTCTGGCAATTCTCGTCCTCGCGTTAACCCCAGTCACAAGTGTGGGTCAGGTCCGTCTCATCGTCGGGGGTGGGCTCAGTCAACCCAATGGTGATTTTACCGATCAAGTGAACACGGGGTTGCACGGTCGGGCCGGGCTGCAGATTGGGGTACCAGTATTCCCGGTATCCTTGAGGGGAGAGGGTGAGATCCATCAGTTTTCTAAGCCGACAGGGGCTGAGAATACAACCATGTTGGACGGTACTCTGAGCGCTGTCCTCGGACTGGGAGGCATAGGTCTACAGCCGTATCTATTAGCGGGGATCGGAAGCTATCGTCTTGATGCCGGAGGCACAGAAGAGGCACAGACAAATCGTGGATTTCATGGTGGTTTCGGAGTGGGAATTGGAGCTCTCGGTTTCGGTGGATTTGCTGAGATCCGTTTTGTCAGCATCAGTGGTGATACCAGAAATACACGGTATATCCCTGTGACCTTGGGTTTGCGTTTCTAGCGAGGCGTGTGGAATTGTCACCAATCGAGTGACACCTTGAGCCTTAGGCTATCGTAGTCGATTATGCACCTTGGTAAGACAAAAAGATGTAAATCAGCCGAGTGCTAAGGTTTAGTACTCAGAGAGTTCGACGATTGCATCTACAACGTCTGTGACTTGCGGAAGGATGGCGGCTTCGATTTGGGGTGCATAGGCCACCCAAGTATCCATCGAGGCCACTCGCTTTACCGGTCCGTCGAGCCATGGAAATAGCTCGTCAGCAATACGTGCTGCGATCTCTGATCCGATCCCCCACGAAAGGCTGTCTTCGTGAACGATAACGACCTTGCTCGTCTTTTTCACTGACTCCGCAATGCAGTCCATATCAAAGGGCTGCACGGTTCTGAGGTCGATAACTTCAGCTTCGATTGAGTGCTCTTTTGAAGCGACTAAAGCAGCATCGAGGCTGCGTTTCACTAGGGCTCCACAGGTGACGATGGTGATATCCGTGCCTTCTCTCCGAACTTTCGCTTTACCGAACGGAATCATGAAATCTGGCCCAGGATTTCGACCTTTATTGTAGACCTGCCGATAGAGGTGTTTGTGCTCAAGGAAGAGCACCGGGTCATCACAGCGGATTGCTGTGCGAAGCAGGCCATTCGCGTCCTCCGCGGTTGCAGGCATACAAACGTAGAGTCCAGGTGTATGAGTGAATAGCGTCTCACCAGTCTGGGAGTGGTAAATTGCCCCACCCTTGAGGTAGCCACCATAAGTTGTGCGCACTACGAGTGGTGCCGAATACGTTCCATTAGAGCGGTAGCGGATTGTCGCGAGTTCATTTCTCAACTGATTCATTGCTGGCCAGATGTAGTCGAAGAACTGGATTTCCACGACAGGCCGTAGTCCCCGCATAGCCTGTCCGATTCCGCGGCCTATGATATTGGCTTCAGCGAGAGGGGTATTGTACACACGCTCGGATCCGAAGTGTTTCTGTAAACCATGCGTGACCTTGAATACACCTCCCTTGCCCTTCACATCAGATAGTGCTGCCTCGCGTGATACATCAGCGATATCCTGACCAAACACAGTGATTCTTGGATCTCGCTCCATCTCGCTCTTGATACAAGCATTCAAGAGATCAACCATCGTCAGAAGGTTCTCGTCGCCGTACTGAGGGTCGTCCTCTGTGTCGAAATCTGAAGAAGTGGGATCAGAATCTTCTGAAAAGAGATGTCGCATTGCAGTGTCTGGGGCAGCTTGCGGAGATGCCAGTGCTTCATCAGCAGCGGATGCAACTTCCGCCCCAATTTCCAATTCCATCTCCTGAAGTTCTTCCGCTGTTGTGACCTGACTTTCAAGTAGTAGTGCTGAAGTCCGAGTTAGTGGGTCACGGAGGTCTTGAGCAGCACGCTCTTTCTCAGTGCGATAGGCTCGCTCGTCATCCGACATCGAATGCGAGTGCGGCCTAGTGCAATGTGCGTGGATAAAGGCAGGAGCCCGCTGTTCCCGGGCGTGTGTGATGGCAGAGCCGGCGGCTCGATAAGCATCAACAATATCTGTGCCATCGCATTCAACGATATAGAGGTTTGGAAAGCCAGAGACCAACTGCGATATACTTCCTCCGGCCGTTTGAACCTCTACAGGAACACTAATTGCGTACTCATTGTCCTCAATAACGAAGACTATTGGAAGGCTCAGGTTGCATGCAGTGTTGAGTGATTCCCAGAACTCTCCTTCAGATGTTTGCCCCTCACCACCGCAGACTAACACGATCTGGTCTTCGTCAAAGCTATCGACGAGATCTCTTAGTCCGGGGACTCTAGAGATCTTAGTGTCTGCTTCGGCAGCCCCAACGGCCTGGAGGAACTGAGTTGCGACCACGGAAGAACTACTCGCTATGTTCAGTCGCACATCGCTAAAATGACAAGGCATCTGCCTGCCACCTGTGGCCGGATCAGCTCCGGAACCCACCGCCGCAAGAAAATGGTCAAGCGGTGTTTGTCCTAGGGCAAGCACCAGCGAGCGATCTCGATAATGAGTGAAGAACCAATCACTTCCAGGACGACAATGCTCAGCAATCACGACGCCTATGGCTTCGTGGCCTGCACTCGATATCTGAAAGAAAGTCTTGTTTTGCTTTCTTAGGCTGATCTCCCGTTCATCGATTTTCCGGGAGGTCAGCATTGTACGGTAGAAGCGCAGAAGCTGCTCGTGGGACAGGCCCGCGAGATCGTCAGCTTGGAGAATTTTCTTCTCTTGGGTCGACATTTACTCCGGTGTGAAGGGTTGGGGTAGGCCTCTAACATAGCCAACAGTCTGATGCTGCGAAGGGGTTACGGTGCGCACAACTGAAGCATCTGGTTACGTAGTTGGTCCGGATCTGTGACCGGTAAATCACAGACGTATTCTCGACAGACATATGCCGTGGGCTTTTCTACTAACGTGCGTTGTCCCTCAAGGAGTGGTACGCCAGCAACTTCTTCACCTGGAGGTCCACCCACGATCGTTAAGTTTCGGGCCGGTACGCTGTGCGCAGCCCGGATCAGGCTCCGGGTGCGAGGATCGGAAGGCTCTCCGACTATGGCCACTTCTAACGGAAGGGCCAGTGAGCGGTCGGCCACGGACAGCATTCTTCCGAATGCCGGACCAAATCGCATCAGGGCGTCTCCGTCTCTCTCAAAACTTGATAGAGCCAGTTCATTATACCGGCGGTTATCAAATACATATCCGGCGCGGATTAGGAGCTCAGAAGCTAGGGAAGCACCAGATGGTGTTGCATTATCCAAGGGATCTCTTGGTCGGAATATCAACGTCTCACCATCATTGGGGGTGTCATAGAACGCATTGTCTTCCTCGTCCCAGAAACGCTCGATCATTTCATCACAGAGTTTACGGATAGCGGTGAGCCAACGCAGTTCGAGAGTCGCTGCGTGCAGGGAAAGCAGTGCGTTACCAAGCGCAGCATAGTCCTCTAAAAAGGCTGGAACCTTTGCCACTCCATCGGTCAGCACTCTCATCAATTGACCTCTAGGACGGAGTTCTGTCCAAATCCATGCCGCTGCCTTAGATGCGGTATCGACGAACTCCCATCTATTTAGAGTCGGACCAGCTTCGGCAAATGCTCTAATTGCCATAGAGTTCCAGGAGACGAGAATTTTCTCATCACGGAATGGAGGTTCACGTGAATCTCGTTTATCAAGGAGAATTCCGCGCTGATACTTGAGGGTTTCCTCTAGTTGTTTTCGGGTGATTTCCTCTGATCGGGACACTGCATCAAGTTCGTGCGGAAGGTGCAGGATGTTTCGGCCTTCGAAATTTCCTGCCTTAGATACGTCATACACGCGGGCGAAAAGTCTTGCCTCCTCAGATCCAAGTGCTGACTCCAGCTCCTGTAGTGTCCACACATAGAAGAGGCCCTCCTCTCCCTCCGAATCAGCATCACGGGCGGCATAAAAGCCCCCCTCCGGCGCTTGCATATCCTCTGTCAGATATTCGAGTGTTTGCTCAGCGATAACGCTGAGGTCTTCCAGGCCCGTTAACCGGTATGCATCCACATATGCTTTTGCCAGCAATCCATTGTCGTAAAGCATTTTTTCGAAGTGTGGAACTAGCCAGCGATCATCAACTGAATATCGGTGGAACCCCCCAGCCAAATGGTCTCGCATACCTCCTGCGGCCATCTGTCGCAAAGTGAAGATCACCATCTCGAGTGCGGCCTCATCACCCTCACGGAGGTGGTGTCTCAGCAATAATTCAAGAGTGACGGGCTGTGGAAATTTAGGGGCGCGTCCAAAGCCTCCGTGCACAGGATCATATTGATTAGTAAGTGCGCGATATGCCCCGATGATGGCATCTGAGAGTGAAGCGTCGGTTTCCCTCGTGGCTGCGGATGCCCTTCTTATCGCTGCTACTAACTTTTCTCCGGCTCCTCTTACGTCATCCGGTCGTGTTTTGTAAGCCTCAGCGGCAGCCCGAAGAACTTGAGTGAACGACGGGATACCTTGGTGGGGTACTGGGGGAAAGTAGGTGCCTCCGTAGAATGGAGTGCCTTCTGGAGTAAGGAACGCCGTGAGTGGCCATCCGCCCCCACCTGTCATAGCCTGCACTGCCTTCATGTAGATCTGGTCGATGTCGGGACGCTCTTCCCGATCAACCTTCACATTTACAAAGAGTTCATTCATCAGCAGTGCTACAGTGTGATCCTCAAAGGACTCGCGCTCCATTACATGACACCAGTGACATGCGGAGTATCCGATCGACAGAAGAATCGGTTTGTTCTGAACGCGTGCAAGTGAGATTGCCTCTTCGCCCCACGGGTACCAGTCAACCGGGTTTTCGGCGTGTTGCAAGAGGTAAGGACTGGTCTCTTTGGCTAGTCGATTGGCCATCAGGTTTCAGTTATAGGTAAGGCCACACATTAACGTTGGAGCGGAGTGGCCAAAAGGAGAATGAGCCTCTGGGCTTCAAGAAAATCGTTGTAGAGCAGTTGAAGGCAACCTAGATTTAGGGATCATGGCTGCCATCCCAGGTGGTCACCATCTCTCACAAATAGAGGGACTAACCCTGTACCTGAAAATGGCGGGACTGGCGCTTCGGCGCCCGCGCACGGTTCCGTATCTACTGCAGGCTGCATGGGCATTTCGATCTCGCGGTTGGTATCGCAGGCTCCCATTTCTTCCTCTGCCTCCTGCATCGTATATGAAATGGAGAATGGAGACGGCTTATGGGGATCCCGATGCGGTCCCAACAGATGATGAGCTTGAACGGTACCTCCTTTGGACAGCACGGATGAGAAGTCAGATGAAGCAGAGGGACGGTGGCTAAGGTTTCACTGCTTCTACTCGTCGGGATTTTTGCGGTTTACTACTTCCCAGATTCTCGACTGATGCTTCTGGACGCGACAGAGCCACTAGTCTTACCCGTGATCAAATCTGGTGCCCTGGAAGAGATGGAGCGCATCGGCCGGAACGTGATTGAATATGAAAGTCTTACAGGAGGGGTCCCAGATCACGGTGACTGGGTTTCTTGGCTCAATTTTCGCTACACACTCGACGAGCAGCGACGTGATCCCTGGGGCTCAGCGTATGAACTTGGCGTTGCCACTGATTCAGTGATGATAATTTCGTATGGTCCTGATCGGGTACGTGCAACAGAGGACGATTTCAATTTCATCACACCACGGGGCCGGTGATGAAGAAGCGGATTGTGACGGTGGTCCTGCCGGCTGTCATTGCCATTGCACTGGTGTCCTGGTTGATTGGCCAAGAGATCCTCGCGGGTCGCAGTCCGAGTCTCTCGTCTTTTGCGCTAATCCACTTCGCTGGGTACCTCTTTTTCCTCTTGATGCCGGTAGAGGCACTAGTCCCAGTCTATCAAGCAGAGGGACATGCTGGAGCGACACTGATCGTCATCGCAGTCTCCACGGCGATCGCTGGTGAAGTCATTGATTACTGTATCGGAAGATCGGTTAGTGACCGAGTGATTCATAACCTGATCGGTGAGATGCGCTACATGCGTTTCAAGGGCAGGATCAAGAAGTGGGGAGGTTGGGCCATCTTATTTTTCAACCTCTTTCCTCTCTCGTCTTCGGTTCTGTCGTTGGTGGCAGGAATGATGCGGTACAGTGCTCGCCGGGCCCTCCTGTACAGCGTGGCTGGCCTGACATTAAAGTATTTTACAATCGTTTATTTGTTTAATCTGGCATCTTCGTGGATGACGTGAAGGCCTTTTTCACCCGTGCCCATACGGATGTCCGTGGGCTGGCCTGGCATTGAGAGGGAGTTGACGCTTGCTGAACGTCGCACTCACCGGAAACGTTGCCTCTGGAAAGTCAACTGTCGCCGCACAATGGGCCAAATCAGGGGTTCCCATCACCAGCGCCGACGAATTGTCCCGGCTAGTGGTACTCCCGGGAACCCCAGGAATCCAGGCAGTGCGCAACACGTTTGGTGATGAAATTCTTGCTGCTGATGGGACTCTCGACCGTGCACGCCTCCGTACAGTTATCCTCTCAGATGAAGATGCCCGTAGAAAGCTGGAGGGGATTCTTCATCCACTGATTTGGGAGCGACGAGACCAGTGGTTAGAAGCCAGGCATATTGAAGGCGAGGGCTTGGTTGTCTCTGAGATTCCCCTGCTCTTTGAAACAGGCAGAGAGGACGACTTCGATGTGATCGTGTTAGTCGATGCTTTTGAGAGTGAGCGGATTCAGCGTTTGATCCAGACTCGTGGGTTGAATGTCGAAGAAGCCAGACAGCTTATCGGGGTCCAGATCGAAGCCTCTGTCAAACAGTCAAAGGCAGATTATGTCCTCTCAAATAACGGCACACTCGAAGACCTGAATTCAGCAGCAGGTGAATTACTAAAAGAACTTCAATCCCGTGCAGATATGGGAACATTGTGCATGGACCTTCATCTTCACACTGCCGGGAGTTTCGATTGTTTGTCTGATCCGGATGCTGTTCTTGATACCGCACTCGCACGAGGGTTGGGCCGTATTGCGATAACTGATCATAACGAGTTGGATGTTGCCCTGCGCATGGCCGATGCATACCCCGACCTGGTCATTCCAGGAGAGGAGATCAAGACGGCGGAATCCATTGATGTGATCGGCCTATACTTGTCGGAATTAATCCCAAAGGGTACCCCTGCGATGGAAACGATCGAGAGAATTCGTGAACAGGGAGGTGTCCCGTATCTTCCGCATCCTTATGCGGCGGGCAAGAAAGGGGCGGGCGGGCAATTTGCAGAGATGTTGGCTCCTCTCTGCGATGTCGTGGAAATCTTTAATGCGCGATTGCACCAGCCTAAGCAAAACCGATTGGCAGGAGAGCTTGCTGACCGCCATGGGAGTCTTCGTGGCGGCGGCTCGGATGCGCATACATTGAGAGAGTTGGGTTCGGTCTCGGTTGAAGTACAGCCACATCTAAACCAGGCTTCTTCTCTTCGTTTAGCTCTGGCCAGGGGACGTGTTACAGGAACCGCCTCGTCACACATGGTCCATATTGCATCGACATGGGCTAAGTTGCGGAAGAAGTTGCCCATAGAATAAACCTGACAGTCGAGTAGCGGCACCCTATCTATAGGCCCTAGCTTAAAAGGGTCATTAGTCGCCGAAGCAATGACTGAATAACCACCCTAGGGTCAGGAGCTCACGGTGAACTACCGGACGCCAGAAGGGCGTGCGGCACAAGTTCGTAAAGTCAAGGAAGCACTCTTGGCTTCGCGTTCAGCTATCCTCACCACGCATATTAACGCTGATGGCGACGGAGCAGGGTGTGAAGCGGCACTCTCATCATGGCTCAGAGCCAACGGGACTGAGGCTTGGATCATCAATCCTACCCCGTTCCCGGAGACATTCCACTTTGCTGTAGAGGATAAGCGTTGGATTGTACCCGCCGGATCTGCTCGTGCGAGAGACCTTTGTGGCCAGGCGGATCTTGCTGTGGTTTTGGATACTGGAGAAGTGCCACGAATCGGTCGCACAAGAGACCTAATTCGAAAACTCCGAACCGTTGTAATCGATCACCATCAGCCAGGCGCACAACCCATTGGCGGGATTTCTCTGCGTGACCCTGCTGCTGCTGCTACAGGCGAACTTATTTATGATCTTGTGCTTGCTGCCAATGGCCCTTGGACCGAGCAGGTAGCCCTTGGAATCTATGTTGCGGTACTCACTGATACAGGATCGTTTCGCTTTTCGAATACGACACCAGGGACGCACATGATGGCAGCAGATCTGATTAGCAGAGGTGTCAATTCGGAGGATGTGTATAGTCGCATATACGGCAGAGCCCGGCAGCGTAAGTACCAACTGCTGGGTGCTGCTCTCGAAACTCTGGAGAACGACGAGGAGTATGGAATCGCTTGGATGACGGTCCCTACAGATGCTTATGAAGCTCTAGGAGCCACCGCCGAAGACCTTGAGGGCATGGTGGATATCCCGCGGTCTATCATAGGTAATAAAGTCGCTCTTCTCTTTAGCAAGGCGACGACTGGTGGAATAAAGATATCTTTCCGCTCAAGTGGACAGTTCAATGTCAATCGACTTGCTCACCAGTTTGGCGGCGGTGGACACGTCAAGGCATCTGGAGCGATGGTAGAAGGGCCACTTGGACAAGCTATCGAGAAGGTGCTAATGGCGGCGCGTGAGATGATCGCTTGTGACCCCGCTGAAGTTCTAGAGAAGGATATATGACGAGCGCACAAGCAATTGAATCTTCTCCAGATCCTGGTGTACCGGAAGCCCTGCCCAGAGTCCTGATTCGTGTGTGTGACCACTTTGGTTTAGAGTTGATTGACAGACTGTGGCTATTTCCACCAGTGCGACGAGGGAGGCGGGAGCAAGGTTTAGTTGCGGTGAGTACCTTCGTTGATGGGCAGCAGCGAAGAGCGATGGTTACTGTAGCGTATACAGCTGAGCATTCGGGAGCCGGCGTGAGTATCGAAACTTGGTTTACACAGGAAGGGGAAGCTCTTCCTGAGCGATTTCCTGCGGTGATGCTGGGTGTCGTCAAGCGAACTAAGGAAACATTTGGAGAAGTAAGGGAGGTTGAGATCTCTGGATCAGGACAAAAATTTGAGGAGTTGATGGAGGGTTTCGACGCTTGGATTGAGAAGGGATCTGTACTTTGAGTTTGGTTTCGACACGCCAACCGTTCGTTCGACTCTTTGGTCGTTACCTTCGAGACGAGGGCCTGCCGGTAACACAGCAGCGGGAAGCTATCGCGAAAATCGTTTTCGAATCTGACGAACATCTATCCGTGCATGATATTGAGCAGACGCTCAGAGGTCGTGCGGGCAGAATCGGGAAGGCGACGATCTATCGCACCTTAGATCTTCTAGTGCGTAGCCGACTCGTAGAAGAGCATGATTTTGGCGAGGGATTCAAGCGTTACGAGCACAGGCTCTCTGAGCATCCCATCCATGAGCATCTCATCTGTCTCGAATGCGGGACCGTGCTAGAGTTCGAGAGTAACGAAGTTTATGGTGTCGAGAACCGTGTTCGACGTGAGCACGGATTTGTCCCGGTTCGGCACAGGCTTGAGATATATGGGCTCTGCAGAGATTGTGACGAAGGGGGTGCGGAGTTGCCGGTCGGAGGCTTGACGTGTCCGATCGAAACGGCCTGAGTTAACTAACCACTTGCCTAACCGACGTGACCCGGATGCATCCGGCCGGGGTGGCGGATGCTCCAATCCGGTGGGATTGCACGGATTAGCTGATCTTCCATGGGAGCTTCCACACACATTCCTTGGTCTCGATGAGGTAGCTGGGGCCTTCGCTGAGGCTGCTGCCGTCATCCTTCCTGTACCGTATGAGGCCACTACTTCTTGGGGAGGCGGTACTCGGCTTGGTCCTCGCGCGATTCTTGAGGCATCCCGTTACGTGGAGTTGTATGACCAAGAATTTGACTGTGAACCAGCTCAGTTACTAGGTATCCACACATTACCTGGGCTGGAGCTTTCACGAGCTGGTCCAACGGCTGCGATGGAAGAACTTCGTAATGCGTATGCTAGGATCTCAGATGTATGTGATGACCGATTTCTTGTCATGCTTGGTGGTGAACACTCAATTTCCGCTGCCGCAGTGCTTGCTCAGGCTGACCGATATGATGAAAGACTCACCGTGTTGCAGCTCGATGCTCATGCTGATCTTCGATTGCAGTATGAGGGGACAGCCGATTCACATGCCTCAGCGATGGCTCGAGTCCTAGATCGCGCTGATGTCGTTGCTGTAGGAGTGCGTGGGGTCAGTCAGGAAGAGGTCAATACCTCCAAATCTCAGGATGGCTCAACACTTATCTGGGCAGATGAGATGTGGGAAAGCGACGCATGGATGGACCGTGTACTTGATGCTCTTGGCCCAAAAGTTTACCTCACTTTCGATGTCGATTATTTCGACTCTGGAGTGGTTCCATCGACTGGCACTCCCGAACCGGGTGGAGCTTCATGGTACGAGACTCTGCGATTTCTAAGGCGGGTGCTGGCTGAGCGGGAGGTTGTTGCAGCCGACGTCGTGGAATTAGCACCCACCCCAGGGATTCACGCACCAGATTTTCTAGTTGCTAAGCTTGTCTACAAGCTCATTAATTATCACTTCTGGAATCAGATGCCCTAGTTCTTGATATGGTCAACTACATTTTTCTACGAGACGTGACAGGGGCAATCAGTGATGACTCAAGGTGTGCCCTAGATGATTGATCCGTTAGCCATCAGAACACAGAACCCAAGAGAGCAGGAAGGCGGATTTCCTGCATCTGAAATAGAACGCGCAACTGGGTCAAAGACTCTGGGTGGCAACCGACTGGAACTCCAGTATGAGGGTTCAAGCACCTTTAGCTCGTGGCTTGAGGGGATCAGCCGTGCACAGTGCATGGTTTACCTAGAGAATTATCTGATTCGTGATGACCGAGTCGGCCGAGCGTTTCGGGATGTGCTCATCGAAAAGGCCCGCAGTGGCGTTCCTGTCTATGTTATCTATGACTGGGTGGGTTGCTGGGCGACACCTCGGTCCTATTGGAAGCCTCTCAAACAAGCGGGTGTGCATGTCCGAGCTTTCAATCCGCCTTCACTTGGGATTGGAGATCCGTTCAGGATTCTGAGACGTGACCACCGGAAGCTTATTGTGTTAGACGGTAAGGTTGCATATGTGGGAGGTTTCTGCTTGGGTGTGGAATGGGCGGGGAAGCCGACTCATCCGGCTTGGCGGGATACTGCCGTCAAGATCTCTGGGCCCGCAGCAAGGGCGGCTGCACGTGCTTTTGAAGCTACTTGGCGAGGCATGGGTGAGTCACTCGGTTTGTCCCAGCAACTGCCTACTCTATCGGACGTTGGGGACACACCAGTCTGGCTTATCGAGGGAGAACCTGGAAGGACTCGGGTCTATCGCACAATCCACTGGGTTGCAGCGAGAGCGAAGGAGCGTGTATGGATCACTGATGCCTATTTCGTAGCTCCCCGGTCGGTATCAGAAGCGCTAGGCGCGGCGGCCCAGCAAGGAGTGGATGTGCGAATACTCGTGCCAGCACATAATAATTGGCCATTGGTCGGAACCCTTTCACGGGGTGGATATCGATCTCTTCTAAAGTCCGGAGTCCGGATTTTCGAGTGGCAGGGACCCATGATCCATGCTAAGACTGCAGTGGTGGACGGTATTTGGTCACGCGTTGGGTCGAGCAACCTGAACTCTGCAAGCTTGATTGGGAATTGGGAACTAGACGTCGGTGTACTTGATATGAAACTTGCCAGTCAGCTTGAGGAACTCTTTCTCACCGACCTGAGTTCCTCAATTGAGATTGTTTTGCCTGGCCGAAAACTTGAGCATGGGATCGAAAGTCCTGAAAGCTCAGGTGCTACAGAGTCACTTGATCCTCAGGGTACGTTGCCCGAAAGGATGATGCAGATCCGGGCTTCGGGAACCACCCAGAGCCGCATCACGATGGCACCTCTTGTACGAGCCAGAGGAGCGCTTGGGGACTCACTGGCTGGAGACCGACCTATCGGACGGGAGGGCAGGACGGTGCTCGGTACAGTATCCGCTATCATTCTTTCAACTGCGATCATTGCCGCCTTCTTTCCAACCTTCGTGGGCATTATGGTAGCGGCCGTAGCGGGGTGGTTTGGACTCACAACGGGGATTCGCGCTTACCTTCAGTCACGACGTGCGCGGAGTGGAGAGCAGGACGCGCCAACAACTGCGGAACTAGATTAGGAGGGAGAGCAATTCGTGAACGAAGTTGATCTCGGGATCGTTATCGCCTTCATGGCGGGAGTCTTGTCATTTCTATCGCCGTGTGTGCTGCCTCTTGTACCAAGCTACCTAACGTTTATCACCGGGATGAGCTTGGAGGATCTCCAAGAAGGTGTGAATCGCAGAGCAACATTGCTCCACTCAACACTCTTCGTCAGTGGCTTCAGCCTAATCTTTATTCTACTAGGGGCCTCCGCGTCTTTCTTAGGGCAGTTCCTACTCGCTTATGAGCTTTGGATTGCGCGAATTGGTGGATTGATCATTGTGCTCTTAGGGCTCCACCTCACAGGTGTGTTTCGACTGACACCGCTCATGCGTGAACGCAGGATCCACCTGAGTGACAAGCCGGTTGGGTATCTTGGGACCCTTGGGGTCGGGATGGCATTTGGGGCTGGCTGGACCCCATGTATCGGTCCGATCTTGGGTGCAATTTTAACATACGCTGGAACTCAGGATACTCTTTGGGCAGGAGTTGGATTGTTGACCGTCTACTCGGCAGGCCTCGCAGTTCCATTCTTGATATCGGCACTTGCGCTTGACTGGTTCCTCCAAGCGTTCAAGCAATTTCGACACTTGATACCTCTGGTCGAGAAGAGTTCTGGGGTACTTCTCATAATTCTTGGTGTACTGCTTATGACTGGGCGCTTCACCGTCTTGGCTGCATACCTTACCCGGTTCACTCCAGAATTCATCCTGAACCGGATATAGAGGTTGATGACCTAGCTTCGGTGGAGCCAGAGAAAACGCGTATGGCATTCAGGTATGTAGAAGGATCTCAAATCAGAATGATGCCAAAGTCAACCAACCCATAAACCCTGATATTTCTGCATACAGGCCCAGGTTATCTCAGGTGCTAGCGACTGCATCTTCAAGATCTTCTTCGAGCAGTTGGCGGCGAAGCAGTCCTGTATAGGTCCCATCCGTAGCGATTAACTCGGCATGTGTCCCAGATTCGACAACGACTCCTTCATCTAGAACAAGGATTTTGTCAGCACGCATTACTGTGGACACGCGGTGGCTGATTATGAAAGAGGTACGGCCTGACATCATTTCCTGCAGGTCATCGAGTATTCTCGTTTCGGTATGGGTATCAACTGCGCTCAGCGCATCATCAAGCACTAGGATCAAGGGATCACGAGCTAGGGCCCTCGCCAGAGTTACTCGCTGTTTCTGCCCTCCTGATAAATTGATTCCGCGCTCACCTAACAAGGTCTCATAACCGTTGGGGAATTCAGTGATTTGCTCGTGCAGTTGCGCCATCTTCGTCGCATATGTGATATCACCGGTTTCATCATGCACTGGCTCAGGAAGGTTATTATCGCTGCCCAGGCTGATGTTTCTAGCGATAGTATCGGAAAATAAGAAAGCGTCTTGGGGTACCATTCCGATCTTTGCCTTAACCTCGGCTGGATCCAGTTCAGTCAGTGGGATGTCATCGAAAAGGATAGTGCCATCGGTGGCATCGTAGATGCGGGCCAAGAGAGCGATGAGCGTGCTTTTCCCAGAGCCTGTTGCCCCAACGATCGCAATCGTATCTCCGGGGTCAGCGATGAAGTTCACATGGTCTAGTACAGTCCGCTCTGTATCAAGGTAGACGAAGGACACATCACGAAATTCGATTTTTCCTTTTGCTCTCAGCAATGAGCGGGGTTGTTCTGGAACAGCTACGGTTGGTTTAGTAGAGAGGATTTGGTTGAGTCTGCCCATCGAAGCGGCACCTCTCTGGTATAGGTTCACGACCCAACCGAGCGAGATCATTGGCCAGACAAGCAGGGCCACATAGAGTCCGAAAGCTACATAGTCCCCGATACTGATCGCACCGGCGACAACCTCCAGTGCGCCTATCCAAGTGACAAATACCAGTGCAAACCCTGCAAGCGTGACAAGCACGGGATGAAATGCACCCGCCGTGAGGGCAAGATCCATGTTTCTAGTACGGTAGTGCTCGTTATGCGCATCAAACTGCCGCTCTTGCTCTCTCTCTTGCGTGTACGCCCGGACGATGCGTACCCCAGTCAGGTTATCCTGGACAAAAGTCGAAAGAGAGGCGAATTGCTTTTGTATCTCTTCAAATCGATTGTGTATCCTCCTCCCGAATACGATGACAATTGGAGGTAACGCGAGCATGGGAATCATCGCGTAAAACGTTAGTCTCGGACTGATCCAAATCATCAAAGTCAGGGTAAACACGAAGCTCGCTAGTGTGTTTACTGTATACATAATGGCGGGACCCACAGCCATGCGAACTGCGAGCGTATCGTTTGTTGCACGGCTCATGAGGTCGCCAGTTCTAGTTCTGCTATAGAATGTCGCGTCGAGAGAGAGCAGGTGCTGAAAGAAGTCGTTTCGGAGATCGCATTCGATGCGGCGACTCATTCCGTTCAAAAGTTCGCGCATGCCGTAACGGGCCAGCCCGCCAAGGATCGCGAACAGAATTAAGGTGCCTGCAAAAGAGGCGATTCTGATTCGATCGGCATCGGGGCCTTGAAGGTCATCAATCGCAAGCTTGATGAGAAATGGTCCTGCAACTTGAAATATATTCGCCAGAAGAACTAAGAATAGCCCCCAACGGAATGCTTTCCCGTACGGTTTGAAGTACGGCAGGATCGCTCGGAGTTCACCCATGATTGCGGCTGTTCAAGGTAGTAGCCGAGAGTATCTGTAGTTCCAAGGCTAGTAACCGATCGCTTGACCGCCCCGGCGTGGATCTGACCACGCCCTGAGAAGGTTGCCATCTACGATAATCACTTGAGCGTCTCCAGACATGCCAGTTCGCTCGACAAGGGTATGACCCATCATCTGAAGCTGAGCTACGGTTTCAGGGTCCAGGCCTGCCGGCTCGTAATAGATCTGGTCTGGTAGATGTTGGTGATGTACCCGTGGAGCATTGACGGCGTCAACCACATTCATGCCGTAGTCAAGCACATTCGAGATCGTCTGGAAGACTGTTGTGATAATTGTCCCACCACCAGGTGTGCCTGTGACCATGCGTAGTGTGCCGTCTGGGTTGGCCACCACGGTAGGGGTCATGGCTGATAGCATTCGTTTACCGGGAGCCACAGCATTGTTTTCTCCTTGAACTAAACCAAACTGGTTTGCGGTTCCCGGCTTCGCAGCAAAGTCATCCATCTCGTTATTTAGTACGAAACCAGCACCAGTCACTGTTACCTTACTACCGTACCAAGAGTTGATCGTTGTAGTGACTGCTACTGCGTTGCCGGCAGCGTCCACAATTGAGTAGTGCGTCGTGTTTTCTCCTTCCGCGAGTACTTCCATCCCTGGACCGATTTCTATCGAAGGCGTTGCTGCTGTTTCTGATATCGTCGACGCACGGATACGAGCGTAGGCTTCAGAGGTCATATGGTCTATGGGCATATCCACGAAGTCTGGGTCTGCTAGGTAGTGATTACGATCCGCATAGGAACGCTTCCACGCTTCAGCATATAGATGGATCATTCTCGGTCCGTGCCAATCCATCAAACCTACATCGTAACCCTCTAGGATATTTGCCATTTCTGCCATCGTTGCTCCCCCTGACGATGAAGGTGGCATAGAGATGACGGTATGGCCCCGGTACGTGAAAGAGATCGGCTCACGCCATTCAGCCGTATACTCTGCTAGGTCCTGAAGCGTGATGATGCCTCCACCGCGCTCCATTTCCGCCACAATCAAGTCAGCGGTTTCCCCCTTATAAAATCCGCCTGATCCCCAGTCCCTGATTCTCCCAAGAGTTTTTGCCAAATGCAGTTGGCGAAGTGTGTCACCTACCAGCGGTGGCTGGCCGTCTCTAGGTAAGAATTGTGCTGCAGATGCCGGAAAATCCGTTAATGATTCCACCATGCTTGAGCTAAGCGAGCCCAGGAAGCGCTCCTTCACCTCGAAGCCGTTGGCGAGTTCGACAGCAGGGGATACAAGGTCTTCCCATTCGATTGATCCAAAGCGTTGGTGGGCCGCCCACATACCGGCCACACTCCCAGGCACCCCCGCTGCTAAGTGTCCAATGACGGATTTTTCTGTGAGATCTCCTTCCTCATCTAGATACATGTCACGGGTTGCTGCTAAAGGAGCTTTTTCCCGGAAATCCAGAGCTGCGGCTGTACCATCAGCCATGCGAGTAACCATGAAACCACCACCACCAATATTTCCGGCTTCGGGGTTCACTACCGCAAGAGCGAAGTGGACTGCAACGGCAGCATCCACCGCGTTCCCACCTGACCGCATTATGTCAACGCCGATGCGGCTTGCCAGTTCGTCAGTTGATACAACCATGCCATTTGATGCAGTAACTGGTTCTTCCCTATCGCTAAACATCCATCCGGTAGGGAATAGGGCCCTGTCATTGACTGTTGAGACATCTTTGTAGCAAGAAGCGACTACTAGAGCACTGAAGATTAGTGCTGCAAGTTGGCCTGTTATGAAAACCCTGGTCTTGTTCATGATTCTTAATATTCGCGTGGGTTACGTTGCCGGGTTCGCGCGGCACGAAGTACTGTTCTTGAGTCCGGGAAGATCAGCACGTTCCTAGCCACCGACAAGCGCCCATGCGGGATTCCAGACTCACTGAACAACGAAACCCTAAATCAACGAAGATTGATAAGTTAGATGTCCTAGGGATCGTCGATCTTATCAATAATGAAGATCAGTCGGCGGTGGCGGCTGTCAGTGATGAAAGAGAAGCGATCGCGAGAGCGATCGAACTTGTGGTAAAGGCGTTTCGGGCCGGAGGCCGGCTTGTCTATGTCGGTGCTGGAACCTCAGGTCGTCTGGGTGTTCTGGATGCAGCTGAGATGCCTCCTACGTTTGGGGTTGATCCAGAGATGGTGCATGGTGTCATTGCTGGTGGATATCAGGCACTCGTGCGGTCTCAAGAGGGGGCAGAGGATCACCCTGAAGATGGTGTGGCAGCGATCAATAACTTGGATGTAAGCCAGAGGGACTTCGTTCTTGGAATAGCCACTTCCGGCTCTACGCCCTATGTACACGGGGCACTCAGCCGAGCACGTGACCTTGGAGCTAGAACTGGGTTATTGCTGTGTACATCGCCACCTGCAGCTCTTCTATCAGAGCATGACGTCGTGATAGCACCACTGGTAGGGGCCGAAGTGATTACTGGCTCAACACGTATGAAGGCGGGAACGGCCACCAAGCTAGTCCTGAATACCATTACCACGGGTGCCATGGTCCGTATTGGAAAGGTTTATAGCAACCTGATGGTAGATTTACAGGTTACATGTGAGAAGCTGAGGGGTCGAGGTGAGCGTATTCTATCAGAATTACTGAACCTTGATCAACCAGCAGCATCAGCACTTCTTGATCGCGCGAGTGGCGATGTCAAGACAGCGCTTGTAATGGGCCATTTGGGTATTGATAAAGAAGAGGCCTTGAGGCGCTTAGACGCCGCTGGTGGAGTTGTTAGCATGATAATCGGAGATCTCTAGGGGTGAATACACCTAGACTCTGGTATACCCGTTGGGTGTGCCTACTACTAGTACTCTGTATTTCCACAGCGGTGGTTGTGGCTGCGTTTAATCCGGCTCCTCACAACGGCGGTGATAACGCAGCCTATGTGACACTGGCTTTTTCGTTAGTTGAGCATGGAGCCTATACTGATCTTTACGATCCCGCAGAAATGCCCCACACGAAGTATCCACCGGTCTTTCCGGGCTTGCTTGCGATGATGCTTCTACTGGGAGCGAGAACCTGGAGCGCTCTGAAGACAGTTTCAGCAGTATTCACAATTGCCGCGGTTGGGTTCACTTACTTGTGGGCTGAACGGCGCCTAGGTGCAGTTGGTGCGCTGGGGTTGTCAGTCATGCTCGCGATCTCCCCAGCTTTGGTGTACTACAGCCATTGGATTCTGTCCGACCCGATTTTTTTGTGTTTTACGATGGCTGCACTGTGGGCGCTTGAGGGTTCGGAACAGGATGGTGCGTCGCTATCGTGGCTGGTTGGTGGGATTGCCACAGTTGCTTTGGCCTACTTTACACGGTCTGCTGGGCTTCCACTTCTATTCGCTCTCTTCGGTTGGCTTACTCTGCGTCGCAGATGGCTACCCCTCACTTTTTCATCTATTGCGATAGGTGTACCTGCACTTCTCTGGTGGATACGCGGACGTGGGGGGGGGATAGGTGAGTATACAAGCGAATTTTGGATGGTAGATCCTTATCAGCCTGCGCTTGGAACGGTCAGCTTCGTGGGACTCTTAAGTAGGGCAGTTAATAACTTTTGGGCCTATGTGAGTATTCACGGACCTGGAGGGGTCGTTGGAGGCGGCGGAACCCTAGTTACAGCTTTTGGCATAGGGCTGACTGGCCTCGCATTCGTGGGATGGGTTCGATCCGCAAAGACTCGCACAGGGCTGACGGAGATATTTCTACCGTTGTATGTAGGCCTGATCCTTCTTTGGCCGGAAGTATGGTCAGGGGACCGCTTTGCACTTCCGCTGTTCCCCCTCCTTTTCCTCTTTGCAGCGCTAGCCCTAGGTGAAACGGTCAGTAAGCGAGGAGGTCTAGCACGTCATGTCATATTCGCGACTGTAATTGCATTTGTACTTCTTCCAGCTGGTAGAACCTGGCTCACCTCGGTTGAACAATCATCGGCGTGTCGACGGATCATGAATGACCACGGACCCTGGGGATGCTATAGCTCGGGTGTATTAGAGTTCGCGGAGGCGGCAGCTTGGATGCAGAGTTCGCTACCTAAGGGCTCTTCAGTGATGACGCGAAAACCCCGTTTGTTTTATTTGATGTCAGGATTGACTAGCCGAACATTCCCATTTGATGACAACCCGGGCGTACAACTTGCTGAAGCTGACCTTGTGGGTGCCCGATATGTTTTACTCGACAATTGGGATGGGCTCTCGAGTCGCTATGTTGGGAGAGCGCTCCAGCAGAATGCTCAGGCGTTCTGTTCTATTAGAGGTTTTGGTCCTAGACAGGGCGCCACCCATCTTCTGGGTATTAAGGACGAGGCTTCCAGGAGCGAAATCGCGCAACTGCGAACACAGGAGATCAACTTGGATGTTTGTTCGGGAAGCTATATTCGGACTGATCTGGACGATCGCTACCTTTCTTCGTCTTCTAAAAGAATCCCGTTGCTCGAGGCACTAGAGCCATAAAGCAGTGCGAGTATCACCCCAAAAATGACGTGTTCCGTATAGCTGCGGCCATGCGAATCAAATTCTTCCAGAATATTTTCCAGAACAGAATGGGGGTGTTCGGAGTCATGGGTAGCCAGCAACTGAGAGAGTCCCCCCATCGGGTTAACTGCGTATTCTATGGTTCCGTAAAGTGCACCTTTTAACACTGTGGGACCGGGCACCTTCGGTTCCAAGATCGTACCGTACAAGAGGCCCTGTCTGATGCCTGCAAGAAGACGATCCCCAGTTTCTCTATCCAGCGTGGGAAATTCAGAATCACTCACCGTGGGGCGTATCAGGTCCAAGATGAGAGCTGATACCGCTCCGGCCGCCCCTGCTCGTACTAGGCTACCCAAAGCAGTTTTATGGCGTGGTTGCCAAGTCCTCAGAAACTTTGAAAGAATAGCGACGGTCTCGGGGGTCGCTAGGTCCTTAAGTGGTGGCCAGGTGATACCGGTATCACCTGATGTGTTTTGCCCTGCAGTACCAGGACGATCTTTCGATATATGGACCTCTTCAGCAGCGCCGGGAGATATGCTCCGTAAGCGCTCGAGCGCGTAACCGAGATGGAACCAGTAGCTCTGCTTCGGGGGCATGTGCGATGTTGATAAGGTGTGCTAGTAAGAGAAGGGTGGGGACCAGTAGAGATCTAATCAAGACCATCTCTATAACCGCATGTCTGATGTTGCTCTCCAGCCCTGTCCGAGCCCAGGTACCACCTGACGAGTCATGGCATAGCATTGAAACACAGCACTTCCGCGTGACTTTTCCTGAACGTCTTGAAGCACTTGCGCGTCGCGCCGCTGATAGGGCAGAAGAAGCCTACGTTGAATTGTCCGCAGCATTCATCGAGCCACCTAACGGTCCGATCGATCTCCTAGTGACGGATCACGCAGATGTCTCTAACGGCTTTGCTCAGGTGACGCCTTCGAATCGGATTGTTATCTACGCCCGCCCTCCTGTGGATGACCCAGGGTTAGGCCATATCGATGAATGGCTGGAGCTGGTTATCACACATGAACTTGCTCACATCGTGCAGCTGGATCACACACAAAATCCGATCGGTAAGCTTGTGAGAAACATTTTCGGACGGGTTGCAGCTCCATGGCCTTTCTTTCCTGGCAGTGGTACCCCCAGGTGGATTACAGAAGGGCTTGCTACTTGGTACGAGTCGAGCCTGACCCAAGCGGGGAGAGTTCGCGGAACCTTCTATGAAATGATACTCCGTACCGCAGCGCTTGAAGGTCGTCTGGAAAGTATAGGCCAGACCCAGGGAGAGTCTCCAGAGTGGCCCGCTGGCGCTAGGCCATATGCATACGGATCTCTCTTTTTCGATCACCTCACCGACAAGTACGGTGCTAATCTTATGGGGGTCTTCACCAAGGCAATAGCAGGCCAGTGGATACCATATAGAATCAACGCTGCAGGTCGAAGCGCATTCGGTTCGTCGCTATCTGAAGAGTGGTCCCTGTGGACAGAAGGTATTCGTTCGACAACAGCTGGACTTGACTCACAACTGGAAAAATACGGCCCGATTACGACGCCTGAGCGACTGACAGCTGGAGGACGCTGGGCCCTGCGGCCCAAGGTGTCACCTGATGGCCGTTGGCTACTCTACTCTCGCTCGGACGGTCGCTCAGATTCTCAGCTTGCTTTCAGCCTGATAGACGGCGCAGGGACTCGAGAATTCACTCGAACCAACGGTCTTGCAACATATGACTGGACTCCCGAAGGGTCAGTCGTTTTTGCTCAGCTAGAATATGCTGACCGTTATAGGCTGTTCGACGACCTTTACGAGGTACAGGCTGATGGCAGCATGCGGCGTATCACCAAGGGAGCTCGTCTGACAGATCCTTCGGTGAGCCCTGATGGTTCTTGGGCTGTTGCAGTTTCGGGGGGTGGAGGCACGAACGGTCTCGCCTTGATTGATCTTGAAAGCGGTGAGGTTACAGACTTTGTCAACTCTGATCCCGACGCTCACTGGGCATTCCCCAGCATCTCACCAAATGGCCGCTGGATTGCGGCTACGCGTTGGAAAACCGGAGCACTTCACGATGTCGTAGTTCTGGATGGTAATGGGCTGATTGTAGCTGAGATTACGAATGATCGAGCAATTGATCTAGCTCCGGAGTGGAGCCCTGACGGCAATTACGTGCTCTGGGCGTCAGATCGCACGGGAATCTTGAATATTCTTGCGGTATCCTTTGATCCGGAACTAGCGCGGACGGGCACGCCCCTACTCCTGACAAATGTCCGAACTGGAGCGCTCTATCCTAGCGTGGATCCGAGTGGGCGCTGGCTTTATTTCAGTGGTTATCATGCTGATGGATGGGAAGTAGAACGAGTGCCCTTTGATCCGGAAGCAGCTGTAACTGCCCCGCCAGCGGATACTCGGTTTAACAGATTGTTGGAGGAGCCAGAACCACCAAGTTTATATCAGGGAGACGTGCAGAAATATTCGGCAGGCTCAACATTGGCCCCCCGCTACTGGGAACCTCTCTACAGTGAAGCTGTGCGGACTCCCGCGATTCGAACTGAGGACCTGTACATTCGTAGCCGTCAACTACTAGGCCCGGCCATAGGTATACAGACCTCGGGTATCGATTTAGTGGGAAGACATGAATGGAGAGCTTCTGCTCGTGTCTTTACCAGCGGTAGTCGTGCTGACGCGGGATTTCGATACACGTACTCCGGATTAGGTAACCCTCGCCTGAGCATAAGTGCGAACAATCGTTGGGGTCGCGGCAAGAATTCGGCACTTGTAACACAACGCGAGAATGACGCCTTGCTTGATACACTGTTCGTTCTTAAGCGTGATAGGAGCCTCAACGCGAGTGCACAATTCCAGCATCGAAAGTGGCGAAATTCGCTATTCGTCACTCTTTCTGCAGGCATGCTCTGGGAAAAGCTTGAGTTACTGAACAACTCTCTGGAGCCAGAAAATAATTATCGTCTCAATCGTCCACAAAATCGGATGAGCGACCTGAGCATTGCTCTTAGTTATTCGACTGCTCGTTCACACGCCTACCAGGTCGGTGGCTCTGAGGGGGTTGTTTTGTTTGCGAGAGCTCGGGCTCGTCGTAGTCTGAGTCTACCTGATTCCCTGGTGGGCCTGAGCGGATTAGATAGCTCAGTCGATGAGCTTATCGGTCGGGCTCGAGTGTATGTTCCACTGGGTATAACCGGGCATGCTCCTCATGTGCTTGCTCTTCAGACAAGCTTTGGGTTGGGCAGGGGGCCTAACGCTACAGCTGGTCACTTCGATGTGGGTGGGGCTTCAGGGAGTCCAGAACAGATCACTGGTATATCACTTTTTGGCGGGGCACAGATTTTTTTCCCTGTACGTGGCTATCCAGAATCCGCTCGGTACGGACGCTACGCTTGGGCAGCCTCAGCAGAGTATCGGATACCACTCGCCCTCATGAATTGGGGTTTGGGTGCATGGCCACTCCATTTTGATCGAATCACTGGGTCCATATTTGCTGATGCCGGTAATGCTTGGGGACCCCGTATGTCAGCCGGTGGGTTCCAGAATCCACGACGCGAGGCACTCTATTCCGTAGGCGCAGAGGTAACAGGAGAACTTCTATCATTCTATAGGATCAATATGTTGGTTCGTACTGGGGCGGCCCTTCAGTTGGCCGGGAACAAGAAAGCCCAATTCTATGTGAGGCTCGGTATGCCCTTCTAAAGGGCAGGTTATCCCAAATAGCCCCTAATAAGAACCGAATATAAGCCGTATATTCCTCTAAAATACTAGCAGAAATGATAATTCTAGGCTGTATTAAAGAAAAGTATTGACCACAAGATATTGCGCTCGTATTATGGTTTAGCTCAGTATCTAGTGGTCCTCTGAGCAGTTTTCCACAAGAGATGTCGCGGCGGGAGAGGGTTCCCGCCGTTTTTCAACGCTTGTTTTAAGCTTTTTCCACAATTCTATCTCAATTAGAGCCCAATTCGCGCGATGCCATCCGTTCATCAACCTCTGCTACCAAGAGAATCGGTCATCTTCGATGACGTACTTCCAACCGATCTCCCTGAACCAGAACTGACTGAAAACGCGCGTATCGTTCTAGCTCTGCGCTATCTAAAAAAGGATGCTGAGGGCAACCCCACCGAAGAGCCAGAAATGATGTTTTGGCGGGTTGCACGAACTGTAGCTGAAGTAGACAAAGAATATGGGTCATCTGAGACTGCGGTAGAGGAATTGGCCAGACAGTTTTACGGTCTAATGGTCAAGGGAGAATTTGAACCGAACTCACCCACATTGATGAATGCTGGTCGGCCTCTAGGGCAGCTTTCGGCTTGCTTCGTACTACCCGTAGAAGATGCGCTTTCTAACGGTAGAGCGGGGATCTACGATACCCTTACCGCGATGGCTCTAGTGCACCAATCCGGTGGTGGTACCGGTTTCTCCTTCTCACGCCTCCGGCCTGAGGGTGAAACAGTGCGTTCCACGATGGGTGTGGCTTCCGGTCCGATTTCCTTTATGAAGCTTTACGACGCAAGCACGGACGTAGTAAAACAGGGAGGAACGCGCAGGGGCGCAAATATGGGTATCCTGCGCGTCGATCACCCAGACATCCATAGCTTTATTACTTGCAAGAATGACACATCTCAAGTGACCAACTTCAACATCTCGGTTGCCATCACTGATCTGTTCATGGAAGCGGTCTCGGAGGATAGTGAATACGACCTCATAAATCCGAAAAACGGAGAGGTTGTGGGACAGGAAAATGCTCGGGAGGTCTTTGACAAGATCATCTACGGAGCCTGGCTAACAGGTGAACCCGGAACGTTCTTTATTGATCGAGCGAATGAGCATAATCCGGTACCAAAGCTGGGAAGCTACGAGGCAACGAACCCTTGTGGGGAGCAGCCGCTTCTAGCGTATGACGTCTGTAATCTTGGCAGCATTAACTTAGGTAAATTTGTAAAAAAGGAAGCGCACCCGGGTATCGATCCTGAGGAGGGTATCGACTGGGAGGGACTGAGACAGGTGGTTCATCTCTCGACCAATTTCTTAGACAACGTTATCGACGCCAACGTCTACCCACTCCAGCAGATTCACGAATTGGCACAAGATATTCGTCGTATTGGGCTAGGTGTCATGGGTTGGGCTGACATGATGATTCGCCTTGGCATCGGATACGACTCTGAGGAGGGAATTGCTCTCGGACAACGCGTGATGGGATTTGTGAATGAAGAAGCTCGCAGGGCCTCAGAAAAGCTAGCGGAGAAGAGAGGGGTGTTCCCCGCGTGGGCAGAGTCAGTGTGGGGCCCTAACGAAAGTGCTGCAGTTGGCTCCAAGGGCGACCGTGTTCGTCAGGAGCGGGAGTTGCGGAACTGCAACCTTACAACCGTGGCACCGACCGGAACGATTTCGATTTTCGCGGGCTGCTCCGGCGGGATTGAACCCTTATTTGCTGTAGCTTTCATGCGTAATCAGGCTGGTGTCCTAATGCCAGACGTGAACCCGGATTTCATACAGGTCGCTAAGGAAGGGGGCTGGTATTCTGAAGACCTCATGGAGCAAATTGCAGAAGAGGGACATATCCACTTCGACGAGGTCCCGGAAGAGGTTCAGCAAGTGTTTCGGACGGCTCACGACATTACCCCTGAATGGCATGTGCGCATGCAAGCAGCGTTTCAGGAACATACAGATTCTGCGATCTCTAAGACGACAAATTTCCCCAGTAATGCGACAGCCGAGGACGTACGTGAAATCTACGAGCTCGCATACAGCCTTGGTTGTAAGGGAGTTACGGTCTACCGAGATGGTGCTCGAGAGGGGCAAGTACTTTCGACCGGTAAGACGGATCAGGGTGGAGAGGCTGCGGCCCAGAACGTATTCGAGCTTGAACACTCTTTGGCCGATGCTCGTGAAGAAGCGCATAATCTTCGGATTGAGGTTGAACGTCTTAAACACGAACTGATTGGAGAGGACGAGACGCTGGGGGCGGCAAGGCAAAAGCGTCAACGCCCGCCGGCGCTCCAAGGTTACACGATGAAGGTGAACTCCCCGCTCGGTGACCTTTATGTAACGATCAACGAGGATGATCACGGTAAACCATTTGAGGTTTTCTGCACTTTGGGCAAGGCTGGTGGAGCCCCAAACGCAGATGCGGAGGCGATTGGCCGTTTGATGTCGTTAGCGCTTCGATCCGGCATCCCCATTAGCCAAGTGAAAGATCAGCTGCGTGGCATCTCCTGTGACCGAGCAGTGGGGCTAGGGGCGAATAAAGTGCTTTCGGCACCCGATGGCATTGGACAGGCGATCGAGCGCTATCTCGAGATGAAGGACGGAGTCCAGGAAGCCTTGCCTCTGGTAGTTAGCACGGAGAGAGGAGTACAGACGCAAGCGGCTGTCAGTGCGAGTGGGGGTGATCCGTTACACCTTGATACATGTCCGGAGTGTAACTCGGCCCACTTCGTGTTTGAGGAAGGATGCAAGAAGTGCCACGTTTGTGGCTACTCTGATTGCGGATGATCTCTAGAAGGTTCCTCAGTTAAAAACCAACCTCAAGTCCCCACGGCGCTGGCGGCAACTTCTCAGTCGACTCGGCTAAGTTGAACTCAACACGAACACGGCGACCAGTCATCTCGTTCCTGAGAGAATACAAGAATGTTCGACCTGAATTGATCTCAAGAGTCCAGATGTTGTCTGTCGCAGTTGGTAGCAGTGATGCCGCCTGAGCATCGGCTGGAAAATCCTGGCGAGAGCGACTCCCTGGACTCATTGTATCGCCGCCGTACTGTGTTATTTCATCTTCCGCGCCGTCCTCGTGTCTGTGTTCGTGCTTGAGGCGTAGACCGTCAACTCGTCGAGAGATCACCCAAGTTCTTGAGTGATCCTCTCCTACATGGAAAGGAATTCTAACTAAGTCTTCTTGGCACTCTCGCACGTGCATAATGAGTACCTGGGAGGCGAGAGATTCATCGGGTGGATTAGCCTCAATGAGTTGCCCTGGAAATGCTTGACCGCAGAGTTCCTGCAGTGTCGCCCAAAACTCATCATGTGTGGTACTGGGGGCACCTCGTACTTTAGAGGACTGAGTAGTGTCATCTGGTGCGCATGCCATCATTAGACACAGGATTATCACCGAGATGTAGGAATTAGTGTGCCGGAGCACAGAATATTTTGAGAGCATGGCTAAAGTAAATTGACAACCCGAGTGAAGTGTCATCACAAGGTGCTAGGTTATTCTATTAACCGGAAGCGGTTAGCATGACCAGATTGTCTCGGATTCAGGTATTATGAGCTCAAACTTGAGTTATTTGACGACCGTCCTTGTCATTACGGTATGTGGAGGGGACATCCCTCAAGGCCCTACCCCTGGTCGCCCTTCTTTCGAAGGCGAGCGAGCTCAAGATCTAGTTGAACTACAAGTAAGTTTTGGGCCGCGTATACCCGGTACAGTTGGTCACGATCGCCAACTTCGTTGGATGCTTGCACGACTTGATTCGTTCGCCCCAGAAGTGATTGCTGACACATTTACTTATGTAACTACATACTTGGACTCGCTTACTCTTGTAAATGTACTTGCGCGTTACCGTCCAGAGGCTGATCGGCGCCTTCTTTTGCTTGCTCATTGGGATACCCGGCCACGGTCAGACCGCGCGAAGGATCCGGCCGAGCAAGAGATGCCTGTTCCAGGTGCGAACGATGGGGGGTCGGGTACGGCAGTGTTACTCGAATTAGCCCGGATCATGTCCGATGCTCTACCGCCGCTCGGTATAGATCTCTTATTTGTGGACGGAGAGGACTATGGTCCTGAGTCCGCAGATATGTTTATTGGAGCCCGGAGATATGCGGATCAATTATCTCTGTTGAGTTCAGGTATGAGACCAATGTACGGAGTTCTACTGGATATGGTCGGGGATGCAGATCCAAGCTTTCCCATAGAGGGGTATTCCGCTCAGCATGCACTGCCTGTAGTTCGGAGGGTTTGGAGGACTGCTGCGAGACTGGGCTACTCTAATTTCTTTCCTGAGTCCGTGGGAATTCGATTGAGTGACGATCACATACCGCTTAATGAGGCAGGCCTTCAAACCGTCAATATCATAGACTTCACCTACGGCGGTTCGGACAATATGTACTGGCACACTCCGGAGGACATCCCTTCACATGTTAGTGCCACAACACTGGAAATCGTTGGGGAGGTCATAACCGAGTTGATCTATTCAGGGGGGTAGGCCTCTGAGTCTTCGGTCTGTAGAATCCCCAGCCCAGCTAGAGATCTATTTCCTATCCCCCAAGGACGAGGCTCATGTCAGACACTAACACTGCCCGTGTTGCAGTCGTGCAGACCGCGGCCATCCCTTTCGATCTTGATGCCACGGTTGAGCATGTGTGTTCTATGACTGTTGATGCGGCTAAACAGGGAGCTCAACTCGTTCTGTTTCCTGAGGCCTATGTCGGTGGATATCCCAGGGGTCTGGCCTTTGGGACCGCAGTTGGGGGCCGTTCGGAAGCTGGCCGAAGAACTTGGGAGCGGTATTGGGCGACCTCGATAAAAGTTCCAGGGCCTGAAGTCGATCGTATGAGAGAGGCAGCCGCTGGGGCCGGTGTTTACCTTTGTGTGGGCGTTGTGGAGAGAGACAGCACCTATAGCGGAGGAACGCTCTTCTGCACTCTGCTATACATCGGTGCAGACGGGTCACTGCTTGGGAAGCACCGCAAGCTAAAGCCGACGGCAGCTGAGCGCTTAATCTGGGGTGAGGGGGATGGGAGTACGCTTACTGTGATCGAAACTCCGTTTGGCAAGGTTGGTGGCCTGATCTGTTGGGAGAACTACATGCCGTTGGCCCGCATGGCCATGTATGGTAAGGGGGTTGAGATCTATCTTGCTCCTACGGCTGACTCCCGTGAGCGCTGGCTGTCTACTCTGCAACACATCGCACTTGAGGGCAGATGCTTTGTGCTGGGCTGTAATCAGTATGTGCGACGGGACATGTATCCTGCTGATCTTGAGACCAAGTCAGACCTCGAAGACTGGCCCGAGACATTAAGCCGCGGTGGCTCAGCTATTTATAGCCCTCTAGGAGAGTGTTTGGCTGGGCCATTATGGGATCAGGAAGGTATGCTCGTAGTAGACTTAGATATGTCGGCAGTCCCACGCAGTAAGTTTGACTTCGACGTGACTGGGCATTACGCCCGCCCTGATATCTTTCGGCTTGACATAGACGAGTCTCCTAAGCCCCCAGTGGGTTAGGCGCTGCCTCAGGCATCATATCCATTGATGATGGAGTGTCTGGTCGTCCTGGTCACGATTTAGTATACTTACGAATTGCATAATCATGCATCTATGGAGAGATGATGACGCAGGCGACGATGTCTAAGGTGGAAGCGTTTCTGACGGAAGTCGACCGCTACAGTGCGCATAACTACCATCCACTCCCAGTTGTGCTGGAAGGTGGAGAGGGCTCTTGGGTGTGGGACGTGGATGGAAACCGGTACCTGGATATGCTAAGTGCGTATTCAGCGCTCAATCAGGGGCACCGACACCCCTTAATTATCGCTGCAGCATTAGCGCAAATGGAGAAACTGACGTTGACGTCGCGAGCGTTCCACAACGATCAGATGGGACCATTCTTGAATGCACTGTGTGAAGTGACAGGCTTTGAAAAAGCGTTACCAATGAATACAGGGGCTGAAGCTGTAGAGACTGCGATCAAGATGGTACGGAAGTGGGGTTATAAGATGAAGGGAGTGCCAGAAGACAGGGCAGAAATCATAGTTTGTGAGAACAATTTCCACGGGCGCACTACGACTATCGTGGGCTTTTCTTCTGAAGATCAATATAAGGATGGATTCGGTCCCTTTACCCCTGGCTTTGTGGAAATCCCATACGGGAACTCTGAAGCGCTCGAAGCGGCGATCAACCAGAACACAGTTGGTTTCTTGGTGGAACCGCTTCAGGGCGAGGGTGGTGTTGTTGTCCCCCCCCAAGGGTTCTTGGGCACGGCAAGGGAACTCTGTACAGCGAACCGAGTTGCCTTTATGGCCGATGAAATCCAAACGGGTCTGGGTCGTACTGGAAGAATGTTCTGTTGCGACTGGGAGTTGGTTCGTCCTGATGTTCAGATCGTCGGGAAGGCACTCGGTGGGGGTGTCTACCCAGTCTCAGCGACGATCGCAGATGCCGAATTTATGGACGTATTTGAGCCGGGAGACCATGGATCGACATTCGGAGGAAATCCCTTGGGAGCTGCGGTTGGACTAGCTTCACTAAATGTGATAGTTGATGAGAAGCTCCCGGAGCGCTCAGATCAACTCGGAAGCTGGTTTATGGATCAACTCCGCGAGCTTGAGTCACCACATATCGAAGAAGTTCGAGGCAAAGGCTTGATGATTGGTGTGGTGATCAAGGAGTCAAGTGGAGTGGCTAGACCGTTTTGCGAAGCCCTTCACGCTCGGGGAATCCTTGCAAAAGAAACCCATCACCAGGTGATTCGGTTTGCTCCGCCGCTTACAATCGAGAAGGAAGATCTGCGCTATGCGCTCAGCCAAGCAAAAGAAGTTCTGAGCGCATAGGAGGAGGTGCGGCTGACCCTAGACCCAGCCTATTCTTAGGGATGAGGCAGTTGGAGATTGGTTGTTGCAGTTATTCAACTCCCAGGGGGAGCCCAGTCAATTGTGCCCTGCTTAGAGGTGTCTATCTCCTTGCCCTCGCCACCCTGCAATAAGACGTGCTCAATCTGTTCATACAGAAATTCGCGGGCCTTTGGTTCACGGGGGTCCAACCCATAATGGTTGATAAGCAGGGTCTGATGCTGCAGCCAATCCTCCCAGCACGATGGACAGATTTCTGCGAGTACCCGGTCACCAAGTTCGTTACGGAATGGAGCTTTGTTCAGGGGGGGAGTGTCTTTGTCACATCGGCGGCAATGCATACTCTCAGCGGTCATGTCGCAGCTCGTATTGGATGGCCCTTCACAGTGTGCTACGGATGTACCCACGTTTACGATTTCAGGTCCCAATGTCTACGTACTAATAGCTCCAAAGGCCATTGTGGCAAGGCTTGAGGAACTTGATTCAAAGAATGGATTAGGAAATGCTGCCGTGGACGCTTCTTCGGCCGGTAATTACTTTTGGATACCCCCAGTTTCTTTCGTTCAGAGATAGAGAGATGACCCTCGCAAAAAAGCAACTCTCGCATCTTGAAGAGCGTCTCCTTGATGAGAGAGATAGAGCTCTCAAGGCGCTGGGTTTATTCGATAAGATGGCGAAGCCCGGTCGTGAGTCAGTGGATTCTGATCTCTCTGTTTATACAGATCACATGGCGGACCAGGGTACGGAAGCTATGGAACGCGAAAAGGCTGCAGTATTTGCAAGTAAAGAAGGCCGCTATCTATATCGAATCGTAGAGGCCCTAAGGCGTCTATACGACGACCCCAAAAATTTTGGTGTTTGCCATACCTGCGGTACTGACGTCAGTTTGGATCGTCTAAATGCGCTGCCGCATGCGCGCTATTGTATCGACTGTAAGAGGAAGGAAGAGTCCGAGGGCTAATGCTGAGGAAGGGTCACTCTAGCCTCGATGAATAACTTCCAAGAGTGAATCCCCGACCACTTCAATTTTCCAACCTCTCATCCCCTCCACCCCCGCTAGGCTACTGAGGTCTTTTGGGTTGGTCCGTGCTACCCTGGAAAGTACTGCATTGGAAAGCAGGGTGCCCTTTGCGATGCCAAGCTTTTCTGCGTGAGCATTACGAACCAATTTGAGTGCTTCCAGCAGTGCTTCTGTCTCTGGACTTGATCTCCTGCCTCTTGCTCTAGGGCGACTTGGATATGACTGAAGTTCAGACTCTGGTACCCGAGCTACAGACTCGAATATACGAACCAAGTCAGAACCCTTGTTTCGGGCCAAACCCTTAGGAAATCCCTTAATGTCAAACAATTCTCGAGCGTGGTGAGGGTTCATAACAACTGCTTCTAGTAGTGGGCCATCACCGATGATCCGGAAGAGAGCCTTATCGTTTTCTCTCGCTAGCTTGTCCCTCCACTGAAGTGCCTGCCGGAGTGCTGTTAGCTGTCGTGGTGTCAGTTCACGCGCGCCCTTCACTCGGCTGACTGGATCGATTTCCTCTGAGTGTTGGATCGATGACGATGATTTTTCGAGTGCTTGGCATTCTTCGAGCGACCAGGACTCTCTCCCTCTAGTGCGTAATTCGGTACGCATCTGGTCTGAGAGTGTATTGAGGTATTGAGTGTCCGCAGCTGCATACTCGAGCATCCCTTCTGTTAGAGGCCGCATTGCCCAATCTGCACGCTGGTATTTTTTGGAAAGCTCTATGCCATGATAGTCCTTTAATAAACTTGCTAGACCGAGCGACTCTCGACCGAGAAGTGCTGCTGCAATCTGGGTATCAAAAAGCCCACTAAGACGGATACCAAGATCCCGCCCAAGAAGTACTAGGTCAAAGTCAGAACCGTGCATGTTGACCTGAACCTCAGGGTGTTCCAATGAGGGGCCCAGGAGCGGAGATATATCAAATCCCAAAGCATCCAAGATGTAAGTTGCACTATCTGTCGTGATTTGGACGAGGCAGAGGCGGTCCGAGTATCGGTGGAAGCCAGCCGCCTCGCAGTCCAACGCGATTCGTGAAGCTCGACCCAGGTCTTCCTTCAGGGTGTCAGTCTGTTTGTCCTTTTGAATGTAAATATAGCTGTGACTAGCGATGTGATGCTCCTTCCATGATCGTTAAGGCACGCGCAAAGAAAAGGTGCTGATTCATTAGGTGGTACCCCTGAGTTAGAAGCAGATCCCAAACAGACAAGTGTTGCTCCTCTGTCCCTCTCAGGCCAAGATTTATGGACCGGCTCCTTGATGAAGTCTGCCTACCCCTCTTCCATTCTGGATAGATGCTTAGAACCAAAATCATTTGTACGCTTGGCCCGGCGAGTACATCACCTGACACTATTCTAGCGTTAGTGCGGGGAGGCATGAACTTGGCTCGTCTGAATATGTCGCATGGTGAGCGGGAGGATCATCGTGCGGCGATAGGCTTGGTGCGTGATGCAGCCGCCCAAGTAGGTCACCCTGTCGGAATCATGGTGGATCTTGCAGGTCCCAAGATCCGCGTCGGTGAGCTTGGGGCACCAATAGAGCTCAAGAAAGGGGAGGCCGTTGTAGTGGTGCCGGACGATAAAGTGCAGCCTGGAGAAATTCCCTGCTCATACCATTTGCTTTCACGAGAGCTTCAGCCAGGGGATACTTTGCTCTTAGACGATGGCCTCCTGGAGCTTCGGTGTGTTGGAACTGAAGGGCACCGAACAGAGCTGGAGGTGATCCGCGGAGGAGTACTCAAGGCTCGAAAAGGAATAAATCTTCCGGGCGTCATCTCTACGGCACCATCCTTGACTGAAAAAGATCTGTCAGATTTGGAATTTGCGCTTGAGGAGGATGTCGAGTATGTCGCGCTTTCTTTCGTTCGTGGTCCAGCGGATGTAATCGATATCAAGACAAGAGTGGGAGACCAGGCTCTAGTTATAGCCAAGATCGAAAAAGCCGAAGCATTACAGACTATTGAAGAGATTCTTCCTGAGACTGATGCTGTAATGGTGGCTCGAGGAGATTTGGGGGTGGAACTTCCGTTCGAGCGAGTTCCACTGGCTCAGAAGCGGATTGTAGAAATGGCCAACCTTTATGCCCGTCCGGTAATCACAGCCACGCAGATGCTAGAATCCATGCTTGAGCACGCAAGGCCGACGCGGGCTGAGGCATCCGACGTTGCAAATGCGATTCTCGATGGTACAGATGCCCTTATGCTCTCTGGGGAGACGGCTGTGGGTCGATACCCTAGGGAGGCTCTTGGGGCGCTCATCAATATTGGAACTGAGATTGAGCGTAGTGGCTTCTTAATTCGTGGACCCCAGTACTTGACCCATTCCGGTCTGGAATCACGTGGTGGCGCATCATCTCAAGAGCATGCGGTCGCAGCTGCTACAGTAGATGCTGTGCGCCGTGTGAATGCACCCGCGATCGTGGTCATAACACGTTCGGGTTTTTCCGCCAGGCTGGTTTCGTCCTATCGTCCATCGGTTCCAGTGTTTGCGGTGACCACCGATCGAGCTACCTATCGTCAACTCTCCATGGTCTGGGGAGTGCAGCCTATCTTGGCAGAAAATATAGAGGTTTCCTACAACTCGCTCACAGCATTTGGACTTAAATCTGTCATCAGCGGTGGGGTTGGAGAGGTAGGAGCTGTGATACCAGTAACCGCTGGGTATCCCTTCCATCAATCTGGATCAACGAACACGATGCGACTGGAGCATCTCTAGGGAACTGCAATAAGTGAGACTCACCTTTCTTGGCACGGGAACATCATTCGGAGTACCCGTTGTCGGGTGTGACTGTAATGCATGCACCTCTGACGATCCTCGGGATCGAAGGACCCGCCATGGAGCGGTTCTGGAGATCGATGGGGCTCACCTTCTTATTGATACACCACCGGAGCTTCGCCTTCAGCTTTTAGCAAATCAAATCAACCACGTTGATGCAATCTGGTTTACACACACACACGCTGACCACGTGCACGGTATTGATGATGTACGTGTATTCACGGTAAAGAAAGGTGATATCCCTGCGTTTGTTCCCGCCGAGTACTCTAGGCATATTACCTCGTATTTCAGATATATCTTCGATGATGAAATTCTCCCACCGCAAGGGAGCTCAAAGCCGCGGGTCCGCCTTCAGGAGTTCAGAGCTGGAGAGTCAGTAGAGATCTTAGGGAGAGGGTTCCTACCCATTGCAGTGCCTCACGGATCAGTTTCGGTCTACGGATTCCGCGTGGGGGGGCTGGGCTACATTACTGATGCAAAGACATTGCCTCAGCGTGCAATTGCGGCTCTTAAGGGAGTGGAAGTCCTTGTTCTTAATGCTCTATGGTTTGGTAGGCCGCATCCCACCCACCTCAATGTTGAGGAGGCGATTGAAGTGGCACGTGAGGTGAATGCGGCTCGGACATATCTGACACACCTGACTCATCGGGTTACACACGTGGAACTAGAGGATCGTTTACCGAGCGGAGTGATTGCTGCATATGATGGTCTCGCCATAGAGGTGGATTGATGGACCCCATCCAACTTAACTATGGGAATCTGATATCACCTCGCATCGCACTGGGTGTTAGCAGCAAAGATCTTGACGGTGTGATTGGAGAGAGATTCAAGCAAGCAATGGCTGCGGTGACTGCTCACCGATCTGCTGGTGATTTTGGTTTCTTCGAACTGCTTTCCTCCCCAGACAATTCGAAACATGTCATCACGTTGGCCGAAAGTTTCCGACAACGCTTCTCGGATGTTGTGGTGCTCGGTATTGGGGGTTCTGGGCTTGGTGCGAGGACCTTACGTGACGCTCTTCTTGGTCCCGATTGGAATAATCGCTCAAGGGAAGAGAGGGATCACTATCCTCGACTGCATGTGTCGGATAACCCAGATCCCAACACCTTAGGCGCTCTTTTCTCGCGGATGGATCCCACAAAGACACTGTTTAATGTGATTAGTAAGTCGGGCAAGACTGTGGAAACTCTGGCTCAATACCTTATTGCGCGCGATTGGGTTGCTAGCGGTGTCGGAGAAGAGAACGCCCTGGGGCACTTTCTTTTTACTACTGACCCAACCTGCGGTCCCCTCCGACATATTGCTAACACTGAAGGGGTTTTGACCCTACCGTTCCCTGAAAATGTTAGCGGGCGTTTCTCAATCCTTTCTGCTGCGGGGCTCTTTCCCGTGGCTCTTTGTGGCGTCGACATAGAAGACTTACTTCGTGGTGCAGTCCTGATGGATGATCGGTGCCGGACAGATGAACTGAGAGAAAATCCTGCAGGGATCCTCTCCTCTCTCCTCTATGAGGCGCACATAAAACATGGGCAAAAAATCCACGTTCTCATGCCCTATGCGGATCGACTTAGCTCGACTTCGGAGTGGTTCCAGCAGCTTTGGGCTGAGAGTCTCGGCAAGCATCACTCGATGGACGGAGAAGAGAAAGCGACTGGACCTACACCCTTGGCAGCTTTGGGCGCAAGAGATCAGCACTCCCTTCTTCAACTTTTTATGGAAGGACCACGAGATAAAGTAGTCCTCTTTGTTAAGGTTGAAGACCATGGATCTGAGGTAGCAATCCCAGATCGCCATCAAGGCCTCAAGGAAGAATTCTCTTGTCTCGGAGGGCACACTATGGGTCAGCTCCTCGCAGCAGAATGGAGAGCAACAGCCGAGGCTCTTAGGAGGGCTGGGTGTCCAAATGCAACAATTCACCTCCCGGCGGTCAGGGCCGATACTATGGGCCAGCTTCTGATGATGCTGGAGATTACCACAGTGATTGCTGCTGAACTATATGGAGTTGATCCACTCGGACAGCCCGGCGTGGAGTTGGGTAAGCAGCTTACATATGACTTGATAAGTCAAAAGGGAAGTGGTAAGCCAGACATAGATGAATCTGATCTACAATGGTTGATTTAGATCAATATCTGGAATTGGCTGAGGCTGGCTTCTGAGGGAGCGCTACAAACTGAGGTCAGACCTGTAGATAGGCTGCGCCGCGACGGCTAGATTAGCACTAAGCCCCGGCCCGGGTGCAGATGGGCCGCTGTCCGTTTGGAGGCTGATATGCGTGATCACAAAGAACTTCCCTACATCGTGATTGAGCGAGAGAGTGGGGGAGGGTTAGGTGCGTTCGTACTTGGGGCTCTGGTGGGAGCGGGCTTAGGCCTGCTCTTCGCACCCAAATCTGGTGCGGAGACCCAGGAAGATCTCAAGGAACACGCTCGTAGACTTCGAGAAGGAGCTGAAGATCGCATGCGTGATGTCGAAGATCGATTAGGTGTGGCTCGGGATGGCGCGAAGGAGCACATTGAATCTGCGAAGAATGCTGTGGATGCTGGTGTTCAGGCAGCTCGTGAGGCACGGGTCGAACTTGAGAAGAAATTGGAGACAACCAAGGCCGCTTACCGAGCAGGTATTGATGCGGCTCGTCAGGCAGTTCCTGGTGGGACGGACGCTGAAGATGTTCTAGAGGTGGTGGACTAGTCGAGCCGGATATGGGCTCAACCACTTCGAGAATGTTAGCTGATCGTTCCGGATCTCGTCATCGCCAACAGTGGCATACGGCCCTCAATTTTTCCCGTCAGTTTCGGGAAGAGCTTATCGAAGACAACGTCTTTTTTATGGCCGGTACAATCGCCTTTAACGTGCTGGTTTCACCTTTGAATGAACTCTCCTGATGTCTGCACGCGGCGCTAGTAGTGGAGACGGCGGGCAGAAAATTGCGGCCCGTAACCGTAAGGCAAGGCATGAGTTTGAGGTTCTTGAGACCTTTGAGGCAGGAATTGAACTTAAGGGCCCGGAGGTGAAATCCATTCGCTCAGGGCATGTGTCCTTCCATGATGCTCACGGCAGGGTAGAGAGTGGAGAGATCTGGCTCTACAGCCTCCATATTAGTCCATATGAGCAAGCAAACCGCTTTAATGTAGATCCACTTCGCCCCCGCAGGTTATTACTCAACAAGAATGAGATTCGACGGATTATCTCCAAGGTTGGAGAGAAGGGATTAACCTTGGTTCCTCTCGAGATCTATTTCGTGCGAGGCTATGCCAAGGTAAGCCTAGGACTCGCACGTGGTCGGAAGCTTTATGACAAACGTGAACAACTGAAGCGGCGGCAACAGGATAAGGATGCAAGTATAGAAGTGAAGCGCGTCATGGAGACCCGATGACTGTGAAGCGTCATCCTGCTTCGGTGATCTCTGCAGTTTGGCTGATGTGGACGGCCTTACCAATCTCGTCTCAAGTGACGAACGAACTACAGATAGAGGCTGTTGATGGAAGCGTCCAATTTGTTGGATTGGATGTCGGATACGGCTTCGCGACTGTCCCTTTGACACTATTTGAGGGGCTAGGTTGGTCGACGACTGAAGTTGGTGATGTGGTCGTACTTTTAGGGCCGGAACAGATCGAAGTTAGGGTAGGCCATAGAACCCCATTTTTCAGATGGAATGACCAGATTCTTCAGTTCGTGGATTTCCCCTACCGCCTTGAGGGAGAGACATACATCCCGCTCCAGCTCCTAACTGATTTTTTCCCCAAACGTTTGGGGACACTTTACACTTTCAATGAAGTTGATTTCGCAATTCAGGCTGCAGATCCTTCCGAATGGAGGGGTGATGAGTTCTCCCAAGTGAAGCCTGGAGACGGAGTGTTAAGCTCGGACACACTATCGCCTCCTGATTCTACTGCTAACCTGAATCCGGATTTGACGGATAGAGAACAAGCAAACCCAGAGCCGATCCCCGATCCGGTCGAAGAGGAGAGGCGAATCGTTGTTATTGATCCTGGACATGGGGGTGGGGATCCTGGTGCGTTGGGACCTCAAGGATTGCGGGAAAAAGATATCGCACTTGCGGTTGCCAAGATCATGGCGGACCTCCTCAGCCGTGAGAAGGGAGTTAACGTTTACCTCACCCGTAGTGAGGACAGCTTCGTCCCACTTTGGGAGAGAGGAGAACTGGCGACTCAATGGAAGGGAGAAAACCCTGGAGTTTTCATATCAGTCCATGCCAACTCTTTTCCGGAAAGGCGCTCAGTCCGTGGATTTGAGACATACTCTCTTAACGTGGCGCGAACCGAGCACGAGCGACGTGTTGTGGCAATCGAGAATGCCCCATTACGAGTCCAAGGGCAAAGCATTGATCCGGACTCTGACCCAGAATTTGCCTTTCTTCTCAGAGATCTTAGTAACTCTGGTCACCAGCCTTGGTCTGTGGAACTGTCTAGGATGGTGCAAGAGGAAATAGGGCGATTTCATCCCGGCCCTGATCGTGGTATCAAACAAGGCCCATTAGCGGTTCTTACGAATGCTCTCATGCCATCGGTTTTAGTGGAGGTTGGATTTCTATCCAATGAGGATGAGGGGCCACTATTAGGACAAGATCAGTTCCAAGATGAGACTGCTCGAGCTGTGGCACGTGCGGTCATGAATTTCTTTGATCATTATCCCCCTGGAACTGGCGAAGACCGAAAGTGATGAGGTTGGAAACCGAGGCCCTGGGTGTTCGCTTCCAGAACCCTTTTTTTCTAGCGGCTGGTACTTGTGGGTTTGGTCTAGAATTAGCCGAAGTTCTGGACGTTGAAGCACTCGGTGGCTTTGTCACCAAGTCGGTTACGCTTGAGCCCCGAGTTGGAAATGCCCCGCCAAGAGTGGCTGAATTCAAAGGCGGAATGCTTAACTCCATCGGATTGGCTAACCCAGGGCTCGAGCGGACCAAACGGGAAAAGCTGCCTTGGATTCGTGACAATATCTATAGACCACGAGTATTCGTAAGTATTGCTGGGCATACTGTTGCTGAATTCTTCGCACTCGTAGAGGGTCTCGATTCAGAGGATGGCTTCCTTGGTTTCGAGATCAACTTGTCCTGCCCTAACGATGCTGAGCGGACTGGAGAGCCGTTCGCCCTTAATCCTTCGGCTGTTGCGGAGATTATCTCTGGCTGTCGTATCCGGACTGAGCGCCCTATCGTCGCAAAATTAGCTCCGAACGACCCCGATTTATCTAGGACAGTTCAAGTTGCCACCGAAGAAGGAGCAAATGCACTAACATTAGTGAATACGCTTCCACGAGCTTTACTTGACATTTCAAATGGCGTACCAGAACTCGGTGCCGGCGATGGGGGGATCAGTGGTCCGGCACTTCGACCTTCAGGACTACGTGCTGTGAGGGAAGCTAGAGGCGCTACCCATCTTCCCTTGTTCGGAGTTGGAGGAGTCATGACAGCAACCACCGCAGTCGAATATGCTCGTGCTGGAGCTTCTTTAGTCCAGATGGGCACGGCTTCCTTTGCTTGGCCACGCGCGGTTACAGAAGCGATAGCAGGCTTGATACAGTGGGGCCAAGAACACCGGATCAGCGCCTGGGATGATCTGGTTTCTAGGCCACCGGCCGCAAATGCCCCGGCCAATGGACTGGACCTATTTGATCCCGTCGAATCCTCGGGAGAAGGTTAGGAATGGGTAGTGTCATAATTGCTCTAGACTTTCCTAGCGGTGATGAAGCTCTCAATCTAGTCGATGATCTCGGAGAAGCGGGCACGTTCTACAAAGTCGGTCTTCAGCTCTATACGGCAGAAGGCCCGCGTGTGGTTCAAGCATTAAAGGATAGAGGCAAGCGTGTTTTCCTTGACCTCAAACTGCACGATATCCCTAATACTGTGGTGGGCGGGGTCCGTGTGGCCTCCCAACTTGGCGTTGATTTTCTCACCCTACATACCGTCGGTGGCGGCGCAATGTTAGAAGCTGCTCGTGATGCAGCTGGTGAAACACGTCTCCTGGGTGTCACGGTTCTGACCTCACTAGGTGCTGCCGACCTAGAGGCGACTTGGGGCCGAAAGAGTCCTTCTGTGGTGGAGGAAGTCGGACGCTTAGCGGATCTTGCGGCTCAGCACCGAATTCATGGAGTAGTAGTTTCGCCGCATGAAGCTTCTTTGGTTCGTTCTAGGGTTGGGCCCGAGTTCCTTGTTGTGACTCCTGGTATTCGCCCGGCAGGGGTGGGTCGAGATGACCAACAGAGGGTAGCCACCCCAGCTGCTGCGATAACCGCAGGAGCAGACTATCTAGTTGTTGGCCGATCGATTACCCGTGCGAGTGATCCGGAAGCCGCATTGTACTCCATCCTTACTGAGGTTGATCTGGCCAATTCCAATGACGGATGATCACCCGGTAACACGTAGAGCGGGTCGGATGAGCCTGAAGGTCTACAATACCGCGACGAGGTCAGTCGACAAGTTTGAACCATTGGAGCAGGGCAGGGTCCAGGTGTACGCATGTGGCCCAACGATTTATGACCACGCGCACATCGGGAACTTCCGCTCCTTTCTCTTTTTTGATCTGGTGCACAGGTACCTGGAGTGGTGTGGTTACGAAGTGTGCTTCGTGATGAACCTCACAGATGTTGATGACAAGGTTATTGAGGCCGCTTCACGAGAGGGTGTTTCCTTAGAAGAACACACCCGTCCGTTTGGAGAGGTGTTTCTCGCAGACTCAACGGTTCTGGGGATCCGGTCAGCGGACGTGTATCCGCGCGCGACGAGATACGTTGATCGTATGGTCGACTTCATAAAGCGCCTGGTAGCATCTGAAAATGCGTATCCGGCTGATGACGGAGCGGTTTACTTCGCGATCGACAGTTTCTCAGCGTACGGGAAATTGAAAGGTATCGATACTTCCACGCTCAAGGTTGGAGCACGGGTCGATCATGATGAATATGACAAGGAAGACGCTAGGGACTTCGCATTATGGAAGGCTGCAACCGAGGAAGATGAGACTGTTGGTGCAGCC
>Ga0310121_10000232_pt1 | contig 60371 bp, 48 predicted proteins | sample CB27_Tmax_986_MG_FD_203504 | JGI IMG/M metagenome (GOLD analysis project Ga0310121, IMG submission 203504) | Marine microbial communities from Western Arctic Ocean, Canada - CB27_Tmax_986 | ecosystem: Environmental > Aquatic > Marine > Oceanic | place: Canada: Western Arctic Ocean | collected... | reverse complement strand
GCATCTGGATCAATTGAGTGCCCCACGTTACACCGAGGCGACGCAATCGTTGTGCGGGCAGTTGAACGAGTTGTCGCCGAGCCTGCCCGAAACGAGCCACAAGCTCCGGTTCTTCGTCAAACCCCGCACTGTTGGAGAATGATAAAAAGGACAAAAAGCCGATGAGTATGTCAGGATATCTGGACTCCAGCGCGTTGAGTCATTCCTCGTTGGCCGCTGCGTCCATCTGCCTCGGCCATCGATTTACGCTATCGGAAGAAACTTCGCCTTGAATTGAAGCCCAACGACGACCGACGGCGGGAATTCGTGGCTCACCGTTCGCATTGAGACCTTTGGTCCAGTCGGCACCGGTAGGGAGCATTCATCCAATGATAGGCGGCTTGCAGGATTCAACAATTGCGCCGGACCGCTGGTACGAGTCATGACAGTCATGTGTGGGCTCCATGCCACATGCGCGCCACATTCGGCAGAAACCGACACTCCAACCGAGCGAAAGGGTCACAGGCCGGAACAATCCGCAGCATTGGAATGCTCAGCATTGGATTGGGCAGCATCGGACTGGGCGACGAATGCGGCGTAGGTTTACCCCCATCGTTCGGGTCGCATTGCGAAAAAATCGGGGGGTTTGGGGGGCTTGCCCCAATACTGTTCGGCACTGTTTTTGCTATGCCGACTCCCCACCGAGTTTATTCGCTGGAGCGGGTGATTCTTCACTAAACCTCACCGCACGCGGAACGACCACCTCCGAGCTTGCTCGGTGGAGCGGTGATTCTTCACTAAACCTCGCCACACGCGGAGCGGCCGCCGCCGAGCTTGCTCGGAGGCGGCGTTGGTGAGCGCGGGTCGCGTTAGTGAAGAATCTTGCGCTCCGCCGAGCGAGCTCGGTGGGGGCGGACCCAAGCACATTTCGTGCCGAACAGTATTGATCGCGAGGCCCATATCGCGGGGCCCATCCCACATGCTCAAGGCTGGCCAGATCATTCATCCGAAAACAGAGCATCGATGAATTGGCGGGAATCAAAAGGGCTCAAATCCTCGGGCTGTTCGCCCGTTCCAATAAATTTCACCGGTAACTCGAACTGTTGGAGAATCGGTATGACCACGCCGCCTTTGGCCGTTCCATCCAGTTTGGCCAAGACAATACCAGTACAACCGGCAGCATCGGAGAACCCTTTGGCTTGGCTCAAACCGTTTTGACCGGCCGTGGCATCCAGCACCAGCAGAACTTCGTGTGGCGCGTCGGGGATCTGTTTAGTGACAACGCGTTTGATCTTGGCCAGTTGGTCCATGAGATTCACTTGAGTCTGGAGGCGACCAGCGGTATCGATGATGCAGACATCGGCATTGGACTCTAACGCCTTGGCGACCGCGCGATGCGCGACACTGGCCGGATCTCCCCCTTGCGATCCCGTGACGATCCGTGCACCGAGCCGTTCAGCCCACACGGTCAGCTGCTGGACGGCCGCCGCCCGAAACGTGTCGGCCGCGCCCAATACCACGGACTTGCCTTCGCCGGTCAAACGGGCGGTCAGTTTGGCAATCGACGTGGTCTTTCCCGACCCGTTGACGCCCACCACCATCACGACCGTCGTCCCACTTTCGGCAAATTGAAGCGGCCGTTCGGACTGCTCGATGAGCTCATTCAAATGCCGTTTCACGACGTCCAGCACTGGCTCCAGATGAACCACCCGTCCTCGAAACTCACTTTGTAGCAGTTCGCGAATCTCCCGAGCTGGACCCGTCCCCATGTCGGTGCGAATCAGCATTCCATACAACTGGGTGAGCAACCCGTCGTCGAGTAACTGGCCATCCTTCTTGAACAGATCACGGACATCCGTATGGAAGGCCTGGGTGGTCCGCTGGAGAACTTTCCTGAGTCCAGCGAACAGTCCTTGTTTTTCCGGGGGCGCTGACGAACTTTCTTGGGAATCCATCGCGCCGGACGAATCATCATCTTGGTTCGGCTCGGAGTCCTCATTCTTCTTCTTAAAGCGATCAAACAATGCCATTTCAATTCAACATCCTGTATCTTGGAAAACGGTTTAGTTGGAAGAGGATTCGTCCGTCGAGTCGGGCGGATTCTCGTTGTTTAGAAATCCATCCAGGATTCCGTTAACAAAATGAGCTGAGTTACCGCTTCCATAGCGGCGCGCCAATTCCACGGCTTCGTTAATCGCGGCCCGGGGAGGCGTGTCCGTGAAAAGAATCTCATAGCTACCCAGGCGGAGCACATTTCGATCAGTCCCGGCCATTCGATCCAAGCTCCAATTGTCGGCGCGTGAGGACAGGGCCTGGTCGAGCTCTTCCCGATTCCGCATGACACCTCGCAAGAGCGACAAGGCAAATTCCACAAGATCTTCGTGGTTTTTCAGTCGAGAGCGGAGAAATCCCTCACTCTGCGTCCAATCACTGTCTGGATTGAGATCCTGCTGAAATAAGACCTGCAGAACAACTTCGCGGGCTCGACTACGACGTGGCATTTGAGAATCTCAGGGCCGACGGACTGTTTTTGGCAGGATACGAGGGCGGCCATAGCAGGGAACGCCGTTGCGGAATTCGACCCTTTTAGACGCAGTCGTCAATCGGCGTAGCGGAAGTTACCGGCCGCCGGCTTCCTCGACGTGGCCGGAAGTCTGGCGATTTCCGCTCAACAGATCGTTCACGGCGTCCCGTACCGGGATAGGGGCCTTCCCCTACGCCCACTCAATTATACGCAATCAGGCAGGTCAGTTGGAAGGAAACTATTGTCCCAGCCGATCAATCTGGGCCATCAGATCCACCATTTCCAAGGCCACCTGGGCACACTCGATTCCTTTGTGACCCACATTTCCACCCGATCGATTAATCGCCTGTTCAAGCGAATTACAGGTCAACAACCCAAACGCGACGGGGAGTGCGAAGTCCGTCGAGAGACGTCCCAATCCTTGGCTGACCTGCTGGTTGATGTATCGGTCGTGCGTGGTTTCGCCCTGGATTACGCATCCCAAACAGAGCAATGCGGAGTAACCACCAATTTCAGCCAATCGTCTCGAGGCGACGGTGAGCTCCCAAGCCCCAGGGACCATCACAACATCCACCGCGTCGTCAGGGACACCGGCGGAATCTAGAGTCGACAGGGCGCCGGCCAACAACTTCGATGTAATGGACTCGTTGTATCTGGAGCAAACGATACCAAACCGACCGCTTTGGTATTGCGGAGAGCCTTGCAACGGATCGACCATCGATCTCCCTTCCTCAGGTCATGTTCATGCTCATGAGAAACTCGGCGTTCGTCTTGGTCTTCCGCAGACGATTCACCAACAACTCCATGGCATCGGGTGGATTCATCTCGTGGAGAACGCGTCGCAAGATGCATACGCGGCGATGTTCTTCTTCGTCCATGAGCATTTCCTCGCGCCGGGTCCCACTGCGATTGATATCGATAGCTGGCCAAATCCGCCGATCCACCAAAGCACGATCGAGCACGATTTCCTGATTTCCAGTCCCTTTGAACTCTTCGAAAATCACGTCATCCATACGACTTCCGGTGTCGACCAAGGCGGTGGCGATAATGGTCAACGAGCCGCCCTCCTCCACTTTACGGGCGGAACCAAAAAACCGCTTCGGGCGCTGCAACGCGTTGGCCTCCAATCCGCCGGAAAGGATTTTTCCGGACTGCGGACACTCCGAATTCCAGGCCCGGGCCAGGCGGGTGATGGAATCCAGGAAGATCACGACGTCGGTCCCAAACTCGACCATCCGCTTCGCCTTTTCGATCACCATCTCGGCAACTTGCACGTGGCGCGCCGAAGTTTCATCGAACGTCGAGCTGATCACCTCGCAATTGGGTCCTTTGACCTGACGCTCCATGTCGGTCACCTCTTCCGGGCGCTCGTCGATCAGCAGCATGATCACGTAGACGTCCTGGAAATTTCGCAGAACCGATTTGGCCATCTTTTGCATGAGGATCGTCTTGCCTGCCCGAGGGGGACTCACGATGAGTCCTCGCTGGCCAAAACCGATCGGTACCATCAAGTCCACGACACGGCCCTCGACCTCGTCGGGCTCACACTCCATCGTGATGCGTTGACCGGGATGCAGCGGCGTGAGGTCTTCAAACTCGATGATCTCACCCGTCTTGTTGGGATCCCGGTAGTTGACCGCCTCGACCCGCAGCAAGGCGAAGTACCGTTCGTTCTCCTTGGGGGGACGAATCTGTCCAGAGACCGTGGAGCCCGTCTTGAGACCGAACCGACGAATCTGGCTGGGCGACACATAAATGTCGTCCGGACAGGACAGATAGTGGTAGTCCGGGCTGCGGAGGAACCCAAACCCGTCGGGCAGAATCTCTAACGTCCCCTCGCCGTACATGAGCCCGTTCATCTTGACCCGCTCTTTCAAGATGTTGAAGATCAGCTCTTGTTTCCTCATGCCGGCCACATCGGCCACATTGTCCTTGCGGGCCTCCTCGATCAGGTCCGACATGCTCATCTTTTGCAATTCCGCAATGTGAACACTCGACCCCTTCTCGTCGCCGGCCGTGATCTCCTCGCTCAATTTGGAGCCCGTCCGGAACCCCTCGGCGATCTCTTCGGCCAACGACATCGGCTCGTCGCCGTCATCCAAGTCGTTCGAGTCGGCATCGGATGAGTCGGCGTCCGTGACCTTCGTCATCGGTCGTCCTGACGGCTGATTCGGCCGACGACCTCGAGAGGACTTGCCGGAACGTGTCTGAGTCCGGTTCGAATCTCGGTCGTTGAGGTCAGACATGAGTATCCACTCCAAAAGAGTAAAGGCTGCCGTGGCACGGATGGCGACGACAAGATGCGAGTTCGGTCGTGGCCGGTTCGACCACTGCGATTAGGATGATTCATTCGTTAGGGTGTTTACGATTCGGTCGACTTGCTCTCGAGTCCTTTCCCAGCTTCCCCCGTTGTCGACGACGAAATCCGCGGCTTGCCGTTTCTTGTTCAAATCCATCTGTGACTTTTCCCGTTGTGCAAACTGCTCGGCGGTCCACCCTCGATTTAAGGCCCTTTCACGCCGCGTGTCGATCGGCACCTCCACAAAAATGATCTGGTCACACACCTGGTCCCATCCGGTCTTAAACATGACAGCCGCGTCCAGGACAACCATCGTGGCCCCTGACCTTTCGGCTTCGTCGATCCGCCGACGGATGCGTCCGCCGATTCGAGGATGGGTTAAGGCTTCCAGGAAAACCAAGTCTTGCCGACCTTGACGAGTCAATGCAAAGACGCGACGAGCCACCTCTTGACGAAGAACCACGCCGTCATCGCCAAACACGTCGTTGTCCCAGCGTGCCTCCATGGCTGATCTCACCTCGTCGTCTTCAAGTACCTGATGTCCTATCACGTCACCGTCAATCGCGACGCCACCGGCGCCGGCCAACATTTTCGCCACGGCGCTTTTTCCACTGGCCACACCTCCAGCGATTCCAATCACCATCATGGAGCGGGTTCACAAACATTGATTTGGTGTCGCGCCAAATTCCCCAGCATCGAGCGGGCCTGGACTCTTGACTGACAAAACGAATGAAAGGATCGGCTCGGAAGCCACAATTAAAGGTAGGTATTTTAGTTGAGAAACAAGGGACTCGAAGTGAGGAGACTAGAATTGGTTCCAAACGAATGACGCGACCGCTTGTTCCTCTTGTGAAGATAACCGTTTATGAGATTGAGTTCCAGGGTTTCGCAGGCTCGAAAGACGGATTCTTCGCATAATTCTCTTATCTGTATCCGACCGAGCCATCTGGCGGTGCTCAATCCATGCTTGAACCTGCTGGCCATGCTTGAACCTGCTGGCCATGCTTGAACCTGCTGGCCATGCTTGAATCGGCTGGCCATGCTTGAATCGGCTGAGAAGCGGCCGGTTTCTCAGCCGAAGCGGTCAAATCTAGATTTCATTGACATTCCATGGGGTCGCAATTAAAATTGACCTGGACCCTTTAATTGTAAAAGGTTAGCCATTTTCGCACCTGTTGGGCCCGTTTAACGGTCGCGGATGAGTCCATCTTCGAGGGATTGATGATGGAGATTTTTAGCCGAACGTTTGGCCGATGTTATTTCCTTGCCGCCCGGAACCGGTAGTGGAGGTCGCGTGGCAATTATCAGCGGGCCAACCCTTTTATCTCCCTCCACTTGCCTGGCCACCCTAGGAACTAGAGAAAATGGCGAAACGTGAAAACCAAGGAACGCAGATCGCCCTCATTTTGCTGGTGATGCTCTCGATCCTGTTGATGATCACAAGCTACTTCTTTTGGAGCCATGCCCACGCGAAGACCGCCGAGGCGACCGAGCTCAGATCGGCCATAGAGTCTGCCAACGAGAACCGCGACGGAGCGCTCACCCAAAACCAACAGCTAAAGCAAATGATCGGTTACCCAGCCGACCAGCTGTTGCCCGCGATCGAAACGGATTTTACCGCTGACATGCAACTGATTGGACAAGCTTTTCCCGAAGGGGATCGTAACTATCGCAATCTGTCCAAGCACATGATCACGGTCGTCCAACAGAAAAACGCCAACTTGGTCGAAGCCAGCGCTAAAGAGTTGGAACTCAAACAAGACCTCGATCGCGCCCAAGAGGAGGGCAAACAGCGAGTCGCCGTGGCAGAACAGGAGAGGGATGCCCGTACGACCGAACTGGAAGAGGAACGCGCTAAGTTTAACACCAGCCGCCAGCGACTACAGGCTGAATTGGAAAAGAATAATAGGTCGTCTCAGGCTAAGCTCAGCAACCTCACGCGTCAGAACCACGAATTCCAAAACCAAGTCGGAACGCTGGAACAAGAGGTTGGCAATCTGAATCGACTCACGAAACGCCTCAAGCAGGAAAACGAAGAGCTCCTAGATGAGACGTTCGAGCAACCCGATGGCAAAATTGTGCACGTCAACCAGGCGTTGCGATTGGCTTATATCAATCTCGGTCGCAACCACGCTTTGCGGCCCAAAGTTTCCTTCCGAGTTTACGATGCGGATTCAATTGGCTTGGCGGACGTCGAGAGAAAGGGATCGATCGAAATCACTCGAATCACGGATGGAGATCAGGCCGAAGCGAGGATCCTGGACGATGACAGTGTCACCAACCCGATCATGGCCGGCGATGTCATTTATTCTCCGATCTGGCAAGCCGGTCGCCGCACCACTTTTGCGCTCGCCGGGTTCATGGATATCGACGGAGACGGGCGTAGCGACCGTGAGATGGTCAAGAACATCATCTCGCTCAACGGTGGCGTCGTGCAGGCAGAGATCACCGACAAAGGCAAGCGAACCGGAGACGTGACGATTCACACGCGATACCTGGTTCTCGGGGAAATGCCGACAGAAAACTCCGGGGCCCGCGGATTGGCCGCCAATAGCCAGATCACGGAAATTCGCAACGAGGCCCAGCAGCTTGGCGTGGCCCTCATTGATTTGGATCGATTACTGGACGATATGGGCTATCACGGATCGGCCCGCTCCGTCTCCTTGGGACGCGATGCCCGTGCGTCGGACATGAACGACCGCGAAGTTCCCGATCCTCGCCCGCTGGAACGACGCTTCCTCCCACGACGCGAGGTAACCGCCCCGGCTTTCTAGCTCACGGCGTCATGCGGAATCGAGGTCACGTCGAATGGATCCACCGCCCAAGCCATAGAGTGGGGATCAACAACGAAGCGATGCCGACCGCCCATCCTACCGGGGATCGAGCGGCCAGGCAGACAGCCGCGTCAAGGACGACAATCGACAGGATGCACTGCTTGACCGCTAACTGGACTCGAGCCGGTGTGGGTGCGGCCAAGGCGACCGCACATCTTCGGACAATCGATGAGCCCAGCAGCAACAGAAGCAAGGGCCAAATCAGAGGGGGCTGAATCGTCAACGTCCGCTCGCCTCGAGCGAATTCACCGCAGTTGGGGAAGGCGGCAAGCGTCAACAGCCCACAAGCCATCAGGACGATTCCGCCCCACAGTTCGTTGCGAGAAATCTCGCCCGCTTCACGTCGCGCGAACCAGGTGATACCCATCACAAAGAGCCCCATACCTCCGGCCACGGCCAACTCCGCCGTATCGAAGCCGCCCCACGCCGTTCCTGGTCGGCTCACCGCGACACTCATTCCCAGCAACACATTGAGCATTCGACAGAGCCCCATCAACACCGGACCCCAGACCGTCGTTTTAAGGAACTTGTCATAGAGCACGATCGCCACCGCGATCGCTATGGCAACGACAAAGCTCCGCCACCAAAGATCCGTGATGCGGAGGGACAACCCCGCAGCGCAACCCGCCAGCACGACGCCGCCTGCTAACAACCCCCATCCAATCTGCTGAGCGACCCCCAAGGATATCGCACCCGATGGAATGGGGCGGTGCGGACGCTCGCGCGTGTCCTGCTCAACGTCAAATACGTCATTCAAGACCATCCCCGCCATGTAGAGACACGCCGACGAACCTAACAGCAGCAGAAACAAGGGAATGTTGACGGCCGTGCCCTGGGTGACAAACAGGTAACCCAGGGCCACGTCGGCTAGGGCCGTGAAGACGTTTGGCAACCGAACCAGCCGCCAAATCGAACCCCTTGATGGCCGGGTGTTCGCGGTGCCTCTTTCTGGCACGTTCGATCTATCTGGCACACTCGAGCCGTTTGGCGGACTCGATCCATTTCGCGCACTCGACTCGCCCGATGATGCTGAATCCATGTCATTCATGATCAACTACTGGCGCTCCGATAGCTCAATAGCGCGCGCTGAAACACCCATCGTGATGCCAACCCGCTGAACGCCGTCGCAAAAACCGCGAAGGCGGGAAGTCGCCAACTCCATTGACTGACCGGCCAGGCCATAATCTGGGCGGGCACGTTCACCACGATCAGGACGGGAATTATAAATGTAAAGAATTGACGTAGAGGCAATCCGTAAGTACCGCCGTATATTTCCATCGGATACCGTGAAAAATTGGTGATGTAAAACCAAAAGTTGTACAGGGTCTGATTCCGCCCCAACCAGATGCTTGTCGCCGCCAAGGCAATCATCAGCGCGTACAAAATGCAGACGCCGCATGCCAGATAGAATGGATACAGCACCAGGCTGCCTGGCCAGATTACCAGCGGATCTTCAGGACGGGTGGTCAGTCGATACAGACTGTATGCCAACAGAATACAACCAACCAGAAAATTTCCCAGTGTGGACCATTCCACTTTCTGCAGTGAAATCAGAAACTGCGTATCAATCGGCTTGAGCAGCGCGAAGTCCAAACCGCCGGTGCGGATCAATTCGCTGAACTCCTGCATGTTCGGCATGAAGAGAGCCTGCACAACGCTGTTGATGAACATCGTCGTGGCCAGGAACACGAAGAACTCGTACTTGCCCCATCCGGTCCCAGGGCCAATCGAAGTTGTGTACATGAAGATCAGCAAATAGAAGCCGAGATTCATGGCGATCCAGGACAACGAGGCAATGGTCTCAATCAGAAAGTTGGACCGAAAACTCATGTCCCTCACCAGGCTGTTCCGCATGAAGGTCAAGAAGACTCCCAAGTAAGGCGGATGTTCGGCTCCGGCTACAGCCGTACCCTTTGCGGCGTCGCCCTTTGCGGCGTCGCCAGTTGCGGCGTTGCCAGTTGCGGCCGCCTCGACATTTCGACCTTCCGCTGTCACGTCAGCCTCCAAACCCGCTGTAGCGGCGCACGCCGCGGGACCACATGAATCGCGTGAGCGCGATGAAGAAAAGGACCCAGGCTGCCTCGATCAACAAGCCCCAAACCAACGCCATCCCCTGGACCTTGCCCAGGAAGATCGCCGCTGGAAAATAGGCCAGATATCGCAAAGGAAAAAAGTCGACGATGTAATTCCATGGCTCCGGGAGCATGTCCAATGGAAACATGTGTCCCGAGAGAAAAAAGCTCAGCAGCATGTAGACGAACAACAGCGAGCTGACCTCCAGGAACCAAAAGCTAATCAAGCCAATGGCCATTTCCAAGAAAAACCCGAGCACGAAACCCATTACCAGCGCGGCCAAATAGGCGGCCATGGTGCCTGCATCCGGCCAGCCGGAAAAGTAACCGCGACAGAGAAAGAAAACCAAAGCAAACGGGGCAACTGCCACCGAATAGTAGGCCAACTTGTGGGCCACACGACTGACTAGAAGAAAACCGACCATGTCGATCGGTTGGATAAGAAACTTTTTCACCTCACCGTCTCGCACCTGCCGCGCCGTGGTGCTGGCCAATCCCGGCATGCTGGAAAATGCGCGGCTCAACATCGTAAGCAGATAATAGGCAACAAAATCGTCGTACGAGTAACCTCGGATGGATAAGGCCACGCCCCTCGCGCCGGCCGCCAACTCATCGGCTTTCTTCGATTCAAAAATGGCCCACCATAGAAAGATCTGCGTAACGATCGGCAGAAAGCGCATGAGGGTTCCCAAGGCGAAATCGCCACGGTACACAAGGCGCTCCTCCAGCGAGATGCGGAGGATCGTCCACCAGGTCAGCGCGCGTGCGTACATGCACCATCCTCAGCCGAATACGGTCTCCACATGGTTTCATACCTCCTCCGCGGCGGCAAGACTCTCGTCTTGCACGCGCGCATCCTCGGCTTGTGAAAAAAAGGCAGCAATCACGTCTTCCAAGGGGGGATCCTCAACGCTCACGTCTTCGATCGTGTGTTGGCCCAGCAACATGGCTAACACCTCCGCAACACGACTCCGCTTGATCCGCAATCTCACGCGAGGGGCCTCCACCTCCAGTAACTCACCGAAACGATTCAGTTCCTCCGGCACGCCCGGTTCGCCAAACAGAAGCGTCACGACTTTATCGCCGCTGAATTGGTCAACGATTCCCGATAAGGAACCGTCGTAGCAAATGTAGCCGGCAGCAATGACGACCACTCGCTGGCACAACGCCGCGACATCCTTCATATAATGACTGGTTAAGAGAATCGTGACCCGCCGCTTGACTTGATACTCTTTGAGGAACTCCTGAATGTTACGTTGCGCGATCACATCCAAGCCGATGGTCGGTTCGTCCAAGAACAAAACGTCGGGAGAGTGCAACAGCGCGGCGGTCAGTTCCATCTTCATGCGCTCTCCGAGCGACAGTTCGCGGACTGGCTGTTTCAGTAGGCTCCGCGTGTCCAGGAGACTCGTGAGCTCGTCCACCGTGGCATTAAACTGGTCGGGGGCAATTCGATAGATCTGTTGGTGCAGCCGGAACGACTCCTGGGCCGGCAAGTCCCACCAGAGTTGGTTCTTTTGGCCCATCACCAAGGCAAAACGGCGGCGATAACTGTTTTCCCGTTTCCAGGGCACGTGTCCCATCACCGTCGCGGAACCCGACGTCGGATTGATGACCCCAGACAATAGTTTCAGGGTCGTCGTCTTCCCGGCTCCATTGGGGCCCAGGAAAGCCACGAACTCGCCGTGCTCGACGTTCAAATCGATACCACGGACCGCCTCCACCTCGCGATATTCGCGATGAAACAGCCCACGAAAAGAGGCTCCAAGCCCCTCCTTTTTCTGATAAACACGGTACGACTTGGCAAGGCCTCGAATCTCAATAATGGACATGATGGTGCGATTATAACCCGACATGCCAGTTTCGTAGAGGAGCCCGCTCAGAACGAGCTAAGTCGGATGAATCGCGTGAGGCCCGCCGTCTGAGGGCGTGGAGTCTCACGCTGGGCTGATGAAAACCTCATACCTCGTAGAGTCTTATTGTAGCGCGATAGCATTGAAAAATGAGAAATGCAAAATGCAAAATGCAAAATCATTCCTGGAGAATTTGCATTTTCCAATTCTCATTTTGCATTTTCCAATTCTTCTGCAGCGCCACAAACACGAAGCATACCATTTGCTCTAAATAGTCCATATTCCGGCCTTTTCATCAGGCCAGTCTCACGCTGGCTGCCACCTGGCGACGCCGACGAACAGCACGAAGTCCGCGCATGCCATCCCGGGCGATCACGGGCGATCACGGGCATCGCCGGGTGCGTTAGACAACCACCGGCTGCGACCCGTCGCCCGAATCGCTCCCAGCCGACTGGTTCCGCGGTTGGCTCGCCAATTCTTGCCGCACCCGCTTGAGCCATTCCTGACTGGGCACTCCGTAGGGCCGAAACTTCTCGTGGTCGCCTCGCTCATCGTTGTAGAGGATGCCTCGGTGCACGCCCAAACGACTGGCCGCCGCCGAGTCCATCAGGTTGCTGGAATCCGTCGCGCTCATCTGGAACAGCACCCGAAAGGCAATGTCACGCATGGTCTGGCGATCCAACCAACGAGTGACATTGTTATAGGTGTCGCACCAAATCACAGCATGCACACCCACCGTCGCCCCGTCTTTGAGAATCTGCCCCAGATGCTTCGCTGGGCTGGCAGCCGTTTCCTCACCGAATCCACCCAAGCCAAAATCGTCGTCGGACTTTCTCAATTCCCTAAATCGAGGCAGATTGTAGATCACCAAAAACATTGGCGATGACTGCTCGTCGCGTTGTTCGACACGCCGATGGACCTCTTCGGCTAACTGGGCCAACTCCTCGTCGCACTGTCCAGGCAAAGCCACCCGGCAGTCCAATCCCAGGTGCCGCGTCACCAAACTGGTCAGGCTGCTGGACGAAGCCTCGACGTTGCCGCCGTCCAACACACAGAATCGCGCGTCCTGGATCGGTCCTGTCCCTTCGCCTTGGCAAGTCGTCGCGGCCAGGGCGATCATCGAGTTCGAAATCACGCCCAAAGCCATGTCTTCCTGTTGTCCGACCACCAACATGTGGCTACCGGCTTGCCGGCGAAAGACAATTTCCGTTGGATCCTTGATCTCGATAGCGGCACCCAACCAGGCACGTCCTGGCGAGGCGACGGTCGAAACCACCGACTTCAGCTGGTCACGAAGCAAATGGCTGGCACTTGGATCCGCCGCCACGTTTCCTTCAAAAACAATCGGCGCTGTTGTCCTGACCTTCCGAGTGCGGGCCATCGCTGAGATGCACCGCAAATGGTTCTCGCGCTGCGAGTCTGATAACCAGACGACTTGAAAAGGATGATTTCCCTCAAAGAGCCCGTTGGCGTTGTTGTAAATAGCTTCGCCGGGACGGCCGAGTAACCGGGCTGCCGTGTTCTCTTCACTTAGAATGAGGTGCGAATCGGACTCACTGCACTGCAGGGCAATCCGCACCGCCATCTGGCCGATCGTGCTGCGGGCCAGCGAATACGCTCCGGCCAACGTCTGCGACCCCAAGAGCACATGGATCCCGAAGGCTCGGCCTTGCCGGACGAGTCGGTCCAGTAACAGTGAAGCGTCCTGGGCAATCTTGTCGTCCTTCACGAAAAACTCCTGGAACTCATCAACCATCAACAACATCCGCGGCATCGGTTCGTCCGGTCGGGCCTTCCTGAAGGCACGGACGCTCTGGACCCCGCAATCGCGAAATGCGTCGCCACGCCGCCGCAATTCATCGTCCAACCGCTGTAGAACGCTGAGACCAAACTCACGTTCACTCTCAATGGCGATGACCCGGGCATGAGGCAATTCAAATTCAGCGTACGGCTTGAATTCGACCCCTTTCTTGAAGTCAATCAAGAAAAACTCGACTTCCAGCGGGCTGTAGTGGATAGCCAGGTTCGTGACAATGGCGTGCATGAGGGTCGACTTTCCAGAACCAGTTTTTCCCGCCACCAGCACATGTTGGGACGTCCCCCTGCCCAGTTCCAAATACTGCAGCTTGGTCGCCCCAGCACGCCCCAGGGGCACCCGCAATTCGTCCCCGCTGTCAAAGCTCCACCACAGATCCTCGGTCGGTACCACCGTGGAAAACGGCACCTCCACTCGACTGGCCTCGGTAGCCAACTGGCCGCTGGCTCGAATGATCCGCGTCATCGTCTCCTCGGACGGCGAGACCTCCAGCTCCATGGGGTAACCAGCCAAACTCTCGTCAGCCCATTGCAGGCGTCCGTCCTCCCACCGCAAGGTATTGCAATGGGCTCGAAGATCGGCCAGATCAAAGTTACGAGGCGGCTTCATCTTCGAGTCGACGCTGATCAAAGTGTACACGCCGCACCGCGCGCCACTGGTCACAATGCTCACCAATCGTCGCGCTGCCTCTTCCGAAATATTGGTGGGAAAGTTGGCGATCACTAAAACCTGAAACGGCTCAGCCACCTCTCCGGCGTATTCGTTGTATTCCTGGATCGAGGAGAATTCGTTGCGTAGGTATTTCTGGATCACGTTTTCCATATGTTCGGTGAGATCCAGCAACCGCTGATTGATGTGATTCGTCTCCGTCCAAATGCGGCTAGTCACGAGCCGCTCGTCAAAATCGGCCAGGTGCATGAATGCAGAGAAGTTCTGACCAAGTCCAGTGGGGTCGATGATGGTAAAGCGGACCTTACTCGCTGGCAGCGAAGTCAACACCCTCAACATGGCGCAGCGCAGCAAATCCATGGCCGCGATTCGTCCCTCATCGACGGACTCGATGAGCAAGGACGGACACTCGGGAAAGGCCAACGCCACCGGCAGATCAAACTCCGTGCGTGGCAACAACAAGCGATTGTCCTCCGGCTCACCCCCGTCGAACTGGGCAAGGTCGAACCGGTAGGTGCCAACCTGGGCGGACGTCGTGCCTCGCGGATTGGGCTGCCATGCTTCCCAATCCACTTCGCGATAGTTGAGGCGATCCCGTCGGCAAGTCTCCGTGATCCGACTGAACTCGCTAATCACGGCGCCCATGCCTTCGAACCATTGACTGGCCAATTCACTCCAACCTTGGGCATGGGCGTTTTGCAGTTCGTCCAACTGCCTGGCGAGACGTTGCTCCAGCTCCTCTTTTTTCGCGGCGAATTGCTCCTTGCATCGCTCGATCAACGGTGGGTATTTCTCACGCAACGCGCCAGCTTGTCGCTCCCAGACCCTCTCCAGCTCCTGACGCCGCGATTCCTTTTGCGCCTGATCGTCAGCCAACTTGGCACTGTTTTCCTTCTTGATATCACGAGTCATCCGCTGCCAAGACTTTTCGGCCTGGTAGAGTTGGTTCTCACGACGCTTCTCCAGCTTCTCATCGCGCTCCCGATGCTCGTCCTGGGCGGCCACCTGGGCGGCCGTCACGGAGGCCTGGCAAACCGAGATGAAATGCGCCAGTTGTTCGAGGCCTACTTGAGATTTTTTTCGCAGCGTCCATCGCGCCAGTTGCCGTGAACCGATTGAGGTAACCAGCGTCACACACGAGGCGGCCACCACCCACGTCCAATTACCCCATCCCAATTGAGCACCGAAAACGATTGTGGATACGACCAACACGAAAATGAAAATGACCACTGGCCAACCCTCGTCGACAAAACGAGCCAGCGGCCAGCGCTGTAGGGTTTGGAGCTGTTCATAGGCCTGTTTGGCGGAATCCGCGTAGACATCCCGCAGCTGACTTGTCGTGAACGGTTCGTCAAAGCGGTGGTCGGACAGCCGATAGGCGTTTCCGCCCCGTTTTCGCGATAGCTTCTTGGACTCTTCGGTCAGCCAATCGAGCTGTTCGGCACAGGCGGCGACCGCTCCAGCCACTTGGGCATAAACGTCGGCCGAAAGCCGTTGGTCCGTTTGAAACGCGTCTTCGGTCAGCGACTGGGTTTGCCGGAAAGTCTCCTCCAACTTCGCACAAGTCTCGTCCTGCTGTGCCAGCACCCCGTCCCGGGTTTGCTGGAATTGATGGTCCAATGCGGCGAGCTGGGTGTCGTACCGATGTCGGGCCTGTTCCAAACCACCTAGATACTCGCCATCCAATCGCTCATGTTCGATTTCAAAAGACTCAGTCAGTGCCTTGAGCGCCTGCTCTTGGGTCTCACACGCCTGCGCGACTCCGGCGGCATGGTCCCGTTCGGTCTTGGCGACAGACTGTTGGCGCGCACAAATCAGCTGGCGAGTCTGGTTGAACAGCTCGACATGGTAGGCGGTGGAGGTTCGATCGTCATTCACGTTCTTGATCCCCGCAATCCTTTTCGGCTTCGAGCACCGCTTCATGAAATTCATGCATGGCCGCCGTGGACGACTGCAACAGCGGCAGGAGTGGTCGTAGGTACTTTTCTTCAAAGTCGCGGCTGGCTTTGTCTTCCCAATGGGTCCTGGCTTCTTCCCAGGCATCCTGCAGACGCTTGGTTTCCCTCTGCAGTCGACCGATTCCGGTTTGCAAGTCACAGATTCTTGACATCACTCACCTGTTCTGGTCTGGGGTGAGGGACCAGCGGCCGAAGAACCCGTTTGCGAGGAACCCGCTTGCGAGGAACCCAGCTCCGAGGAGCGCATTTCGGCGTACTTGTCCAAAGCACGGGTCATCCGATCCAGTGAGGCGAGGGCCTTGGGTAGGTCCACTTCAAGGTACTGGGTCAAGCGGGCCAACTTGCCCTCCAATTCATCGGCATTCTGACGCAGCAAATGTCGCCAATGCCGTACAACACGAATCTTGTCTTCTGACAATCGCAACCGCGACTTGGCACGATCGACGAATAGCTGCTCGTCGTAGCAGTCTTTGCTCTCGTTGGACCGTTTGGCGAGTTTGGCTCGCTCCAAGTCACTCCGGGCGGACGCCAACCGATTCTCCGCCTTCCGCATCTCCGACGGCCAATACCTACCCCGATCCGATTCGACCCAATCGACGGCCCTTTGCGCCTCTTTGAGCATCTGGTCGAGGGTATCTCGTACCTTTTCCTCATATCGTCGCAACTCGGCGCGAAATTGGTGAACGGCGTCAATCGACGTGACGTGAGCTTTGGGATCCACGGCTACCTCTTTTGAGCAAACTATCCCTGGAGATATTCGTCCACCTGATCGGCCTTGCGCATCAAATAAGGCACATGTCTGTCGCTAACCTCGATGAACCTGGCGATAATCTTGACGTGTTCGTCGAACATGGCGACGAATTTTTTCTGCTCTTGATCGCGCCAAGTGGATTCCAACGCGCTCATCTGGTTGTTGAGGGTAACCATCCGATCCTGAAGTTCAGTATTGAACTTCTTCAACGCGCGCGCGAACTGGCGGAGTTCGTCTGGGTCGACGACTGCTTGTGGCATTGCAGAGCCTCTTCGGTGGGATTGCCTGTTCCGTCGTGGGGACCGCCTCCCTGGGGCCATGAAAGGTGGGGCGCCCTGACTGTCCTTCATTTTAACCGTGACCGTGCCCGCGTGCAAAGCAGCCCATGGCCCCGGGACAATGAATGTTAAAGAGCTATCCAGTTTGACCATCACAGCCGTAACAAACGGTCGACTTTCGGGTTTGTGGAATGAATTGCCTCCATTATAATCCCGCGCGGTAGGGCAGTGGACATGGTACCCAGACGAGGGCGTGGGTGCCGCGAAAAAACGTTGGAATTTGGACGTAGCCGGAGTGAGATGGTGGGAGACGTGGTGACAAAAGTCTCCCACGGTTCCCGAACCGCGGTGGTCGAGGTCTGTCGCGGCATGATTGGTTGGTATTGGTGTGAGGGCGATGGCCGGGGAGCTCGCTGGTAGTCATGCGGATTGGTTACGGTCACGATACGCACCGGTTGGAACCTGGCGGTCCCATCCGACTGGGTGGCATCAACATCCCCCACGATCATCACTTGGACGGTCATAGTGACGCGGATGTATTGTTACACGCGGTGACCGATGCGTTGTTGGGCGCCGCGGCGTTGGGAGATATCGGTGAGATGTTTCCGGATACGACCGGCGCCAACCTGGATCGGGATTCGGCTGAAATGTTGCAGGCGGCCCACCAGCGGATTCGCCAGGCTGGGTATCGCATCGGCAACTTGGATTGCACGGTCTTTGCCCAGTCACCAAAACTGACTCCTCACAAACGGACGATCGCCACGCGGATTGCGGAAATCGTCCAGATCGATCCTTCGCTGGTCGGAATGAAGGCCAAGACGGGGGAATCGGTGGGCCCGGTCGGACGTGGAGAAGCCGTGGTGGCCACATGCGTTGCGCTGATCGAATCGAACTAGCCCGACGATCGGAAATGGTGCCCGTACAATTTGGCATAGGAATAATATAAATGTCCATGACCGATGTGAAACAGACTCCCACAAACCCAGCGACGATGAAACCAGCATCAATGAAAGCAACGACGGTGAAACCAACGACGGTGAAACCCAGTCTCCGCGTTTACAATACGCTCAGCCGTCAGAAAGAACCGTTCGAAACGGTTGAAACCGGCAAGGTCGGCATGTACCTGTGCGGCCCTACGGTTTACAAGGAGGCCCATATCGGACACATGGTCGGACCCGTCGTCTTTGATTGCATCAAACGATATCTCACCTACAACGGGTACGAAGTGAATTGGGTCGTCAACATTACCGACGTCGATGACAAGCTGATTGGCCAATCAAAAGAGCGTGGCATTCCCATGTCACAAATTGCCACCGAAATGACGATGGACTACTGTGCCAATCTCATGGCCATGGGCGTGGATCAGATCTCTTCCTTGCCTCGGGCGACGGACCACATGGATGAAATCATCTCCTTCATTTCCAATTTGGTGGAAAAAGAGTTTGCCTATGAGGTCGAAGGAGACGTCTTTTTCGATTGCGCTAAGGACGACCAATACGGCAAACTCAGCAACCGTCGCGCCGACGACCAACAAGGCGAAGGAGGAGAAGCGGGTGCCAAGAAACGGTCTCCTGGCGATTTTGCTCTGTGGAAAAATGCCAAACGGGGAGAGCCAGCCTGGCAGAGCCCCTGGGGTCAAGGGCGACCCGGCTGGCATATTGAATGCTCCGCCATGAGCCGCCGCATCCTTGGCGAAACGTTCGACATCCACGGCGGTGGATTGGACCTGATCTTCCCCCATCATGAAAACGAAGTGGCTCAAAGCGAATGCTGCCACGGCAAACCGATGGCCAGGTACTGGATGCACAACGGACTGCTGCGCTCCGGGCAAGCTGGGAAACTCGGGGGACGTGCCGACCGGGAGGCGGCTGCCAACGATCAAACCATGGTCGACGATCAAGGCGTGACTGACGACCAGCAGACCGGCAACCAGCAGACCGGCAACCAGCAGACCGGCAACCAGCAGACCGACATTCAGGACGCGACCGAGGTCCAGGCGGCTGGTAAAATGAGCCGTTCCAAAGGAGCGGGCGGGTTACGGAGCCTGATCGGCCGACTCGGTGGCGAGTGCATTCGCTTTTTTCTGCTGCGGACCCATTATCGCAGCACGATCGTGTTTAGCGAACAGGCGGTCGCGGAGTCCGGGGTCGCACTGGACAAATTCTACACATTCTTCGAGCGTTACCAACGGATTAACGGTCGCAGTTTCTATCTGTGTGGTGACAGCCCCCAGGAAGACCGGGCCATCGCCCGTCGCCGCGACGAAGGAGACTACGAGCCCGGCAACAACGAGTTGTTGGTCCTCACCAAGACATTTCGCGACGACTTCCTAGCCCGAATGGATGACGATTTTAACTCGGGTGGCGCCGTGAGCGTTCTGTTTCAGTTGGTCACCGAGCTCAACAAATTCGCCGAGACCGCTCAGTTGGAAGATCCCCAAAACCGTCAAGTCGAATGCCTTGCCGCGTTCAACCAGGCCACCGAAACACTGCGTGAGTTGAGCGCCGTATTGGGACTATTTCTCAAACCACCTGCCCAGCCTTCCGGTGGCGACAGCGAGAGCGTTGTGGACGGGCTGATGGCCATGATCGTCGAGCTACGAGCCAATGCCCGCGCCAGCAAGGACTTCGCCACCGCCGATTTGATTCGCGACAAACTGACCGAGCTGGAGATCCTACTGGAGGATCGCAAGGGCGAAACGAGTTGGAAACTGCCGTAGTATTGCACCCCACACTCGATCTTCCTGACTCTTGAGAATCCACCGTGCCAACCGAATACGAACAAGGCAATCCGGGCCCAGAACGCATTCTGGGTATTGACCCTGGGCTCAACATCACTGGCTATGGAGTGATTGAGAGTAGCCGCCGCGGGCCCGTGCTATTGGAGGCGGGGGTCGTGCGGGGGACTCCCAAAACATCACTCACCCTGCGGGTCGCCGAGATCTACGAAGGGGTCCGCGAGATTGTCGGCAGGTACGAACCGCATGCGATGGCCATCGAAGAACTCTACTCACACTACAAACGTCCACGTACGGCTATCCTGATGGGACATGCTCGCGGCGTGTTGTGCCTGGCCGCTGCCCAGGGCGGCATGGATGTCCATCACTACCCGGCGACCAAGATCAAGAAACTGACGACTGGCAACGGGCGGGCTTCCAAGGAACAGATCCAACACGCGATCCAACGTGAATTCCGTCTTGACAATCCACCCGAACCACCCGACGTCGCCGACGCCCTCGCCGCCGCCCTTTGCCACTACCACCTGCATGGCCTCCCACAGATGTCGAGCCCTTTTTCCAATCCAGCAACCTCGCCCAAGTCTCCAACGGATTAGTTCCCAACCTATATGATCACCAAAATCACCGGCAGTCTCATCGCCGTTGCACAAGACACGGCCACCTTGGCCATCGAGGCGTTCGAATACAGTGTGTTGATTCCAGAATTCGCACGACGTCAATTGCAGAATTTGCTGGGCGAAAAGGTCAGCCTGCATACGATTCAGTATCTGGAGGGCAACCCAGCCCAAGGAAAACTGACACCGAGATTGATCGGGTTTACCAACGAGGTGGAACGCGAATTCTTCGAGCTGTTCTGTTCGGTGGATGGAGTCGGTGTCCGCAAAGCACTGCGCGCGATGGTGCGTCCGGTTCGCGAGGTGGCGGCCAGCATCGAAGACCAAGACGCCAAGGCCTTGAGTGGACTGCCCGGGATTGGTCCCGCCACCGCGGAGCGGATCATCGCCAAGCTGAGACGCAAGGTCCCGAAATTCGCGCTGTTGGTGGCCCGTGAAACCGATGACTTTGACGACATCGAACGCGACATCGTCGCCCAAACCTTTGACGTGCTCAGCTCGCTGGGCCATTCAGAGTCCGATGCACGCCGTCTACTGGACGATACGCTGGAAACGAAGACAAAATTCAAAGACGTGGAGACGCTGATCCAAGCGGTCTACGCCCAGAGCCGATAGTTGCAGAGCCGATAGTTGCAGAGCCGGTTGGACGCAGAGCCGATAGTTGCAGAGCCGGTTGGACGCACAACCGGTTGGACGCAGAGTCGGCAGATCCACCGATGCGGCGTGGAATCTTGCTACCGTTCGGATTCCACGCCGCTTGGTTCTTAGCTCCGTTTGCTGGATCAGTTGGTTCGGGACAGTTGGTTCGGGACGGTCGACGCCCACATCGACCGGTCAAAGCCAGCATCGCGCAACAGGCGACTAGCATGACGCCACCGCTTGGCTCGGGGACCGTGGCGACGGTGGGAACGGCGCCACCCCAATTGAACAAAACCAGGTTCAATGAATCCGCCCCGACGCTGGATGCAGGAAGAGAAGCGATCCATTCCGAGGGCAAATCAGCCAAAGCTTTGCCCCAGTTGAAGAGCACCAGGTTCAGGTCGTCGCTGCCGACGACGCCGTCGAAGTCGCCATCGGCGGTCGGTCGCGTTAACGTCAAAAGCGATGCGGCGCGGATTCGATCTTCCCCGCCTACGATGGTTTCATTGAGCTGCAGCCCTAGAAAATTGTCATCCAACAGCGTGACTGTGAGAAACTTGCCACCGCGATCCAGGACGGTAGTGGTTGTGTTGGGTGCCAAAGGAATCTCGACACCGTCCAATTGGGCCGATTTGACGAAGAGGTTCAGCTCACCATCATCACCGGCACCCGACGGCGTGCCGAGCCGAAAACCAGATCCGATGGCCCCACCCCGGACGTTCATGACGCCGTCGTACAGCCGAAAACCGGATCCGATCGCGCCACCGTGGAGATTGAACTCTCCGCTACCGAATACGGCGCTGTTTTCACCAACGCCGCCACCCGACATGTTGACGGTACCACTGGTCAACACGAATTCACGGTCCGTCGTGCCTGCCGTGATATTCACGGTTGTGTCCGCACCCATGGCGTCAAAACCCCCGCCCCACGGTGCCACCGGTAAGGTTGATAAAAGCTCCTCAACACGCCAAGACATGGATGGTTTGAATCTCACCCGGCCTCCTAAACGTGTTCCGTCTCGAATCGCGATTGGTTGGCGCTGAATCTCCTACACGAACTCGATCGACGTCTCGTTCCAGCCGTCTGCCAATGAACTACATCTCACCTGCCTAATAGCCTGGTTGGCTCGAAAACTCGGCAGATTGGGGATTGGCGGTGCTGGCGTTAGGTAGCACGGTTGACTTACGTCCGCCTCTTCGGTGCATGGCCAGAGGGCTGGAATGACCTTGCCGCGGATTAGAGCAACCAAATGGCGAGCCATCGGAAGCGAATATGCGAAAGATTGGCCTGAAAACGGGTGACGCGATCCATTTAGGACTCGTCAGGGGCTGTTTCGGGCTCCATCGGCTTGGCGGGAAACGCCTGGAATCGTTTGACTAATTCGCCATTCTCGAAATTCCAGACCGATACCGAACCATCGAAACTTCCCGCCGCCAGTCGTTGGCCGCTGCCATCAATCGCCAGGCTCAACACCCAATCGGGATGTTCCTCCAACGAGCGGACGTGGGCACGGTCCTCGACCTTGAACTGACGAACGGTTTGGTCGGCGGACCCCGCCAACACATGCTCGCTGTAGACAATCAGCGATGTGACCTGTTTCCCAAAACCTGCCATCTCGCCCACCTTGGCCGCATCTTCGATCTTCCAGACGTGTACTTTATTGTCAGCGCCGCCGGAAGCGACATGCACGCCGTCAGGCATGAATTGGACCGAGAACACTTCGGCGCCATGCCCCGAATAGGTGGCCAGCAATTCTCCGGAGGCGGCATCAAATACCTTGGCTGCCTTGTCCCGACTGGACGACGCCAACCGGGTTCCATCGGTATTCCAAGCGACATCATGAACCCAGTCGGAATGATTCTCAATAAGCTGCAGCTGCTCGCCCGTGGCTGGATCGGCGATGCAGACCGATCCGTCGGCACTGGCCAACGCCACCCGCTTCCCATCGGGCGAAAAGGCGACGTCAAAATAAACATCTCGCTGGCGAGGCAGGAAGCTAACCACTGAACCGTCCGCGACACGGATCACCCATGCGTCACCGGTCACCCCGGGTGCCCCACCGGCCACGGCCAACCACTCCCCGTCGGCCGATACATCGATTCCGTAGACCCGCTGGGGCAGATTCCCCAGTCGCCTGAGGATCGTTCCCTCGTTGGCGTCCCAAACTGTCAGTTCATGATAGCCGCTGGCAAACAGCTGTTGGCCATCAGATGAAAATGCCAAGGCAGCCATGGGTATGGACGCCGGATAGACCTCCGGGGCTGGCGGGTAGCTGGGCCGTGGCAGTTGTTGTTCCAGCGGTGTGGCGGGATCAGCGCCGTCAAATTCCGCCCCTTGCTCGATCCAACGAGCGATAAGCTGGATATCTTCGTCTGACAGCTGGTCCCCGTTGTTGGGCATCCGCTGGTCCGCATCCTCAGCGGTGATAAGCGAATAAAGCTCACTATCGTCCAACTCCCCGCCCGTGACCGGTGCCATGTCATAGTCCCCCGCGGTCATCAAGGACTCGAAGGAATCCAGCCGATAGTTGCTCTCAGCGGCCTTAGGGCCATGGCAAGCCTGGCAGTTCCTGACTAGGATCGGGGCGACTTGGTGGATAAAACTGACTTTTTCAACCGGTTCGGCGCTGGGGTTCTCCGGTTCGGCTGGTTCCTCTGAGGCGGTACAAACTGAACAAACTCCCGGGATTCCCAGCGTCAGCCCCCCCACAAGATTGATCAACCAGGTCCCCGATAAAAATCGTCTGCTTCGTATTGAATTTTGAGTCATGCAAAGATTATAATCCCGTGGCGGCCCAATTGAACCGCCTTACTTAGATATGTTGACCATTTTCCACGAGCCGACTCGGCAACGGTTGGCGCAACGATCTGCCTTTTGTGATGGTCTGTCTCGACGCAGTTTCTTGACCATCGGCGGGTCGCTTTGTGGAATGCTCAATCTGCCAAATATACTGCAGGCCGAGTCCGTCTCCCCGACTGGGTCGTCACACCGGTCCCTCATCAACATCTACCTACCAGGTGGACCGCCCCACCAAGACATGTGGGACCTGAAGCCGGACGCGCCGGCGGAGGTCCGTGGCGAGTTCAACCCCATCGATACGAACGTGCCCGGTATCCAGATCTGTGAGCTGTTCCCTGAGCTGGCCAAGATCATGGACAAGTTGGTCATCTTGCGCAGCATCGTCGGAGCTCGCGGGCCGCATTACGCCGTTCAGTGCATGACGACGGGCGTAGACGATTCGGCACCCAGCCTCGGCGCGTGGGTGTCGCGATTGGAGGGGAGTGCCGATGCGGCCATCCCACCCCACCTGTCTTTGTGTTATTCCACCACCCATAAACCGTGGGGACTTCCCGGCGAGGGCGGATTTCTGGGCAGCGCACATGGGCCTTATCCATTGGTCGGCAAGTACCAGCCGAAACATGCCGCGGAGAAAACGAGTGATTTAGCACCGGAGCCGGGCAGTCTTTCCCTGAGTGGCGCCACATTGGCGAGATTGATCGAGCGTCGAGGCTTGCTGGAGGCATTCGATGTCCACACTCGGTCGTTGGAGTCGCAACCGGCCCTGCGAGGGCGCGGCGCCTTCGTTCGTCAGGCTTGGGATATGCTGTCATCGACTAAATTGGTCGACGCATTGGACTACACCAAAGAAGACCCCAAGATCGTCGAGCGATATGGCTTGGGCAATCCAGAATACAAGGGCGACGCCGCGCCGCGTGTGACGGAGAATTTCCTGGTGGCCCGCCGATTGGTAGAAGCCGGCGCGCGGGTCGTCTCGTTGAATTTCAGCCGCTGGGATTGGCACGGCAGCAACTTCGCCCAGGCTCGCACGGAGTTTCCGCTGCTGGATCGGGCCACATCCGCCTTGGTACGCGATCTTCACGAACGAGGCTTGGACGAACACGTCACCGTCATTATCTGGGGCGAGTTTGGACGGACGCCGAAAATCAACGATGGGGCTGGACGTGACCATTGGCCGCGTGTCAATTCAGCCCTCATGGCGTGTGGTGGGATGCAGACCGGCCAGTTCGTGGGAGCGACCGATAAGCAGGCCGGCGAAGTGGTCGATCGGCCGCTGCAATTCGGTGATGTTCACGCTACCTTGTTTCACAATCTTGGCATCGACCCGCATTCACAAGTACCCGATATCTTCGGACGTTTACACCACCCCGTTGCGTTGGACTGCCAGCCAATCGCGGAACTAATTTAACGCGGTGCCAACGGCCGAACTGGTTTACGACAACTTCAGACGGTCCCATCAATGGCGCAAATGACTCGGTCTTTAACAGGGCTGCGAAATCAAGGATTCTTAAGGTAAAACCGATGAATCGATCCTATCCTCCCATCCAACAGCTCGCCTTCTTAGTCACCATGATGCTTTTGCCGACCAGCGGTCTGGCAATGATCGGGCTGATGATGACCGTCCCAGCCGTCGCTGAGGAAGGAGCCGCCGAGGAAGGAGCCGCCGAGGAAGGGTCGCCAGTCGTCGGGCCCATCGCTCAGCGGCTTGAGATTACGCCCGCACGGATCAGCATTGAATCGGCCCGTCACGTCAACCGGGCGCTGGTCACGGCCTACTACGAAGGCGGATACGCTGAGGATCTCACCCGCGACGCGGAGCTCTCCACGGCCGATCCCAACGTCGCCGAAGTCGTGCACGGGGTCGTCACGCCGACGGGCAACGGCACGACGACCATGATCGCCAAAATCGGTGAGCAATCGGCCATGGCCACGATCGAAGTGACTGGATTTACCGAGAGTTCGCCGGTATCGTTCCGCACCGAATCAGTCGCCGTCTTGACTCGTCAGGGCTGCAATGCGGGCAGCTGCCACGGAGCCCCCAGCGGCAAAGGTGGCTTCCGATTGTCGTTGGAAGCTTTCGACCATTCGCTGGATCAAAACTCGCTGACCCGTGATGCCATGGCCCGTCGCACCAATGCCCTGGAGCCAGACGAGAGCCTACTGCTCCTCAAGCCACTCATGCAGGCCGCACACGGCGGTGGTCTTCGCCTGTCCAAGGGCGAGTACACTCACGCGCTGTTGCGCCAGTGGATTTCCGAAGGGTCTCAAGTGGACGAGGCGGCTGGAAAAACCTGCGTGAAATTGGAGCTGTTGCCTGAATCGGGACGGGTTCTGCAGCTATCCAACGCCAAACAACAGTTGGTCGCGCTGGCACACTACGATGACGGCACGCAGCGTGATGTAACCCAAATCACCAAGTTTTCATCTTCCAATTCAGACATTGCCACGGTTTCGATGGAAGGGTTGATCGCCGGACAAAAGCGGGGGCATGTCGCGGTGATGGCCCGATACTTGAGCCAATTGGTCTCCTGCAATCTGACATTTGTTCCAGCGGCAACCGACTATGAGTGGACCGTACCTCCAGAGAGCAATTACATCGACAAATTTGTGAATGAAAAATTGCACCAACTGCAATACACTCCGTCCGAGCTTTGCAGTGACAGCGTTTTCCTGCGGCGGGTGTACTTGGATGTCGTGGGAACGCTCCCCACGCCCGAACAGGTCAAAGCTTTCTTGGCCGACCAGGGGGACGACCGCCGGCAGCGGGTCATTGACGAACTGTTGGATCGCCCCGACTATGCGCGGTATTGGGCCCTCAAATGGGGTGACCTGCTGCGGTTGAAACAGTCCGAGGTCAAGAAGAGCGGCGTGGCGAAGTATTACGACTGGCTCGTGGACGTGTTTGATACCAACATGCCATTCGATGAGTTTGCGCGCCAACTGCTGACCTCCCAGGGTAGTACCTACGCACATCCGGCCGCCAACTATTTCCGTGCGTGCGACAATATGGAAGAGGCCACCGAGACAACGGCCCAACTGTTCTTGGGGTCTCGAATCCAATGCGCCAAGTGCCACAACCATCCGTTTGAGAATTGGACCCAAGATAACTACTACGGGCTGTCCGCCTTCTTCAACCGTGTGCAAAACAAACCTGGCTCGCGATTTGAAGAGAATATTGTCTATCTCGCGCGGGATGGCGAGGTCAACCAACCGAGGACTGGCCAGCAGATGAAGCCATGGCTTCCGGTTCGCGGCGAGTTGGATAACATCGAACACTATGACCGACGCACGGCGTTCGTGGATTGGCTGACCGCCGATGACAATCCCTTCTTTTCCCAGGTCGCCGTCAACCGTGTTTGGGCCCACCTTTTGGGACGCGGCATCGTGGAGCCAGTGGATGACTTTCGGGCGTCTAATCCACCTGCGATCCCGGCTCTATTGGAGACGTTAGCGGAAGATTTTCGTGAACACGATTACGACCAAAAGCACCTCATTCGCACCATATTGAAAAGTCGAACGTATCAGCGGACCAGCCGCCCGAACGAGTCGAACGTCGAAGACACCGTCTATTTCTCGCACGCAACGGTACGAATGCTAACGGCGGAGCAGTTACTCGATGCGATCTGCCAGGTGACCGATGTGGCGGAAGCTTTTCCAGGACTACCGGCAGGGACGTTAGCGACACAACTTCCCAGTCCCGACTTTGACCATTCGTTCTTGCAAACGTTTGGAAAACCGGCTCGCAGCACGGCGTGCGCCTGTGAACGCACGACGGAGGCGACGTTAGCCCAAGCCATTCAAATGTTCAATGGCGAAATGATTCACAAGAAAGTGGGAGACCAGCAGAATCGCTTCCATCGACTGTTGACCGCCGAACAGGCCCACGATGAAATCGTTCGCCAACTGTACCTCGCCGCGCTCGGCCGCCCGCCAATACAGGAAGAACTCGACCGGTCTTTGGAACACATCGGCAAAAAAGAAAAACCGGGCGAGGGCTTCGAGGACGTGTGCTGGGCATTGCTCAATACCAACGAGTTTCTGACGCAACACTAATTGAGACCGCGCCACCATCCGAGCAAGTTATCCTGACGGTGCAGCCGCGACCTACGGACCTCGTCTCAGTTTTGCCGAACTTTAGCCTGAGCGGGGTACCTCCCCGCGTCAACGGTCCTCGACGACGAAGAGTCCGACGTCGCGGAGAAAAAGTGGTTTTGGCAAAAGGAATGACCAAGCCTATAATCCAACGGTGAGTCCTGGAGACTCGTCTTTGATTTCTCGGACCGTATTGAGTCCAGATCATGTCCGATGGCGGAGCGCCCCAGTCTGACTGGTCTCCCGATGCGATCGGCCGGGCGCCCTAACGATCTGGAAGGAATCGCCGAGCTACAGGCATTGTTTGACGTGTGCATTGTTTGACGTGTGCATTGTTTGACGTGTGCATTGTTTGACGTGTGCGTGGTTTGACGTGTGCGTGGTTTGACGTGTGTGTGGTTTGACGTGCGGTAGACGTCGCGACCGGTTCCAGGGACGCCTAGAAACCTGAAACACGACGGATAGTCCAACGAATCCATTTGCAGTGGTATATTTTAGTCCAGCTTGTTACGGATGAACGAACTGGAAACGGTCAGGCGCCTATGGCATTGGAAACGATCCTACAAAACACACCTGAAGAGGGTGGGCACGACGAACTCCAGCTAAGGCCTCAGACGTTGGACGAGATGATCGGCCAACGGGATGTGTATGAGCGTCTGATGATCGCGGTTGACGCAGCGCTCAAACGCGGCGATGCATTGGGGCACATCTTACTGGACGGCCCGCCCGGATTGGGCAAGACAACTTTCGCGCTCTGCATCCCCAGGGCGTTTGGGACGAACGTGCAATTGACCAGCGGCGCGGCATTAGGGGCCCCCAAGGACCTGATCCCCTATTTGACAAACGCCGAGGAGCGTTCTGTCCTGTTTATCGACGAAATTCATCGACTGCCGACGGCGGTGGAGGAATACCTTTACACCGCCATGGAAGATTTTCGCATCGACGTGGTGCATGGAGACGGCACGAACGCCAGGACGTTGAACCTGTGGTTGAAGCCTTTTACGTTAATCGGGGCGACGACGCGGGCTGGAATGCTCAGCGCACCGTTGCGTGACCGGTTTCAGCTGCGTGAACATTTGGAGTTTTATTCCCACGAGGAGCTGGCGGCGATTATACGGCGCAACGCAGCCATCTTCTCCGTGGAAATCGATGATCGATCTTGCCAGGAGATTGCCCGTCGCAGTCGCGGCACGCCTCGCGTTGCCAACAACCGATTGCGGTGGATTCGCGATTACTCGACCAGCCGCGCGGATGGCCATATTTCGATGGAGGTGACCCTCGCGGCCCTGGAAATGGAGGGTATCGACCAACTGGGCCTTGATCGGCTGTCGCGCAAATACCTCAAAACTTTGGCTCGCGTTTTCGGTGGCGGTCCGGCGGGCGTGGAGGCGATTGCCCACACGATGAACATCGCGACGGACACTCTTTCAGACGAAGTGGAACCGTTCCTACTGCGGGCCGAATTGGTGATTCGTTCGCCTCGAGGGCGGTTGGCCACTGCGAAGGCATTTGCTCACCTGGGTTTCCAACAACCAGTTAATCCCACGAAGGATTCCGGCGAGGCTGGTGAGTCCGACGAGGTTGGTGAGTCCGACGGTAGCCAGAAGAGGCTGTTCCCCTAGAATGATTTCTTGGAGCGACCAGCGTCGATCGAATTTCAATGCGTAAATACTTTTAGCGAACCCAAACGTTTATGGTCGTCCTTGCACCGCTAAGTCTTATCAATAGCCAAAGTTTCCGCGGAGACCGTGGCATTCATAGCCGTTGACAGTTGGCGATTGTCCCCCTAAGTTGAGGAGTTCTCAGTGATGATCTGATGTTGATAAACCCGTTGCCGTCCACAAGCTGTTTGTGGCGGAAGGAGCTACGATGGCGGTCCCCAAACGCAAACATTCCAATTCGCGAACTGGCAAGCGGCGTTCGCATGACGCCAAGAAAGTTCCTGAATTGGCCTTTTGCCCTAAGTGCAGCCAGGCAGTGCCGACGCATGTCATCTGCCCAAACTGCGGATATTACCAAGGTCGCATTTTGGTCGAGCCCAGCGGCGACTAGGTGCCTTGGGAGACTAGGTGCCTTGGGAGACTAGGTGCCTTGGGAGATTAGGTGCTTTGGAAGATTAGATACCTTGCTTTACCGAATACTTCCAATGACGGCATGACGCAATGCATTGGCCACAGTCGCGGGTCGGCCGCACAAGCCGATGACTTGCCTGGTCCAAAATAGGTGGAATGGAATATCGATGAGTGAATCTACCGCCACGACTGTGGACACATCTTACGGACTTCGAGCTAACCTGTCCGAACAAGTGGCCTTGGTGACCGGAGCTTCGCGAGGTTTGGGCCAATCGATTGCGTTGGTGTTGGCCCTGAACGACGCCAAAGTGGCCTGTATCGCCCGCAATGAAGAAAAGCTTGCCGAGACGGTCAAAACCATCACCCAGTTGGGTGGCACGGCCAAGGCCTTTTGCTGCGACGTCTCAGATCGACAGAGCGTCGAATCGACCATGGACCACATTGTTGATACCTGGGATCGCCTTGATATTCTGGTCAACAACGCGGGGATTACGCGCGACACCCTATTGCCACGCATGACCGACGATGAATGGGACGACGTGATAAACACCAACTTACGCGGTGCTTTTTTGATGTCGCGAGCTGCATCACGGGTCATGATGCGTGCAAGATATGGACGGATCATAAACATGTCCAGCGTCTCGGGGCTGATTGGCAACGCGGGCCAAACGAACTATTCGGCATCCAAGGCGGGTTTGATTGGCATGACTCGCAGCCTGAGCCGCGAATTGGCGGGGCGGAAAGTCACGGTCAATGCCGTGGCCCCGGGGTTTATCGAAAGTGAAATGACGGCGGCCCTGGGCGACTCGATAATGGATGAGGTGAAGAAGAGGATTCCAGCGAAAAGACTTGGTAAACCGGAGGATGTCGGCAACGCAGTGCTGTATTTGGCCAGTCCAGCGGCGTCGTATGTGACTGGCCAGGTACTGACAGTCGATGGTGGGATGATCGGTTAACCGCCCGGGAAACCCAGGATTTGGTAGATTTTTATTTTTTTTAGGGGCGGCCCCTGTGAAAAATGGGACTCACAGCTCACCTATCTAGACCACCACATATTGACCCGTCTTACGAGTTTACTCTATCTTGTGGAGCTGTTTAGCGTTTCAGAAAAACGCATTGGATACATTGGTTTACAACTCTGGCGTCGTCGGCAAACTGACGATGAGCGTCTGATGGTTTCTTAGGAGGTTGGCGAACGTGGCAGCTGTTGAAGATAGAGTCATTGACATTGTTGCCGAGCAACTTGGTGTCGAGAAGGAAAAAGTTACGCCGGACACCTCATTCGTGAATGATCTCGGGGCGGATTCCCTGGATACGGTCGAATTGGTGATGGAACTTGAGGAAGAATTCGAGATTAACATTCCTGATGACGCGGCGGAAAAGATCCAGACCGTGGGCCAAGCCATTGAGTTCATCGAGAAAGCTCAGAGCGCCTGAACTTAGTGGAGTATAGGCACGGGAATGAAACGCCGTGTGGTCGTTACCGGATTGGGGGTCGTCACATCACTTAGCTGTGAAGTCGGTGATTTGTGGACGCGCGTCCTGAATGGAGAAAGCGGCATCCACGAGGTACGGCTCTTCGATACCTCTGGCTTCAAAGTCAGATTCGGCGGGGACGTTCAAAATTGGAACCCCATCGATTACATCTCTGCCAAGGAAATCAAACGGGTCGACCGCTTCACGCAGTTCGCAATGGTGGCGGGCACGGATGCCGTGCGAGATTCCGGACTTGATTTCGCCAGCGAGGAATCGTTTCGCTGCGGAATTATTCTCGGATGTGGAATCGGCGGCCTGACCGAAATCGAAGCTCAAGTTGGACGGCTGCTGAGCAAAGGGCCCGATCGCGTTTCGGCGCTGACGATCCCCAAGCTGATGCTTAACGCGGCGGGTGGAAACCTCTCGATTAAATATGGGCTCCGCGGCCCGAATCACACGGTCGCCACGGCTTGTGCGAGCGCCACCAATGCGGTCGGTGACGCGCTGCGCTCGATTCAGTTGGACGAATCCGACGTCGTGGTGACAGGCGGCACCGAAGCGGCTCTGACGCCGATGGGACTTAGCGCGTTCCAAAACATGAAAGCCCTCTCGTTTCGCAACGAATCGCCGGCGGCGGCCAGTCGACCATTTGACCGTGATCGGGACGGCTTTGTGCTGAGCGAAGGAGCCGGGATTTTGGTGTTGGAAGAATTGGAACATGCCCGAAAACGCGACGCCAAGATCTACGCTGAAGTGATCGGTTTTGGGGCCAGCGGCGATGCCGGGCATATCACTAGTCCTGACGAAAACGGAACCGGAGCGGCCCGTGCGATGTCCAATGCGTTGGCCAACGCGAAGATTGCCCCCGACGCGATTGACTACATCAATGCACACGGTACGAGCACGCCTCTTGGAGACAAAGCTGAGACGGTGGCGGTCAAGAGTGTCTTTGGCGACCACGCGCACCAACTCAGCCTGTCCAGCACCAAGAGCCATTTGGGGCATTCGCTGGGAGCTAGCGGCGGAATCGAATTAGTGCTCACCGTCGAGGCCATAACGCACAGCGTGGTACCGCCGACCATCAACTTGGAAAACGCAGACCCGGATTGCGATTTGGACTATACACCTCTGCAGCCCAAAGAGCGTCCCATTCGCTTCGCCATGAGCAACAGTTTCGGCTTTGGCGGCCACAACGCGTCGGTCGCGTTAGGCCGATTGGCCAATTGATCCAGGTGGCAAACTGGCTCTTATCGCCACGATGACCATCCATGCATCATCGCTAGCGTAGCTATTGGACTGGGCAAACCGGTAGCCGAATCACGATTCGGCTTGTCGACCGAATCCCGCTGTTTCTATACTCCCGCGCTCCGGGAGCGACTGCCACTCTCGGAACGGTTGGCGATGGGTTGCATCGAGTGCAAATGTCGAGAACACGAACCACTTTGGCAGAGACCGTCCGTAAGTTCATTGGCCGCCACCTCCAGGTGGCGCGGAGAGCGATCCATGATTCGCACGGCTTCTACAAACTTTCGGAGCATGCCCCGGTCGACCTTCCTGATGGTGTTGGTTTGGGGATGGTTCCTTATTGCCAATTGGTCGTCAGCCCAAACGACGACTGGTTTAGTCCAGCCGGCTCGGTCTCAGCCAGACCGTGGGTTGGCCACGCCAGCGTCGCACAACGATTCCCGGAGGTCGCTGCCGAATGATCAGGGGCAGGTATGGCAAGAGTACGACCTGAGCGCTTACACAGCCCAGGTCGACCCGGCGGCCAAGCCCGAACAGGCATTGGTCGATTGGATACTACGCGAGACCGGCACCGAAGCGTGGTTCTCCGAGCCGTTTGGCTTGTTGTCGGCCAACCGCGAGCGACTGCTTGTTTACCACACCCCCGCCATGCACGCAGTGGTGGCGGACATCGTCGAGCGGTTCGTGCGAACGGGACGTGAGTCACACGTGTTTGGTGTTCGTCTGATGACTTTGGCCAATCCCAATTGGCGAACCAAAGCCTACTCCAAACTCCAATCGGTATCGGTCCAGAGCCCTGGAGTGGAAGCCTGGCTGCTATCTAAAGAAGACGCGGCCATATTGGTCAGCGATCTCAGCAAACGAACCGCCTGTCGTGAGTATAATTCCCCGAACCTGATGATCTACAATGGTCAATCGTATGACATCGAGCGGATTCGGCCCGTGGCCTATATTCGCATGGCGGCCGGCCAGCCGCTGGGTCAGCCCGGTGACTGGGCCAATGCCCAGTCAGAGATGGGCAATGTTGAAGAGGGGTTTCGGCTGAGGCTCAGCCCGCTGTTGTCCTTGGACGGACGGACGGTCGACGCGGTGGTCAAGATCGAGACGACCCAAGTGGAGAAAATGAGCTCATTGTGGGTCAATACTCCGACGGTCTCCGAGCCACGCCGTACCGCGCAGATCCAGGTACCTCAGACCAGTGGCTGGAGTCTTCACGAACGTTTTCGCTGGCCGACGGACCGAGTATTGCTGATCAGCTGTGGATTGGTCGCGACACCGGGCCCGGAGCGCCGAGGGATTCTCCCCACGCCGGTGCTTCCGACCCAGCCGCCGCGCGCCGACACACTATTGTTGATTGACGCCAAAGGTAGGACGAATAGCACGTTGGCCAAGACAGAGCCCGAATTACGGGCGGGTGGGCTAAACTATCGGGGCCGATACTAGAGATTCCTTTCACGTAAAGTCTCGACTTGTGGCATTCGAGTGCCTAGAATCGAACCATTGCGCGGGTTGGCCGAGATTGATACCCCGCTTGTTTCCCATGCGTCGCTGAGAATCCAATTGCGCTTCGAAAGAATCCCGGTCCGCGCAGGCACAGTTAGCAATCAGGCACAGTTAGCAATCAGTCGCACGTAGCAATTTGTGCGCAGTCGCGTTCCCTCAATGGTAAGTTCTCAATCAAAGCGCGTCGTCATCACCGGCATTGGGCTGATCAGCCCTTTGGGGAACGACTATGAAACCTTCTGCGGGGCACTTCGCCGCGGTCAGAGCGGTGTCACTGCGGTGCAAGGCCCAGGCGGGCCGGTCGGGGTGATTCGATCGGGCGGCGCCGCTCGCGAGTTTACTGGCCGCATTGACGATTACGGCGAGCTGGAGAAGGACCAAAAGCGAGCGATACGCAAAGGCGTCAAGTTGATGTGTCGCGAGATTCAAATGGGAGTCGCGGCGGCCCAACGATCGCTACGGCATGCCGGCTTGGCCGTGGGGAAATACGATCCCGAACGCAGCGGCGTCGTCTATGGTTGCGACCATATCTTGTCAACACACGACGAATTTGTGAAAGCCATTCAGGCCAGTGTCCGAGACCAATCAGACTTCACTTTACGAGGCTGGGTGGAGCATGGCATTGGCGAAGTGACACCGCTTTGGTTATTGAAGTACCTGCCGAACATGCCGGCCAGTCACATTGCGATTTACAATGATCTCCGCGGGCCCAATAACTCGCTTACGTACCGCGAAGCATCGGGGAATCTAGCCATTGGCGAAGCTTTTTCGACGATACGGCGTGGTGGCGCCGACACGATGGTGGCTGGCGCAACCGGTTGCAGCATGGTGATGCTGAAATCTTTGCACGTGGCGGTCCAATATCAGATGGCCAACGGCGAGCACCAACCGGCCCACGCGTCGCGTCCATTCGATCTTCACCGCACAGGCATGGTCGCTGGCGAGGGAGCTGGAGCCGTGGTGCTCGAGACACTGGAACGAGCCGAATCACGAGGCGCCAAGATTTACGGAGAGGTCGTTGGAGGTGGATCATCGGTGGCCCAGACTAGGACGGGTGCGGCTCGGCCCAGGGTCGCAATAGCAAACGCGATGCGGGCTTGTCTGCGGTCGGCCGGACTTGGCAACCACGACATAGGCCACCTGCATGCACACGGATTGGCGACCCGGCATATGGATTTGGCGGAAGCCCAAGCGATTCAAGATGTTTTCGCCGACCGACCCGAATCGGTTCCCGTGGTGGCTGGGAAAAGCTATTTCGGAAATTTGGGCGCCGGAACTGGTATCGTCGAGTTGGTGGCCAGCCTCCAGGCGTTGGACTACGGACGGCTGTTCCCCATTCTTAACTACGACACACCCGATCCAGACTGTCCCATCGCGGCGGTTCGGGACAACGAGACAGCGTCTGGCGACTGTTTTCTGAATATTAACTGTTCGCCCCAGGGCCAGGCGAGCGGCATCGTGGTGCGTCGTTTTCATTAGCTGTGCGGGTCCCAGGTGGATTTCAGCCTGCCCTAGCGTCGCTCCGAACGGCCGCCAAAGTGCGGAATCCACACCTCGAGAGAGGCTCTGCCACGCCCCTCAGGTTGACATCAGCTCGCTACAGGTAATATCCTGACTGGATTACCGATTGCGATAAGTCGTATTGGTAGAGGTTTTACTGGGCGAGTCGGTCTGGATTTCGGACTCGTCCCCGGTCACGGTACATCTTCACCGGATGACCTTGCGACGCACGGACGGCAGGTGAAAGAGAATCGGACAGGGCTCGGTCTCGGCGCCAGATTGGCGGGAACGGACCTGTCCTGCATGAGCAACGAGCCTGGAGATTGCGGTACGGGTGGGTTAAGGAAAGGCGATTAGGGCGATAAGAATGAATCCAAATGAAGTACTCCGGATCGTGGACGCCATCCATCGTGACAAGAACATCGATCCGGAGATCGTCTTTCAGGCCATCGAAGCGGCATTGGTTTCAGCCGCCAAGAAAAACTACGGAGACGATTCCGACATTGTCATTTCGATTGACCGCGAAAACGGCTCGATCGACGCAGCACACAACGGCGAACCGTTGGATCCGGATGAAACCGTGGGACGCATCGGCGCCCAAACGGCCAAGCAGGTCATCATCCAGAAGATTCGCGAAGCCGAGCGAGATTCGCTCCACGACGAGTACGAGGAACAGATTGGTCAGATGGTCAATGGAGTGATCCAGCGAGCCGAAGGAGGCACCACCACGGTCAGCCTCGGCAACGTCGAAGCGCTCCTGCCTCGCGGTGAGCAGATCCCCGGTGAATCGCACCACGCTAACGAGCGCATTCGGGCCACGGTGTTCGAAGTGCGAAAACAAGGTAGTCGAGTCAAGGTGATTCTGAGCCGTACGCGACCCCAATTAGTGCAAAGGTTATTTGAGCAAGAGATCCCCGAAATCGTTGAGGGAGTGATTACGGTCCGGGCCATGGCACGTGAACCGGGTTATCGCAGTAAAGTCGCTGTGAGTAGCTCCGACCAGCGGATAGACTGTGTCGGCGCGTGTGTTGGCGTCCGAGGGAATCGCATCAAGAACATTGTGGATGAGCTGGCCGGCGAACGAATTGATATCGTGCGCTGGAGCGACGACATGCAGGTGTTGATCCCTAACGCATTGCAGCCAGCCGAGGTGGACGAAGTCATTCTCTGCAAGATGATGGGTCGGGCCATTGTTCTGGTGCATGACGACCAATTGTCGTTGGCCATCGGCCGTCGGGGCCAAAACGTGCGGTTGGCCAGCAAACTATGCGGCTGGGACATTGAAATCATGACCCGGCAGGAATTAGAAGAGCAGATCGAACGGGCGGTCGCCGGGTATAGCGAACTCGACGGCATGTCAGATGAACTGGCCGAAGTATTGGTCGGCGAAGGGTTCTTGTCTTATGACGACTTGTCGGTGATCGAGCCGGACGACCTGATGCGGATGGGTTCACTCACCGCCGAGCAAGGTGACCATATTATCGAGCAAGCAGAGCAGCGAGCCGAGGAGGCTGAGGAAGCCGCCACGGCCGAACGCAAACGACAGCGAGAGCAAGAGCGAATCGATAAGGCCAATCAAGAAGCGGCCGTGGCAGCGGAAACTGCCGCGGCCGAAACTGCCGCGGCCGAAACTGCCGCGGCCGAAACTGCCGCGGCCGAAACTGCCGCAGCCGAAACTGAGGCAGCCGAAACTGAGGCAGCCGAAACTGAGGCAGCCGCGGACGGAAATCCACATACCGAAGGGGGCGCTCCGGCTGAGACGGCCATTTGCGAAAGCGACTCGGACGGGCCAACGCCCGATGGAGATAATTCGGCCGGCGAGCTAACGCCTGAGGGAGATACCGCGGCCGAGGAACCAATGCCTGAGGGAGAAAATTCGGCCGACGAGCGAACTCCCACCGCGACGGATGAAGCCATTGAGCAGCCTGAAGAAAGCGGCCAAATCAAAGACGAAGGCGAGGGGAAAAAAAAGGTGACTGACACGGTCGAGAGCGAGACCGCTTAGTGGTGCCTACAACGGTGAACCCTCCATGGTTCGGTTCTGACGGTTGTGGCGACTGCCACCAGGGAGGCCCGTGAATCAATGAACCCGGTTCCTTTACCACCGGCATCCCGAGACTGTTGAATTAAACGTAGGCTAGACTGTTGAGATAAACAGAGAAACGAGACCCGGACGAAACGAGACCCTCGCGAGGAGTGCTTAGGTATGTAGACCCATTTACAAGGCAACAGTCGCCACGGGCGACCAATGAACGTAAGAGTGCGCTGATGACTTCCATTCGTATTTACGCTTTGGCAAAAAAGTTAGGCCGGGACAGCAAGGAGGTTGTCGATGCTTGCGAAAAGTGCGGCATTAAGAACAAGGGGTCGGCGCTGGCCAACCTTACCGGCGACGAGGCGACTAAAGTAACAGCTTTTTATGAGAGCGGCACGACCTCGGGTGCGGAGGCGAAATCCACTCTTGTGGAAAGTGGAGTGCCAACCAAAACCGCGGACCAGCCGTTCACGCGAGATCAATACATCGCCCCGGTCGGTGGGGGCGGGAAGGTTCGTGATCTAAGCTCAAGCCAACCGAAGCCCGACGCGCCCACCTCCGAAAAGGAATCGCAACTTCCCAGACCAACGGCTCGAAAAGATACAGTGGTCAAGTTGGCGGCGATTCCGCAGGCAGAGCAGCCGGTACCCCAGACGAAGGACGACGAGCCGGCTCCGCAAAAGCCCATCATGACATTGCCCACCGAGGCGATTCGTAGCGCGAAAGATGGCGTCTCGTCTCCATTGGGAGAGTTCACCAAACAACAAGACCGCAAACGCCGCAAGGATGAGGGAACCGACGCGAAGGCGACTCCCCGAGTGGCCGCTCCGACGAGCGACACAAGCCGAGGACGCGGTCTCCGCGATCGGCGCTCACCCAAACCGGTCGCGGAAATTGCTGACAAGAAGGAATTGGCTGGAATGGCCAGTGCGCGCGCGGCGCGCCAGCAAACTCGCAAACGTCGCCCGGGCCAAGACGATGCGGGACCCAATCGAAGAAGAGGCAGGCGACTGACCCGGAAAGGGACCAATACGGCGGCTCCCCGGAAGGGAAACGTGGCCGTCCAGCTCCCTTGCACAATCCGAGGCTTCTCCGAAGCGACCGGAATTCCCAGCACTCAAATACTGCGATCGTTAATGGCCATGGACCATATGGTCTCTAGTATCAATGAGGAGTTGGAACTGGATCTAGCCGAGATAATTGCCGAGGAGGCGGAGATCGAAGTCGATTTCAAGGCCGCCGAGTCACTGGAAGACACACTGCTGACCGAAATCGAAGAGTTGGTGGACAATCCGGAGGATCTCGTACTCCGTCCACCCGTGGTGACGTTCCTGGGACACGTCGATCATGGCAAGACGTCGCTATTGGACTATCTGATCGGGATCGATGTCGTGTCGGGTGAAGCGGGTGGCATCACTCAACACATCCGTGCATACTCGGTCACAAAGGACGGCAAGACCATCAGCTTCGTCGATACACCTGGCCATGAAGCGTTCACCGAGATGCGGGCACGAGGTGCCAACGTCACCGACATCGCGGTTTTAGTCGTGGCGGCGGATGATGGTGTGATGCCTCAAACCGAGGAGGCGATCAGCCACGCCAAGGCGGCCGAAGTGCCAATCGTGGTGGCCCTCAACAAGATCGACTTGCCGTCGGCGGACGTGAACAAGGTCTATCAGGATTTATCCGCCCACGATTTGTTACCAGCCGAATGGGGTGGCGAGGTCGAAGTGGTCAAGACGAGTGCCACCACCGGCGAAGGCATGGCGGATTTGCTCGAAACCTTGTCGCTGACCGCGGAGCTTAACGAATATAAGGCCAATCCAAATCGCGCGGCATTCGGCACTTGTCTCGAAGCCCAGCAAGAAGGTGCACGCGGGGTGATTGTCAAGATGATCGTGCAAAACGGAACGCTCCGTTTGGGAGACGTGGTCGTTTGCGGTGGCGCGCATGGCCGCGTCAAGGCGCTTTATGACACGTTGAATCCGAGTAAAAGCCTCCAAGAAGCGGGGCCTTCCATACCGGTCAACCTCCTCGGCATGGACGTGGCACCTGAGGCGGGCGACGCATTCTATGTACTCGACGATATCGCAGCAGCTCGTCAAATCACCGAGCAGCGCGAGCAACGCAGTCGTACACGATCGCTATCCGGTTTCTCGACCAGAGTCTCCTTTGAAGAGTTTCAACGGCGACTTGACGAAGGCAGCCTGGGTCCCTCCGGCGACGTCACCACCCTCCGGCTGATCATCCGTGCCGACGTGCGGGGATCCTTGGAAGCTATCGAAAAGGAACTTGGCAAGCTGTCCCATCCAGAAGTCGAAATCAAGCTATTGCAGACGGCCGTCGGTGGCATTACCGCGGCGGACGTGACACTGGCCGATGCCTCGGATGCCGTGATTCTTGGATTCAACGTCATTCCCGACGAGCAGGCACGTGCCTTGGCAGACGAACGCGGCGTCGAGATCCGCCGCTACGATATCATCTACAAGCTCACCGAGGAAATTCGTTCGCTACTCGAAGGCAAGCTCAAACCAGAAGAACGAGTGGCCGATCTGGGCCGTGCTCTCGTCCAACAGGTCTTTACTATCAGCCGTTTGGGCACCATCGCCGGTTGCCGCGTCTTGGCAGGGGCCATCGAACGCGGCTGCAGGATACGTGTCAATCGCGACGGACGTGGTATTGGCGACTACCCGATTGATTCTCTTAAACGCGAGAAAGACGACACCAAGGAAGTTCGCGAAGGGTATGAGTGCGGTATCAAACTATCCGGATTCAACGACATCAAGGAAGGGGATGTTTTGGAAGCCTACAAGATCGAGGAAGTTGCCCGCACGTTGGATTCTTGAGTCCTGGGAAACGTTTGTATTTCACACACACCTGATTGACACTAACTCCATTCCATTTCAATGAGTTCGCGACGCGTCCTTCGAGCCGCAGAGGCAATACGCGAAGTTGTCAGCATGGCAATCCTGACCGAGGTACGGGATCCCCGTGTCCAAGACGTCACGGTCACCTTCGTCGAGGTCACGCCCGACTTGCGGATGGCCAAGGTTCACGTATCCGTCATGGGCGATGAGACCAAGCAACAACTGTGCCTTAAAGGACTGCAGAATTCGTCGGGGTTCTTGCAGCGAAGAGTCGGCGATCGGATCGACACGAGGTACACTCCCCGAATCCAATTCGTCTTGGATCAAGGCATCAAGAATGCCTTGGAGGTCACGCGAATCCTCAACGAAGTGCTTCCTGAAAAAACAGAATCCGATCCCCGCCCGGTCGACACCGAGTTCATTGATCCCAATCCTGCAGACTCGATTCCTAACGGGGCACCAGAAAGCACCGGTCAGATCGACGACGGACAACCAACACCGGGGACGGACCGCGACACGGCTCCGCGCGAGCCCAGCTAAAACGCCGCGGCAAACCAAATCCGACATCCTAACTTGCACTTTCACGAGCAACCAATATCCGATGGCTACACCCAATCGTTCCGCGTTAATCGTCAATTCGCACAAGATTCTGAAAAAGCACTTTGAGCCTCACGTGGAGACCCACGAGCGATCGGTGCTGGAGTGTCTCCTGTTCGGCTGTTACCTGGAGAACGCTGACCGGCAGAAGGCCGAGGAGGCCTACGCTAACGCGACTTTTGACAAGGTCTTCGGCAAAGCCTATGAATGGAATGAGCTGCGCGTGACTGCCGTGACCGAACTGGCGGAGAGAATGTCGGGGCTTCCCGACCCTAGAACAGCCGCGACGCATTTTAAACAGACGCTTCACAGCATCTTTGAGTCGCAATACTCCTTCGATCTGGAGCATCTCAAGAAACAGAATCTTGGCAAGACCACCCAGCAGCTACTGGTCCATGAAGGAACCACGCCGTTTACGGTTCGCTATACGATCCAATATGCACTGGGTGGGCACGCCATCCCGATCGATCGCGGCGCGTTGGATGTGTTCTATATCGTTGGGATTATCGATGAAAAGGAGAAAGAAAAGAAGCAAGTACCGGGGTTGGAGCGAGCCATTCTCAAAAACAAAGGCCAGGAATACGGCTCGCTGCTTCACCAACTGGCAGCCATGTTGGTCGCTTCCCCATTTTCTCCGCAGGTAAGGTCCATTCTCCTGGAGTTGGACCCGGAATGTCAGCCAAGACTACCAAAACGCAAGTCGCGGAAGAAAAAGCCCGCCGCCAAGCCCGCCGCCAAGCCCGCCGACAAGTCCGCGAAGAAGACCGCGACACCGAAGGCCGTGGCCAAACCACAGACAGCTGGTAAAAAAGCAACCGGCAAAAAACAAACGGCGAAAAAGACGCCGACCAAGAAAACGCCGGCAAACAAAACAGCCGCCAAGAAGACGACGACCAAGAAAGCGCCCATCAAGAAAGCGCCCATCAAGAAAGCGCCCATCAAGAAAGCGCCCATCAAGAAAGCGCCCATCAAGAAAACACCGGTAAAAACAACGGCCGCGCAAAAAACGACCACCAAGAAGACGACCAAGCCGACCACCAAGAAAAAGTCAGGCGGGTCGGCTGCCTAAAAAAAACCAAAAAGTCGAAAACGAAGTCCACCTCGAAACAGTTGGCTCGGCGAAAACCTAAGTAGCGATCCAAGGTGGAACGCGACGCACGGAAAATTGATCTAAACGGGTGACTTCGCGATCTCTTGATCCAAACCTTTGCTTGAATTCTCGGAGATGTTCACAATGGCAGGCCATTCCCATTGGGCTGGAATCAAGCACAAGAAAGCGTTGGTCGATAATAAGCGAGGCAAGCTTTGGAGCAAGATATCCAAGGCGATTATGGTGGCCGCCAGATTAGGTGGTGGAGATCCCGAGACGAACGCCCGGCTGCGCGTACCGTTGGCCGACGCGCGCGCCGCTCGGATGCCCAAAGACAATATTGAGCGGGCCATCAAGAAAGGTACCGGAGGGCTGGACGGCGGCAACGTTGAGGAGGTGCTCTACGAAGGTTATGGTCCTAAGGGAGTGGCCATCATGTGCGAAATCATGACCGACAATCGCAATCGCACCGCGCCGGAGCTGCGCAAGCTTTTTGAAATCCACGGCGGCAAACTGGGCGGAACCGGCTGTGTCGCCTATCTGTTTGAGCGGAAAGGCCTTGTCGTCGTTCCGGCCAGCAATTTAGGTGAGGACGAATTAATGGAACTTGCTCTGGAGGCAGGCGCGGACGACGTGGAGAACCAAGGGGAAACATACCAAGTGACGTGCGTACCTGAAAGCTACGCCGATTTGGTGGAAGCCTTCGAGGCGGTCGACATCGAGCCCTCCGTTAAGCAGATCACGCGGATCCCCAACACCACCGTCGAACTCGATATTGACACGGGGCGCAAAGTCCTGAGATTCCTGGAAGCGTTGGATGACCACGATGACGTCCAGAATGTCTCGGCCAACTTCAACTTGTCGGAAGATGCTCTGACACAATTGGCCTCCGAGTGATCGGCTCGTTGGGCTCACTGGAGGTGGAGGCTCGGACAATCGTCGGTTTAGGAACTGGTAAGCCGTTTCTTACCAGTTCCTTAGTCGAGGCCGTAGTGCTTTACCCCGTCCCAATAACGATCAAACGCGCCGTCGACGTGGAAGTCAGGGCTGTTGTCGAGATCGTGACACTGGAAGCAGAGGCTTTTCTTGGCCTGTTCCAAAGTCAGCCGCATCTCTAATTGGAGTTTCTCTCGCTCTGCATCGGAGACTTCGACATCTCCGTTTTCGGCCGCGACGTGAGCGGAGCCTGGTCCGTGGCAATTCTCACAGCCATTGCCGTGCAAATGGGAACTGGTTTCGAATTCCTCGTAACCGGAAACAAATGGAAAGAATTCCTGAAAGTTCCACCCGGTTACATGACAGCTGAGGCATTCCGGGTCAAAGTCACGGCGAACCTCGGAACGTTCCGTCGGCACGTGAATGTCTTCAGTCGCACGGAAATGCGGCGTTTCCAGCCAGCTGGCGTATGCCGAGGTATGACAGACGCCACACGTTTCCGACCCCACAAAACGACGATTCGGTCGTGGATGCTTGGCTGGCTTGACTCCCAGCCCCTCCAATCCGCTGACCTGCAGCTGGTATTGATAGCTCGCGAAGATCTCCAAAACAGGCTTCGAATCACCAAAGCGTGCATCTAGCTGTATTCGCTGGTACCGAATCGGTTCGTTCCTATCGGAGAAAATCCCCAACACACCGATATACATGCCTTTCGTGCCAACTTGAACAATACGAGAACCGGTGCCCTCGACCACCTCCGGTTGCAGCGTGGGTTCCCCGGCCCCTCCCGCCGTCACGATCACTTGAAATTCTGGAAACTGGCGAGCCAATTGCCGAGTCTCTTCCAAGGTTGCATGAGCTAACAGGACACTCACATCGACCTTTGCCTCGCGCAGCGCGCGGACCGCCGCTTGGAGCGACTCTTTCGTGTTCTTGATCTCAATCTCTTGGTTGTTGACTTTCTCCAACGCCTGCTGGCCCATAACGGCGGTCACGCCAATTCGCCGCCCGCCGGAATCAAACACGCGAAATGTTGGATGAACACCCAATATGCTCACGTTGGCACAGACAAACTCCGATTGGCTCTCTTGTTCACCGGCAACGCCGACCAACAGTTCGCCGAACGACAAACGCAGATCATCCGGACCGAATCCGATCGCATCGTATTCCATCAACCGCATCGCCTCGAGCGTCGTGTGGAATTTGATCTCCGCCTGGCCGCCAAAACGACGCACTTGATTACCGACATCCAACTTGACCAACGGTTGTCCAAGTTGTTCCAAGCGCTTTATCAGTTCGTGGCGACGACTCAATCCTCCTCGAGCGCTTTCCAAACCCGTACATCCGCAAGGCTCGATGTACCCGTGCTGGCGACCCGACACCACCAGCAGTACGTCCGGTTTAGGCCAGGCGTCCACAACGGCCAACGGATCACTCTGTTCCGCCAGTGGCACAACCTCGTCCCCAGCCAAAGCCTGAGGCGAGGAACTGAGGTACCCCAAGATCCTACCGGCTAGCAGGACGATCAAGCCTATTCCCAATAGAGCGACTATTGCTCTGAAACGTCCAGTCATCTGTGAAACCTATCTGTTTAACGGACCCATTCGATCCTTCAAAACGAACCGCCCCACCTGAGTCCAAATGGCTACTTCACGACGGCAAAACTCACGTGAAAGGAAATCTCTGGAGCATCCGGGTGGGTTGTATTGATCGTCACTCTTCCCGCCGATTCTTGTTTGCTCAAAATGTGGTTGACGGCTCGACTATCGGCAGGGATGAGCACATCCAATGGAAACATGACCGCCCCCGTGCCAAACCTCCTGAGCTCGCCCAACTCGACTCTTAAGATGTCCTCGGGCACCACTCCAGCTACTGAAATGGTCGTGCTGGCTGCGTGCTCCCCCGTCACCATGACTCGGAGTCCCGCGCGTGCGCCGTCCGATTGCTTGACGTGCCCCATACGAAGCACGTTGATTTCTTCGTTGAAAGCAGTACCCGCGACGGAGATACTGCTCACAATCTTGGCGCGAATCGGAATCTCGTAGGGTTCGCGATTAGGATCATTGGTTTGGACCAACAGAACCTGATTCAGCAACCCCATGGGCGCACTTTCCTTGATCGTGATCGTACCTCGGACTCCGCCCACGGCATCGGGTTCCAATGCCACTTCCTCGGCATCCATCCGCGAGAACTCCGCGTCGAAGTGATCCGCGGTATCGGGATCCTCCCACTGGAAGCTGGCCACGTCGAACTCCGCATCGTTATAAGCCATTAGACGCAGTTCCGTCGATCGCTCCTCGCCGATCCGAACGTCGCTGAATACGATGTCGCGCGGGTAGATCTGGACACCTTGAAGCACTCGACCAAATACCGACAGCGTCACTTCCTGCTGTTGCGGATCGTTGCTGTAGACTGGCACACTCTGGCGAAACTCAGATTCAAAACTCTTCGCGTTCCAGGTCAGGGAAACCTCGACCGATTCTCCTGGTGCGACTTCTTCATTCTGCAACTCAGTGACCGTACACTTGCATGTCGGTTCGCCTGTCTTCAGCAACAGCGGCCCATCACCCACGTTTCTAATTACAAAATCATGCGAAAGCGACGACCCGTGTTCCATGCCGCCAAAGTCAAATTCGGCACCTCCTTCAACCTCCAACCGTGCCTGGCCTGGATGAGAATCCGCTCCCGACACGAGCGCATCGGGACCACGCGCACTCCGTGGCGGCTGAGAAACTCTAAATTCCATGATCGCGTTGGAAACCCCGACGCTCACACCGATCACTAATCCGATCAGAACGATCATCCACTTCTTCACGACATGCTCCTCTCGCTCTAAGCTTGGACAGAAAATCTCCACGGAAGAACTTCCACACACGAATATTATATCCACAAAAGCGTGGTGGCCAGCTCCTCGGCGATCTCGTTGGGTTACGCCCCACGAATACGCTCCATCCAAGTATGGGCCGACTCGCTCTCGGGACCCTCAGGTTGGGCATTCCCATGCTCACCGATCGGCCCCGGATCTGAAAGCCTTGCCCGCTCCAGCTTGTATTCCTGGTGCGGATTCTGTTGGTTCAATTCCAGCGCCCGTGTAGCTTCCTGCTGAGCCGCAGGCCCGTTATCGGCAAGCCTTAGCGCCCATGCCAGCTCCGCATGCAGCATGGCGCTGTTGGGATATCGGTCCACGGCTTTCCGCCAACATTCGATGGTCGAATCGAGCATGGCCTGTTCCGACGCCTGTTCCGACGCCTGACGGTAGCCGCGCCGGTACCAACGCGCCGCCTCCGACCAGGCTACATAGCGCTGAGATTGTTGTGACAATGCCTGCTCTAATGTTTCGGCAAATAGTCCACTCATCAGCGTTTCCCCGCGGCGAAGCTGCAGCTCCAGGCGGGTTTGGGCTAACTGCATCTTGGCCTTTGGATCATACGGGTCCAGCGCTGCGGCCAGTTCAAACTCTTGGGCCGCCCCGTGCAGTCTCGCACCCACCTGGTCCGGGGCGCCATGGCTCGCCAAATAGATCGCCTCTTCCAACAGAGCGCTACCTCGATGCGAATGAGCTCGACCATAAACCACTGGAGCGTAGGCCCATCGATAGACTCCAAAGAGACAGGCTAACGTAACCAATGTACCAACCCACACGGCGCGGCGCGCGGCAACGCCTGAGAGCACCACGGAACCAGCTGGCGATCCATTGACGATCAACGCAGCTAACAGCCAAAACGTCGTGGCCACCGACAGGTAGTTGATCCCGCCTGCCAGACTGAGGTTTAGGCAAAGCGCCAGCAGGCCAATCGTGAGCGCCGTTGTCGAATACCCACCGTGACGGACCCAGCTGTCCGTCAACGACCAGGTGAGTAGAAACAGAGGTAGTCCCGCGGCCAAGAAAAATAGATCGACCGGATAACCGACAAGCCAACCGGCGAAGGTCCCCACCAAAACGCCAGCAGCGCCGCCGTACCAGATCTCCAAATGAGACGCCGCTGGCGACGACAATTCCAGCTCCAGCGCGGACTCCGGAGCGGACTCCGGGTCGAGCACTGTCGAGTCGAGCGCTGTCGATTGGGCCGCCGCACGTAGCACCAACAGCAACGCCCAGATCAGTGCCACCAGAGCCGGAGCCCCAGCCGTCGCCCACAGCTCGATGGCAAAGTTGTGTGGGTCAGCAACCATCTCACTTGACCAGGGGAGCTTGTAGGCGGCGTAGACATTCTGAAATTGGCCCAAGCCACATCCCCACAATGGATGATCTCGAATCAGAGAGGACGTCGCTTGCCAATACTCCCACCGATAAACCAATGACTTCGCGGCGCCGGACATAGGCCAAAACGAAGTCAATCCCCAAATCATAATGCCGACCAGAACCAGGCAGGCGACTAGCCATTTCAATCCATTGGCTAACAGAGCGTTGGGCTGGAACCTTTCTCGTCCGGGCGGATCATCGGCGACCACGTCTTCTCGGTCGCGCTGATTCTGACCGACGCTGCCTTGGCGCAATTTCCGGCAGAGCCCCGCAGTGAGCCCGCATCCGATTAGAGCCGCCAATTGACCCGTTCGACTGCCAGTAAGGAAGAGCCCGACGATCAATGGCACTCCGACCAGGACCGCGCAAGCTCCTCGATTTTTTTTGGTCCATTGCAGCGAACCGGGAGATAAACATACCCATGTCAAAATGACCAACCAGGTGGCGAGAAAGCCACCGAGTGAATTGGCCAACGCAAAGCTGGACGTCGCATCGCCGCTGAACAGCCGGTTGGCAAACAGTTCCCGTTGGGGCGAACCAGCCGGAGCGGTGAGTCCGGCGGCGCCGAGCGTCGCATCCGGGTTCGCCTCAAAGGCCAGTATGGCCCGTGGAAAACTATAGGTTACTTGGTAGATCCCGTGGATGCTCATGGCCAATCCAAGAGCCAACATCACGGCACAGATCGCTCTGGCATCTGTTGGTCGGTGGAGTAATTGTCGGGCCAGCCAGTACATGGCCAGGAGACTGATCCACTGAGCCGCCAAATTAATTGCCGGTCGTGGCACTCCCTGGCCCGATTGGATCGTCCACAGGGCACTGGCCAAACTCCACATCACCAACACGAACATGCCGGCGTCGACCCAACCCACATGCAATCTCGGTCTGTCGAGCGTGCATTGGTGCGCGAACCAAGCACCCGCCAACACCAACCACAGCACAATCACGGAAGCGGCCAATCCCAATTCCGCGTGTCCTTCGCACGGGATCATATGCGGCGCGACGATCAATGCCGATAAACCAGTAGTCAGCCATGACTGCCAGGCTTGAGGAGACGGCGTGCCCAAGGAGCCAGTCCGTCGCGACAGATTCCTCTTCTTCGACTTGCGCGGCTTCATTTGAGTGACTTCGTCCCTGCATCCTTGAGAACCGTGGATTGACGCTGGCCAAGGGCGGTCCATTCCAGCAGACCGATCAGTACCAGAATACAGACTTCGATTAACAAGATCACAGCGGCGCCGAATCCGCTGACGTTTCCTAGCAACCACGCTCCCAGGCCGCAAGTGAATGTCAACAGGTAGATCGTCCCGACGGCGCCCGCCTTGGACATACCCAGCGAGACAAGCCGATGCGAAAGATGATTCTGGTCTCCCTCGAAGGGGCTTCGTCCAGCTCTAAGACGTATCCCGATCACCGTGATGGTGTCATAGAGTGGCACAGCCAGCACACAGAGCGGCGCGAGCACCATGTATGGCCGCCCATCGTCATGCCGAGTATACGTCGCCAGGAGAGTGGCGATCGCGATGCAAAAACCGACGAAATAACTGCCAGCATCCCCCATGAAGATGCGCGCGCGAGGAAAGTTGTGACAAAGGAATCCAAGTAGCGAACCGACCAGCACCCACAGGAAGCCGGCCACGAACAGTTGGGGACCGGTCGACTCGGGATAGGGAGGCATGAGCAAGACGACCGCCAACATCGCCGAGGAGATGGAGGCCAAACCGGCCGATAGCCCGTCCATGTTGTCGAGCATGTTGAAGGAATTCACCAGCCCCACAATCCAAAACACGGTCAAGACAGTCGTGATCCACTGGTGCTCGACAAAAAGAGTCAACCTCCAACCCATGCCACAGGCGACGATCAAGGCCGCCACGATTTGTAGTCCCAGCCGCACTGGCCAACCGAGTCCACGCCAATCATCGACCAAACCCACACTCATCATAGCCGTGGCGAGTCCCAACACAGCCAAGACATCGCCTAAACGCTCCAGCACACCCGATCGGTGCTGCGCAATCAAGGGGCCGAAGAAAACTCGACCACTCGTCAACCAGGTGGGGTTCAGGGCGATGATCAAGTACAGACCGGCCAATACGGAAAGGACGCTGGCCCAAATGGCCAAACCACCGCCCAGCGGAATGATCGTGTCGTGCACCTTGCGCTGCCCGGGTTGATCGACGAAATCCATGCGCACCGCCATCCGCCGGATCAACGAAGTCAACAACCAGGAGATCAAGAAACCGGCCGCCAGCGCAGCGCAGGAGACCGAAAGCAATACTGAAAAGCTCATAGTGCTACCTTAACCTGGAATGACTCGGTGGTCACCGTGCCATCGAGAATGGGTTCAGGAGGCACGCTTGCGTCGCTCGCGAAGAAAAGATCGGCAAGCATCGAAAAACTGGTGAAAATCCTCGCGTTGATAGTCGGGATAGGTCCATTCGTGCGTCCGCCACTGTCGCGAGCGATAACCCAAGGTCACTTCCGCGTAGATGCCATCTCGCAAGTAGACACGATGGGCATGATCCTTCGTGGAGGCGAGGACTAATTTGCCTTCGGTCAGGTAGCCGGGATCCAGGTTCAGCGGGCGTGACTCGGCGTGACGATGGAGCTCGGCATACTGCAGCTCCCAGGCGTTGGTCAACAGCTTGACGTCCGGCAGTTCGTCTGGCTCCATCAACGCCTCAAACACGAAAAACGTTTTACGAATCTCCACACCCATCTGTTCTTGGTAGAAGTCTGTTTCGTTAAACTCAAACCGAGGACTCTCCAAGGCGATGGTTCCCCATTTCTCAGCGGAGGTCTCACGAGCCCAATCAAGAGCGGCGTCGTGGCGGCTGAACGCGGCCAGCAATCGCAAAACAGCGGGCGAAGGAGTGGTGATACCCATGCGGAAAACGGACCTGTAAATCGGTTTGCAATCAATAACAAATAACTAATGGCGAATAACTAATAGGCCTTGGCGAACACCGCCCTCCCCTGGCTCGGCTTTCCGGAAAAAATGCACGCTCCGGCCTCGGTTTCGCCGTCCAACGGTAGACACCGTATGGTGATCTTCATTTTCTTGAGGAGTTCGTCAACCTCTGGATCCTCAACCCAGTGAGAAAGGGCAAATCCTCCGTGAGCCTCGGGTTTGTCCGCATTTTCTGGAGTGAAGAACGCCTTAAAATCGTCCAACGAGTCAATGGTTTCAGTGTGATCGTGACGCATTTTGTCGGCGCGCGCGAACAGATTCGTTTGAATCTCCGTCAGTGTATCGGAGATGGTCTGCACGAATGTTGCTCGCGGGACCCCTTGCTTGGTACCCAGATCCCGTCGGCCGACGAACACGGATTCGGAAGCCACATCTCGGGGGCCCACTTCGGCACGGATAGGCACGCCTCGTTTGATATGCTGCCAGGTCTTTTCGCCACCTCGCAGGTCTCGGTCATCGATCGCCACACGAATTGACCTTCCGGCGAATGACTCGGCCTCCAACGACTGTTTGAGTTCGTCGCAGTACTTCCGCACTTTCGATTGATCCTCGTCGTTTCGGTGGATAGGTAAGATGACGACCTGCTTCGGCGCCAGTTTGGGCGGAAGTACCAGCCCGTCATCGTCGCTGTGAGTCATGATTAAGGCACCAACCAAGCGGGTCGACACGCCCCAGGAGGTGGTCCAGGCATAGACTTCTTGTCCCTGTTGATCTTGGAATTTGATCTCTTGGGCTTTGGAAAAGTTCTGGCCAAGAAAGTGAGACGTTCCCGATTGAAGCGCCTTGCGGTCTTGCATCATGGCCTCGATGCTCAACGTGGTCACCGCGCCGGGAAACCGCTCACCCGCGGTCTTCTCACCTTTGACCACCGGCATGGCCATAAAGTTCTCCGCGAAATCCGCGTAGACGTCCAACATCTTCCTCGTCTCGTCCAAGGCCTCTTGTTTGGTGGCGTGTGCGGTGTGTCCTTCCTGCCAGAGAAACTCGGTCGTACGAAGGAACATCCGCGTGCGCATCTCCCAGCGAACCACGTTGGCCCATTGGTTGATCAGAATCGGCAGGTCGCGATACGACTGGACCCATTTCGCATACATTGCGCCAATGATTGTCTCACTGGTCGGCCGCACGATCAGTGGTTCCTCCAGCGCACCGGCCGGTCGGAGGCCACCCTCGGGATCCGGCTCCAAGCGGTGGTGCGTCACCACGGCACATTCTTTGGCGAACCCTTCCACGTGTTCCGCCTCTTTCTCTAAATAGCTCATCGGAATGAAGAGCGGGAAATAGGCATTCTCGTGGCCCGTAGCCTTGAACATGACGTCCAATTCAGTCTGGATGTTTTCCCACAAGGCGTATCCCCATGGTTTGATCACCATGCAGCCGCGAACGGGGGAGATTTCCGCCAAATCGGCCGCCTTGATCACTTCCTGGTACCACTGAGGGTAGTCCTCGACACGCGTCGGAGAGATTGCAGTTTTGGGTTTTTTTGCCATCGGACTCTTGTTCTCAATCCCGCCGGAACTGGCGGCATGGTGGAACCCACCCAGCGTTCAATTGGGCGGACAAATGGAGAGATCCGCGACCGGCCACGAGGATCGTTCGTTACCGAACGCCTGCCGCTAGCGGACCTTAACTCGGATTTCTCACACGCCTTCTGCTATACGGTGGCAAGTCCATGCCTGGCAGCGTCAGGTTGCCCAATTTGATCCTCAACGTACGGACGATCCGCTTTCAGTCAAATGGCTCGCATTTTTGCCAGCCAATGGCTTACCACCGGTCACGACGACGTGTGTGAGAAATCCTGGCTAACGGATCGGCATTTTAGGTCAGCAGCTGTCCTGGCGACAAGTCGACCCTTTGTGAGTCCCGTACCATGAGTTAGAATTCTGGTATCGGGTGATGCCAACGCACGCGCGATCGAGACCGAAATATCCTGACGGCAATAACGTGATGAACGAATCCACGACGCAATCCCCGCCGCGACGATATGTGAACCAGCTTGGCGAGAACGAGCCGATCAACCAGGTATTTGTGCTGGGCGACAAACAGCTTCGTCAGAATCGCAACGGAAATCTGTATCTGCAGATGCGGCTGTCCGACAGCACTGGGGCGGTAACCGGCATGTTGTGGAACGCCAGCAACGATACAGCGTCGGACGTGAAGAACGGCGACTACGTCCTCGTCGACGGCAACACTCAGTATTTCAACGGTGCAATCCAGGTCATTGCCAAGAAAATCAAGGTCGCCGAGCCAGGCTCCTACAGCGAGGAAGAGTTTGTTCGCGTCTCCACGGCGGAGTTGGAGCAACGCCAATCGCGTGTGGCCGAGCTGCTCCGCGAGCTGGACAATGCGGACTTGAGGGACCTGGCTGAGTGCTTCTTGGAGGATGGCGATTTCATGGAACGATTTTCGCGAGCCCCAGCGGCCGTGAAGAATCATCACGCTTACCATGGTGGTTTGATCGAGCATGTCGTTCAACTGATGGAGCTCGCCCGCACAGTCGGATCCCATTACGCACAGATCGATACGGATTTATTGGTATTCGGTGCTTTCCTGCACGACCTCGGTAAGCTGGACGAATTGAGTTACGACCGCGATCTGGCCTATACCGACGAAGGCCAGTTGATTGGCCACTTGGTCATGGGGGTCCATATTCTGCAAGCAAGGTTGGAACAGTTCGCTCAGCGACGCGAAGAGCCTTTTCCAGAGGATCTGGCCCTCCGTCTGAAACACATGATCGTGAGCCATCACGGCAAACTGGAATTCGGCAGCCCTAAGGTGCCCATGACCTTGGAGGCGATCGCCTTACACTATCTGGATGATCTAGATGCGAAGATTCATTGTTCGCATCAACAAATGGTCGAAGACGTCAACATCGACAGCCACTGGACTCCCTACAATCCCGGCATGGGCCGGAAACTATTCAAGGGTTCGAGTTGAAGGCCGTTTGAGCTTGACTGCCACCATCCCCAGCGCCCGGACGTTTCTCACCGTCCCCGCACGCATCTCGAAAAGCGCACGTCCTAGATGAACGAACCTGATTTGGAACAACGTATCGTCGAATTTGTCAACCGCCCCAACTACCATCCGTTGAAACCGCGGGGAATTGCCAAGCAGCTACGACTCTCCGAGGAGGATACGCGTGATGTTCGCAAGGTCGTCAAGCGTTTAGTCCGGAAAGGACAGTTGTGTTACGGCACCAAACATCTGGTGCAACCCGCGTCGCGGAAACCTCGCAACCAGTTGGTCGGAATGTTCCAGCGGGCGCAGGGCGGCTTTGGTTTTGTCCGTCCCACTACCGACGGCGCGCCGCCGGAAAGGCGGCACGACATCTTTGTACCGGAAGAGAACACGCGTAATGCGGCCAACGGCGATACCGTGGTGGTCAAAGTGACTCGCGTCCAGCGCCACGGCCAGCAACGGTCCGCTGGCGAAATTATCGACATCTTGGAGCGGTATACCCATCAATTCGTGGGAACCTATGAGATGGTCGGGGAGGTGGGAATGGTCACCGTCCCCGGCAAGAATTTCCAGCATCCGATTCTTGTCGGTGACGCTGGTTCCAAAGGCGTCGAACCTGGCGACAAGGTGGTGATCGAAATGGTCAAGTTTCCGTCGCTCGGTTCCGATGGCGAGGCGGCCATCACCGAAGTGCTGGGCAAGTTTGGCCAACCAGGTGTCGACACGTTGATGGTCGTTCGCGAGTTTGGCCTGCCAGACGAGTTTCCAGACGATGTTCTGGAAGACGCCCGCCAAGAGGCAGAGGCGTTCGATGAGTCAATTGCCGACGGCCGTGTTGATTTGACGGATCTCACCGTGGTCACCATCGATCCCAAGGATGCCCGTGACTTTGACGATGCCGTTTCGCTGGAGAGATTGGACAACGGACATTGGAAACTAGGTGTGCACATCGCCGACGTGGCTCACTTTGTGAGACCCAAGACAGCGCTGGACCGAGAAGCCAGAAATCGAGCGACCAGTGTCTACCTGCCCGATCGTGTGATCCCAATGTTGCCCGAGGCGATCTCCAACAACCTGGCCAGCCTCCAGCCGGACCGTGTGCGCTACACCAAGTCGGCGTTCATCGAGTTGACCGCTGATGGCGCGCGCGTTGCGACTGAGACCGTCTCGGGCGCCATCCGCAGCCGCCATCGCTTCAACTATGAAGAGGTGGATGACTACTTAGAAGACGCGGAACCGTGGAAAGATAAGCTCGAACCAGATGTCCATCGGCTGGTTGGTGAGATGCACGAATTGGCCATGATCCTTCGAAAGCGGCGGATGGCGGGGGGTTCTCTCGAACTTTCGATGCCCGAAGTCAAACTGGAGTTGGATCGTAAAGGGGACGTGGTGGGGGCCAAATTGTCGGTCAACACCGAGAGTCACCAGACCATCGAGGAATTCATGCTGGCGGCCAATGAAGCGGTCGCCGAGAAGTTAGCCGATTTGGAGCTGCTTTTCCTCCGCCGTCTTCACCCCAGTCCAGATCAGCGCAAGCTGAAGACCCTCACCGAGTTCATACGGCATCTGGGCTTCGAGTGCGAAAGTTTGGAGAGTCGTTTTGAGATCAAACGGGTGTTGGAAGAAGCGGCAGACACGTCCCAGCAGCGTGCGGTGAACTACGCCGTCTTGAGAAGCATGAAGAAAGCGGTCTACGGTCCGGATGAGGACGGCCATTTTGCCTTGGCCAGCGACTGCTATTGCCACTTCACTTCACCGATTCGCCGTTACCCGGATTTGACCATCCATCGAATGCTGCAGACGCTTTTTGAGGGTGGTCGACCTCCAAATGACCGGGGTTGGCTCATTCAAACGGGTGATCACTGTTCAGAGCGTGAGCAGCGCGCCGAGTCGGCGGAACGGGAACTGACCAAGCTCAAACTATTGCGCCATCTCAGCGAGCGGATCGGCCAGGAAATGACCGTTGTGATCACCGGTGTGGAGAAGTTCGGCATTTTCGTGCAAGGGGTCGACCTGCCGGCCGAAGGACTGATCCACATCGATTCTTTGGAGGACGACCATTATGACTTTGACGAGACGACCTACTCGTTGGTCGGTCGCCGCGAAGACAACACGTTTCAGCTCGGTGACCGTTTAGTCGCAGCCGTGGCGAATGTGGATCTCGACCAACGCGAATTGGACTATCAATTCGTCCGCCGCGATGGAGCAAGCAGGTCGGCGGGTAAGGGTCAGCCATCGGTCCGCCGCGACCAGACAAACAAGCTGCAGCGGAAAGGCAAGGGGAAAGGAGAAAAAAAAGGCAACGAGAAAAAACGAAAGACGAAATCGGGTGGTGGCAAGAGACCGCGACAGCGATGAGCGTCGAAGTGATACGCTGAGAATCAGCGGGCGATGAATCGGCCACAACAAAAAGAATTCAGATGGTCTGCCTCAGTTGCGTCCTGGAGACCGCCGGCAGGAAATGTGTTTATGCGTTCCAATGTGTCGATAATACGTATCGGCTTGGGAGGTAACACCAGGTATGCGATTAGCGAAATGGATAACTCCAGGCTCTAGGCCATCGAGTTGGTGGATTCCAACGCTGGTTGGGACCGTTGGCTTGTCGGTTGTCGCGGTATGGCTTGGCAGCTTTCATTCTCAGTCATCACCGGTCAACGTTCAGGGAGAACCGACGCCAGCGACAGATGAGGTGTTGCAGTCGGCCAGCCAACCGGCTGCAACTCCTGCTCTCGCCCAGAATTCCAGTACGCAAACCGCTGCGCGCATCCGCCGGCAACAAGAGTCGTTGGATCCGGAGAAGAACGGCTGGGGCAGCGAAGTTTGGGCGGACCGTGCACTCTTTCAGCTTAACCGCCTCGGCGAGCTCGTCTCCTCTGGCGAACCAATCGAAAGCGGTCGCTTGGAAGCTGTCGTGGCCCCCGACTGCCGGGTGGGCGACCTCGTTCAGATAGTTGAGACGATTGGCATCGGAAGCCGCGGAGACCACCGGAGCGGCAACCGTCGTGACCGACAACAAGGCGGTGGCGAGAGCCACGAAATACCGACTCAAGGGCATCGATCTGTCCTGGGCATTAGGGCGGAGGTTCTCTCAAGGTCCGCAGATTAACTTCCTGTGTATAACGAATTCATTGAGTCTAGTACTCAGCCGATTCGCGAATTAGTCTGATCTGTCCAACGACTCGCGCGATGGGCCCGGTTTTGCCGGCGGCGATCTACGTTCGTCCTGACTATGGCGCCGGCCCATTTCCATCGCGCACCGGCAGCGCCAAATACGACGGCCGCTGAGAGTCGTGATAAACGGTATTGATCGTCGACACTGTGTGCGTGTGACGACCGACAGGCTCGCCTGTATTCGGATTCACATCATACATGGGAAAGTTGCTACTGGAGATGTCGAGTCGAATCCGGTGTCCTTGCTGAAACCGATTCGCCGTGGCCCATAGATCGATCGTTGCTTCGTAGACGGTGCCGGGCTCCATAAGTTGTTGCTGCTCACGGGAATCGCGGAATCGCATGCGCAGTATCCCGTCCTCCAGATTCATGGCATATCCGCCCGGATAGTCTGAGGATGACGGGTAGACGTCAATGAGTTTTGCCGTGAAGTCCGTATCGGTTGCCTCGGATGATACCCACAGGTGGACCGAGACAGGCCCGGCTATTTCGATGTCCTGATCGAGTGTTCTTGTTTCGAAGGTGAGCACGTCATGACGCGCCGATAAGGGCAGTGTGCCATGGGAAGCAAAATAGTTTTCTGGCGGAACTTGGTTTTGCGGACCCGCGGGAACCAAGTGGCCGCCGGAGTCGATGTTTCCACCAATCGTGGGCACGGGATTCTTTGGATCAAACTGAAATCGAGTTGGCGGAGCACTCTTCGCCGGCGCTACTGCCATTTCGTTCCGGAGACTTCCGTCACCATGCAAATAGAATCTAAACTCTGCATGTCCGGATGGAGGCCATTCATCAGACGACTTCCATTGTCCGCCACTCTGCAGCCGGCTAGGCTCGTTTCTTGTGACGGAGCCTCCACCCATAACAAAGTATTTCACACGAGGTTCGGTGAGAATCCCTGTGTCGATACCTTTGAGATGCTGATCGAACCAGCGAACCGCCAAATCGCTCATCGAGATTTTCGCATCGTCGCCGAAATCGACATTTCCGGCGAAGGTGCCGCCGACGCCGTGGGTCCACGGTCCCACGAGGAGTCGTGTCTGGGGATTTTTTTGTGTTAGTCCTGCAAAATTCTTCAGCGTGCCCCGCTTGAAAAGGTCAAACCAACCGCCGACGTAGTAAATGGGAATCTCTGGATATTGATCGTGATACTCTTCAAAGTTGTACCCGTTTTGCCTCCAATAGTCGTCGTACGTGGCATGCTCGCGCCAGTCGCGATACCAGCGCTGGTAGCTCGGTGCCCAGCGTAACGGCGATTGCCGCTTCCACGGGTGAGCCCACAGCCACTGAGGCAGTTGATCAAACGCATTTCCTAGCGCTTTGGCAACGACCGGATCCTGGTTCGCTTCCTTGCCAGCGCGAGCCAGGCCCAGGCAATAGGCCATATTGTGCAACAGCGCGAACGCACCGCCGCGGCCAGCGCCATCTTCGACGTAGTTGGAAGTGCCCACGAGAATAAACATAGTCTTCAAGTGGGGTGGGCGCTCGACCGCCAGGGCGTTCTGTGTCGCGGCCGAATAAGATCGGCCCCAAGTGCCAATTTTGCCATTGCACCACGGTTGCTTGGCTGCCCATTCCACGGCGTCATAACCGTCTTGGCCTTCATTTATATAGATGTAGAACTCACCTTCGGACTGATACCGACCACGAATGTCTTGAGTTGCCACGGCGTAACCACGTTGGGCATAACCACGGGCGAACTCGTCAAGCCCGTCTTTGTTATACGGTGTGCGAACAACGATTGTGGGATACGGCCCAGGCAAGGCGTCCTCATCCTTGGCTGGAACGTAGATGTCAGTGGCCAAGCGAACACCATCACGGGCGGGCATCATGAAGTTCTTAGTAACGGCAACGCCATGCTCCTCGGCTGAGACGGGGAAGCAAAATGAAAGCACGGCGGCGACAATCGTCATGGGCGATATGATCGCGCCGGTCGGCATGGTATACGGTGTGAAGCTCGACATTGTCGTTTTCTCACTCTGCGAAATGACGCGAACGCACTGCAGGTCCGCATGTTCCCGTTGTCAAATGCCGCTGCTGTGTCTCCGCCTTGACAATTCCAGACCCACGTGAGTCTGAAATGTGGGATTAGCTGCCGGTTCACTGGCACTGACCGTCCGACGGTCGACGCGCTCGGAATCACTTCGGTTCAGAACTGACGCCAGGCCTATATTGACGAACGCACCTTCTCATTGTTCGCGAAGGCGCTCGTCCGGCACGCTAGCAGCCACGACCAATTCCCGCAACTCCGCGGCAGTGACATAGCGCACGTTGGGCTTACTGCGCGAAGCAATATGCTCATCAATATACGCCAACACTTCGTCGTACTTGGCAACGTACGCGGCTCCGCCCGTTTCATGAATCGCCAGGCAAACCGCTGTCGTATTACCTCCGCGGGCGATCGCCAAGTGTTCCTTGAATATAACTTTCATGTCTTCGTCGGTCACCATCCAGTCGATCTTACAGGTTTGCGGAAGCTCGACGAGCGGCTTGTGATCCGCAGCCAAAAGAAACGGCTGCTGCCCGTGTGGCAGAATTGTGGATTGTGACACTCGATAGGGGACGGTCCGATACATAACACTTGCGTCCCAGCCAGACAGCGCGTGCCAACTGGGCGCGTACTCGGAGCCAAACTGCGTGCCGGGCGGAAACGCCGCCGCGCTCGTGGTGAAACCGCGTGCGGCAATTTCGCGTTGTAGATCAAGACTGGTGGCATAGAACCCCGCGCAAAATGTCTTAGGCTCACCCAGCTCGCGGTCGTGAAAGGTCTTCAGTGTAAAGGTCAACATTCGCCCAATCTCGTCGCGTGAATAGCGGGTCATTGGCACTGCATAACCCGATTCGTCGTAACTGCCTTCCACGGCGTCCGCGGCGAGACTCGGCTGGGGCACGAATTCCACACCGGCCGCGTCGAGGAGACTCTTGTACATATGGAGGTGAACGCCGATTTCCGCGTCGTGATTCGCCCGCGATTGCTTAACGAATCGCTCCATTTCGTCTCGCAGCGGTGTCTCCTGGGTGTACGCGACGGGATTATAGAGGTGCGTCCAACGCATGTTTGGATGGTTCGCGGTGAGATGTTCGAAAGCGGCAAGGTCCTCGGCCGTCATCGACCAAGGCCGATCAAAATGGGAAATCACCGTAACATTAACTGTCGGCTCGGTCGCCCCGATGAAGGGTACACTAGCCGCCCACCAAAAAATAAGCAGCAAGACGAAACGCATGACAATCACTCGAACGGTCCTTCGCTGCCGGGTAGTTCGCTTTGCGACGACACCACCAGGTTGTTCTGCCTGGGTAAGGTGTACGGCGGCCAACTTCCGCCGACTTCGGCCGAGATTCATTCACGGGGCCTCGTTCAATTGCTTTAATTTCCAGCATTTTTCGCTCGGCGGAGTTTTTTGACCGTACGGGACATTGTCTACTTCGACAGGGCCTTTTTCGCTTCAACCGTGAGCGATCCATCGGCGCGGGAGCTGAAGGTCGGAGAAGGGATGCGAACAACTGGCGTACCCCGTTCTTGGAAAGCCTCATCGATGCGCGCCAATTGTTCATCGTTGAGCTGCCACCCCATTGCACCCCCGTTGTCGCGGACTTGGTCCGGTCGCTTGGCACCACAGAGCGTAGCCGTGATGCCGGGCTGATGGATCGTCCAATTGATTACCAGCTGGGCGACAGTTTTGCCGGCATCATCGGCAATCGCGCGCAGCCTCTCGACAAAGTCCATATTCTTTTGGTACTCGTCACCCTGAAACATAGGGTACTTTGCCCGGCCGTCGCGCGGCGGAAAGACGTGATCACG
>Ga0310121_10000229_pt1 | contig 61201 bp, 38 predicted proteins | sample CB27_Tmax_986_MG_FD_203504 | JGI IMG/M metagenome (GOLD analysis project Ga0310121, IMG submission 203504) | Marine microbial communities from Western Arctic Ocean, Canada - CB27_Tmax_986 | ecosystem: Environmental > Aquatic > Marine > Oceanic | place: Canada: Western Arctic Ocean | collected... | reverse complement strand
CTCCTCGGCCAACAGCTGCTCGACCTTCTCGATAATCGCTTTTACGTCTGAAGTGCCCATGCACCCATTCATACACCTTCTTCGAAAAAATCAACTAGATGCAGTGCTGGCTATTGTGAGGATACTATTTGCAGGCCAAGGCATCGTGATAAGTGCGACAGGTTACCGTGTATCACCCGCTTTCAAAGTGTGTCGGACGATGGCTCGGACGCAGTTTCGGGACTTCGGGTGGATGCAGGTTTCGGTCGTGGACACCGACGCGAGTTGGAGGCCCGAATTTGCCGCCGAGGTTTGTCCAACGGCCGCGAGTCCGACTTGACCGAAACTGCTCTCGGGCGATGTGACCGACTCGCGCAAGTTCGTCCGCCATCGCACCCAAAAATCGTCCAATACAGGCCTTAACTCGGGCCTTTCCGTTCGAAACGGTGCCAGAAAGCGTTCCTCGCCGGTCAGTACTGATAACCTCCTCGTTGCCGCATAAAGACACCGGAGTTCTGCACCGTCGCGCCACTCAACTACATCGAACGCACCTCGAAACCGAGTTCTCGGCATCTCCTTACAAAGTTACTGGGGTCCGACCGTGACTTGATCAGCAGGTAGCCGGGCGGAGCAGCCGGCTCGATGTAGCCCTTGAGCTTCGGATGAGTGCGAATCGCCTGAAGTCCCTCCGGAGATTCCGACGTCACTAGAGCACTGCACGCGCGGATCGCCACGACACCACTAGCCACCGGTTTCGCTTTCAGCATGCTCGTTTCCGTCGCGGGCAACGTGTCCGATCCCTCAAGGACCGATTTTAGTTCCTTGGCGGGCGAGGTACTGGAGGGTGCTTCGGCAATTCGGCGACGGTCTAGGCGGAACTCGAACATCTGGTCGCATCGCTTAATGATCGAGTAGCGGAACAGGATCGCCAGCCTCTCGACCTGAAGGCCCGCTCCGGCGAAGACTGAGTTGTCGGACTGCACCTTGATGTCGCTCAGTAGCGAAGGTCTGCGCGGAGTCTTGCCCAAGCCGATCATCGCCCGACCCACCGGAATAGGCATGATCCATTCTCCGTTGCCATGCTTGGCATAGTATGCCCACTCGCAGTGATAGAGGGTCTTGAAGATGGCCTCTTGCCGTTTGGAATCCAGTCAGACTTGCCAGAAGTCCCCTGTTTTCTCTTCAATCATAAGCCCGATATTCTCGGCAGCCCTGACCAGTTCTTCGCCAGGAAGACCGCGGATTTCGCGGAGGACCTCACCGATGCGACCCTCCGGGATGGCGAGGCCGTCAAAACAGTGGAAGAAGAAACGCAGCAACTCGGCGAGGCCCAGGTCGTCGAGAGGCTTGAAGGGCTGCTGGCCGACGAGTCGCAAGAATGCAGATCTCGTGATCTCCTGCAGCGGCTTATCACGATGTGCCCAGAACCGGTCGTGGTTCCTCCCTTTCAGGTACTTACTTTTCACACGGTCGGGCTCGACGACATCGCCAGCGACGAGGAACTTGCCGATTCGCTCGAACAGGTGTTGATTGAAGTTGGCCTCTTTGCAGATACGGTTGACATCCGTCATATTCGGGCTGCCGCGGAACTTCGGATTGACGCGACCGGACAGGAGCATGGCTGAAACGGCCCGATAGTACCAAGTCCCGTAGGGGGATTCAGACTCGGAATCCTTGAGCAAGTCAGTGGTCCGCTTAGTCTGCTGCTGCTCGACGAAGCTGCGGATACTGGCTGGGAGTTTCGACATTGTGGAGCCGTTTCTCTGACTTACCACTGCGATTGGTGACCGAAAGTTCGGCGAGGGAACCCGCGACATCTAAGAAAGGTTTGGGTTTCATTCAACCAGCGATTTGATACCATATCACCCTCAGGAACTCCCTGCCGAGCTGGCGCTGGTCCGTTCACGCGGCGACTGCCGGTTTGCGCGACTGTGGTTTGTCATGGAGGAGGCTAACCGATGGACGCAACGGATGTAATGGATTCGCTTCGCGTGGACACTCTGGAATCGATTGCTAAACAAGCCGGCATCCCGAAGTCGATCACGCGAAAGGCGGAGTTAATCGAAGCCCTGGACCGTTTTGTGAAGTCGGACCCGGCGGGATTCGTTGACCGGCTCGCACCCGTCGAGCGGAACCTTCTTGCGGAAGCGGTACACAACGATAACCGCGTCGAACCCCTTGTGTTCTCGGCAAAGTACAATGTCGGCTGCCCCCGGCCGCACCCCTATGGCAAGAACGGCTCACTCATCCACATGGTGATCAGCGGGGATCGTTATTCAACCGAGATTAAAGTTCCCCAGACCATTGCGGACTTGCTGCGGCCGCTGGTGCCTAAGCCGGCAGCTCCCATGCCTGTATCGGTCGAACACATCCCAGACACGCTCGATCTGACGGATGAGCGAGGGCGGGCGGATCCAACCGACATTCGACAAATTCACGTTTTCCGTGGTGAGCGGACCGTGTTCTTGGAGTTGCGGAGAATGCTACAGTTGGTGCAAGGCGGCAAGGCGCGCGTTCAGCCGAAGAGCGGCCGTCCGACCCCCGCCACGCAGCGCGCGATGGCCGCTTCGCTGGCGGCGCCGGACTTTGATCTCGAATTGCCCGCGGCGGAAGGAAACAAGTACACGCTGAAAAGCGGACCAGTTCGCGCGCATGCCTGGGCAGTGCTGGTCCAGCAGTGCGGTTGGTGCAAAGCGTCTCAGGGCGTGCTGAAGCTGACCAGGGAAGGACAGCGGCTGCTTCAAGACCCATTGGCGGAAGCGTTGCGAGACGGAGTCGAACGACTCGCAATGGACGACAAAACTGACGAACTTCAACGCATCAATCACATTCGCGGACAAACGGGCAAGGCGCGGCGTTGGATGACCAAGCCGTCGGAGCGTCGCGAAGCGATTCTCGACGGTCTTGCGGAATGGCCCCTGAACGAGTGGCTGGCGTTCGACGAGGCATACCGTTTCCTCAACGCCTGCGGTCACCCCTTTACGGTGACCGAGAATCCGCCGAGCCTGTACTTCTGTGAGCAGCGCTACGGGTACATTCCTGAGCAGGACGGTATCGATCGGCAGTACCTGCGAGTGTTGTTGTTTGAGTCTCTGGCAACGCTTGGGCTAATCGACATCGCGTTCGTCTATCCTCACTTCTTGTGGCCTGAGTTGGGCGGAGGTTGGGGCACGGACGACATGGACTTCTGCGGTCGCTATGACGGATTGCTATACGTCCGGGTGAATCCACTCGGCATGTACTGTTTAGCCGTGTCTGACCAGTACACGCCGCCGGCCGCCCAAAAGCGGAACTTGTTCACCTTGTTGCCAAATCGCGAGATTGCCGTGGCGGGTAGCCAGCAACTCTTGCCGGGCGATGTTTCGATGCTGGAACTGTTCGCTCTGAAAAAGAGCGACCATCTCTGGCGCATTGACCGGCAGCTGATCTTGGACTATCTCGAATGCGGCGGCTTACTGGACGACATTTCGCGTTTCCTTGCCGAGAATGCCACGGAAGGAATTCCCCAAACAATTCGCGTGTTGCTCGATGATCTGCAAGCCAAGGCAGACGCCGTCGTCAATACGGAGGAAGCGTGGTTGGTCGAGTTCCAGGACCCTGCGGTGGCGGCGCTCGTCGCCCACGATTCGAAGGCCGGGAAACTGTGCCTGTTGAGCGGCGAGCGGCACGTGGCCGTTGCGAAAACGAACGAACGCGCGTTTCGCACTGCTGTCAAGAAGCTCGGTTACGTCCTGCCCCGATGACGCACTACCAACCCAACAATCCTTTGATCGTTCAGAGCGACCATACGGTGCTGGTGGAGGTTGACAGCCCACGGTACGTCGAAGCGCGAGATGCTCTGGCGCGTTTCGCGGAATTGATCAAGTCGCCCGAGCACATCCACACCTACCGCATCACACCACTCTCGATCTGGAACGCGTGTGCCGCGGGAGTGAGGCCGGACGAAATCGTCCAGACGCTAACGCACTACGCGAAATACGAAGTGCCCGGGCACATCGCCATTGAGATTCGCGATTACGCTTCGCGTTACGGGCGGCTCCGGCTGACGCGCAATGACACAGGCCTGTTGCTGACGGCCGCTGACGCGCCACTGGCCGAAGAAGCCAGCCGCAACAAACACGTCGCACCGCTGTTGGCCGAGCGGATTTCGCAATTGAAGTTTCGTATCGATCCGGTGAATCGCGGGAAGTTGAAACAGGCATTGGTCAAAATCGGCTTTCCCGCCGAAGACCTGGCGGGTTATCACGACGGCGAACCGCTGGCGATGTCGTTGCGAGAAACGACGCTGGCCGGCCAGACGTTCTCGCTACGGCGTTACCAGCAGGATGCCGCGGAAGTGTTTCACTCGAGCGGTGCGGCCCAGGGTGGGTCCGGCGTGATCGTGCTGCCATGCGGCGCGGGTAAAACGATCGTCGGCATGGCGTGCATGGCGGCCGTGCGGTCATCCACGCTCATCCTGACGACCAACATTACGGCAACGCGACAATGGATCGCCGAGATCCTGGACAAGATGACGCTGCACGCCGACCAGGTGAGCGAGTACAACGGCCAGACCAAGGATGTGCGCCCGGTCACCGTGGGAACGTACAACATTATGACCTGGCGCGAAAGCAAGGATGCCGAGTTCCCGCACCTGCACCTGTTCGACGAACGAAACTGGGGCTTGATCATCTACGATGAAGTCCACCTGCTGCCCGCGCCGGTGTTTCAAGTCACCGCCAGCTTGCAAGCGCGTCGGCGGCTGGGCTTGACCGCCACATTGGTCCGCGAGGACGGACGCGAAGACGATGTATTCGCACTGATCGGCCCCAAGAAGGTAGACGTGCCGTGGAAGGTGCTGGAAAACCAAGGTTGGATTGCCACGGCCTCCTGCACCGAAGTGCGCATGTTGCTGCCCGAGGATATGCGAATGACTTACGCCGTTGCTGATTCCAGGCAGAAGTTTCGCGTCGCCTCCGAGAATCCGCGCAAGCTCGACGTTGTGCGTCAATTGCTAGCCGAGCATGCGGACGAGCCGACGCTGATCATCGGAATGTACGTCGATCAGATCAAGCACATCGCTGACGATCTGCAAGTTCCGGTGATCACCGGGTCCACCTCTCAACGGCGGCGAGACGAACTCTACGAGCAATTCAAGTTGGGGCGGCTGCGCGTGTTGGCGGTGTCGAAGGTAGCCAACTTTGCAGTCGACTTGCCGGACGCCGCGGTTGCGATCCAGGTATCGGGGACTTTCGGCTCGCGGCAGGAGGAAGCGCAGCGTCTGGGCAGGATCTTACGTCCCAAGGCCGGTCGCAACCAAGCCCACTTCTACACGCTGGTCAGCCGCGACACGGTCGAACAGGACTTTTCCCTCCGCCGCCAGTTGTTCCTCTGCGAACAAGGTTATGCTTACGAGATCCGCGATACGTAAGCTGTTCGCAACGTTACCTGCCTCGGTGAAACTGACCGAACGCACTTTGGAGGGCGGCGCAATCCGGATCTCGATGACCGGCCGGCGTGCCGTCAAACTGACACAATCACCGATTCCTCGGCACAGCTTCGTGCAAGCGGTGATCGCGACCGACGCGAGTTCCGCGATTTGCTTCGTGTAGTCCGTTGCATCGCCCGACGCAGCTGAGCATTGGACCGGTGCGCGCGTAGGTGAAAACCACCTCAGCAATTCCCGGCGAAGTGATTCCGCCAGAAATATGTTCGCTAGCACGACCTCGTCATGTGTTCAAAGGTGTAAATTGAACCCTAACAACTGACATTTGTACTACCACTTACCCCCGAAAACCTGCGAACCGCCAGCAGTGCAAGCTGCGGTTTTCTCGGGGAAACGAGCGTCTTTTTGCTCCGCCGGGAATTGCTGAAGTCCAGACAGCTTGATTTGCCGTCGGCTTGTTTGCAGCCTACGATTGATCACTACTGAGTCGGCGTGTAGCCCCTCGTCGATCCAGCGCCTTGGACATTCGATGCATTCGAGTGGCCAAGGTTTTTTTTCGACCAGAGGCGGAAAGTACATGATCTCGTCGAGGTGAAGCCGCCAGGCCTCGCTCGATCCCCTGCTTTCAGGGCTAGGTTTTCAGCATTGTGCTGGCTTGTTACTCACTCGGCTTTCTGCCGGAATCTCAAAAATCATACACTTTCTGGGAACAAATATCGGTCCAACTACGTCAATAGGATGCCGGTCCGACATTCTATCATTCTCTCACGGAGCCATGTCGCTATGTTCGTTACGTCAAATCGTGCTGTTTTCGTCCGGTTTTCGGCGGCGGGACTTGCCACGCTATCCCTGGTAGCAGCCTCCGCCTGCGCTGGCAACACGGTTGACAGCGCGAGAACTGGCCCACCCGATCCACTGTCAGCGGCGAAAGCGATGATGCGCAGCGGCCGATACGCGGACGCCGTCGAGGAGCTGGAAGCCCGGCTTGCCGAAGGGCCTTCCCATCCAGATGAAGGACTCTATCTCCAGGCGCTAGGTCAATTCTACACAAAGGATTTTGAGACATCACTGCAAACGCTTGATAAGTTGTTGGCCGACCATGAATCCTCGCCTTGGTACCGAAAGGCTCGATTTCTGCAGGCCCGTGACCTGGTGTCGCTCCGTCGGTTTCAAGCGGCCGAATCGATCTATTCCGCCGAAGCAAATCGGTTGCTCTCGGAAACGCGGAAACACGAAATCGCCGGGGTGATTGTCTCCTTCGCCGATGCACTGGCCAAAAAACCGGACCCGAATGACTTGGCGGCCTCGCCACCCAATTTCCAAAAGGCCCATGAGCTGTACGCTCAGGCGCTGGATATGGAGATTGGCCGATCGCTGCGAGACGAAGTGATGTTCAAGCGGGCGTTGGCCATATTCCATGCTGGTGATTTTCCGCGTGCAATTGAGGATTTCCGAGCCTATTTGCAACAGTACGATCCAGACTGGATGGGACAAGTCGGCACGGCCCAACGGATGTCTGGCCAACGAAGAGACCAACCTATCGCGGCAGGCCAGCATCTCTTCCAAGCCCGTTACTACCTCAGCCGTTCTCAACTCAGCGCTGGGCAACCTCTACTGTCCCGTACGAATGCCGAGGATCTGTTGGCCTTGATCGCCGGCCAACGTGACGACGCGGCGACCGATGGCGGTGCCGATCAACATTCGCTGGCAGCCCAGTCCGCCTGGTTGATTGTGGAAACGTTCAATCTGTCCGGGATCCCAGCGGAGGAATTAGAACGTGGCGTCAACGCAGCGCGGCAATTCTTGAAACAACATCCCAGCCACCCGCGGTGCGTCCAGGCAGCCTGGCAGATCGCCGAAGCCTATCATCGCCATGGCCGTGCCGATCAAGCCGCGGCGGAATTCCAGCAGTTCTTCGAAGGAGAAGGTTTTCAGCTGCCCGTTGGCGAAGCAGCCCACCAGCCACTGGAAGGACTGGGCCAATCCCCTGCCGAATTGATGGAGCGATTGAAACAGACCGCGTTGTACAATCTCGGGCAGATCCGATTCAGCCAGAAGCGGTATGACCAGGCGGCCGAGGCTTGGGGGAAATACGCCAGCCGTTTTCCGAATGGCCCACAGTGGTCGCAATGTCAGCTCGGCATTGTGAACGCCGAGTTCAGCGCCGCGATCGACGTGGTACTCGAAAAAGACTATTCACGGGCCAGCGATCTTCTCAACGCATTCCTGACGAAACATCCGTTGGATGATCGGGCGCCGATGACGCTCTTTCTCTTTGGCCGCATGGATTTGGCCGAGGCGGACGCACTCGCCGCGCAGGATGCTTCCGAGGAGGACGTAAAATCGGCTTACCAACGAGCCGTGGAACGGTGGCAGAGATTTGTCAGCAAATATCCCCAATCGCCGTTGGCCTTCCAGGCTCACTTTGAGATCGGCACGATCTACGAAGAGAAACTACAGGACTTGGAGCAAGGCCTCCGAGCCTATCGACAGGTGACCAGCGGTCCGGTGTTGGAGCAAGCCAGACAACGAATCGCGCTCATGGTCGAAAAACGGCTCATGGTCACGACTGAGCGGAAATATGACACCAGTGAGACGGCCTCGATCACGATCGATACCCGCAACATCGAACAGCTGACCGTCCGGCAGTATTACCTGGATCTGGAAGCCTATTTTCGCAAGACGCACGACGTGGGCCGCGTCGATGGCTTGGATATTGACCTGATCCAACCGGACAAGACGTGGGAGATTCAGGTAAGTGATTACGCCAAGTATGTGCCAACGCAAGAAACGGTGGAGGTTCCGTTCGACGGCGATGGGGCTGGCGTGTGCCTGGTGAGTGTAAGTGATGGTGAACTTCAAGCCACAACCTTGGTCATTCGAAGTGACCTGGACTTAATCGTCAAAAGCTCGCGACGAGAGCTTTTGGTGTTCGCGCAGAACCGTCTCCAGGATGCGCCCGCCGGCAATGTCCAGTTGCTGATCAGCGATGGCAAACAGGTCTTCGCGACCGGTTTGACTGATGAAGATGGCGTCTTTCGAAGCCAATTGGACGAGCTTAAGGATGCGTCTTCCGCTCGCGTTTTCGCGGTAAAGGACAGCAGTGTCGCGGCGCATCAACTGGATTTGAGCCAGCTGAATTTGAGCACGGGCCTGACCCCAAAAGGATATCTCTATACGGACCGCCCCGCGTATCAGCCTGGCCAGTTGGTCCGTTTTCGGGGCATGATTCGGGATGTGGATCAGGGCAGCTATGTAGTGCCCGTCGGCCAGTCCTACCAGGTCTCGATTCACGACCCCAACGGAAGGTTGCTGTGGGAGCGAGCCATGGAATTGAGCGAATTCGGGACGTTCCACGGCGAATTCCCGTTGGGTGAAAACGTACCGCCCGGATCGTATCAGCTGGTTGCCAACCAACCAGACGGCGCCACCTATGCATCCACCTTTCAGGTACAAGATTTCAAGCTCGAGAAAATTGAGCTGACTATCGAAACGGATCGTGACGTCTATTTCCGCGGAGAACAGGTCGAGGTCACCGTCGCAGCACACTATTACTGGGGACAACCACTCGCCAATCAGACGATTCACTATATCCTGCCCGACAACCGGACGTTGATTGGCACCACCGATGACGCTGGACAGTTCACGACGCGTTTCGATACGACCGGCATGCGGGCAGGACAGCCGCTTCGGTTCCTGGCGATGGTCGATGGAGAAAATGTGTCAACGCAAACCTTCGCCGCGCTAGCGAACCAGGGTTACCGGATCTCGGTAACCCCCAGCCAACCTCTCATTCTTTCCGGGGAACCTGTTGATGTTGAAATTCAGACGACCTCACCAGATGGAAAGCCACTGGGTCGTGAGATCACGCTTCGCGTTCTGCGGCGTTCACCCACTCCTCACGATCCGATTCTCGACGGTCTACCATTGGCGCGCTCCGCCGCCACCGCTGCCGCCGAGGTGACCGTCCTGGAGATGAAGGTGACGACCGACGACGAATCCGGCAAGGCGGTCGTGAATCTGCAAGACGCAGCCATTGAACCCGGCGGACGGTACATACTTCGAGCGGCGGGCACGGATCGATTCGAACAGGTTGTCAGTGGTGAGGCAGCGATGAATGTGTCCGACGATGACGGTTCCACCAAGTTTCGGTTCTTCAACGAAGGTGACACTCTACAGGTGGGCCGGACGGCGTCGCTGCGATTACACTCACGCGTCAAATCACGTTGGGCTCTGTTAACCTACGAGGGAGAGACGATCATCGGCTATGACGTCGTTTCCTTGGAAGAGGGATACAATCCTGTCCCGCTCGATGTCGGACACGAGCATTTCCCTAACTTTCGCGTGGCAGTCTCGTTGATCGACGGCCAACAACTGCGCACGGCGGCGAAAGATTTTAAGGTACAGCGACAGCTGAACATCTCGGTGCGACCCTTGGCCGATCAGTTCGAGCCTGGCGCTATGGGTAAGGTTGAGCTAGAAGTGACAGACCAACTGGGTCGTCCAGTGCGTGGAGAGCTCTCATTGGCGTTGGTTGAAGAGGCGCTGTTCGCTAGATTCGATGAGACGACTCCGGCCATTGTCGACTTCTTCCAAGGTGACGCGCGGCGACACGCGGAGTTCCGAGCGGCGAGCACGTGCGGTTTTCGATACACGGCGGAGTCCCAAACAATTCCTGCTGAGTATATCGAAGAACTGGCCCGGATGGGACGTGCCCTTAATGAGTCATTGGAACTTAAAGATCAGATGCTCCGCAGGGAGGTCGAAGTGAGACTGCCCGCGTCGGTCGCGGCGCAATTGGCAGAGCCAAGAGGTGCCATTCAGTCTCCCCAGGAGGATATGGCAGCGTCTCCTTTCGGTGACGTTAGCGACGAATCGAGGGACGGAGCCGATGCGAACAACGTTTTTTTTGAACAGGGTTCGTTTGGCGGTGGCGGGGCCCAAGCGGCGGAGAGCATAAGGCTGTTGATCCCCCCGCCTTCCCGCGGTTCACTCAGTGCCGACTCATCGTCGCGCACCTCCGGCGCAGTTTCAGGCGCGTTGTTCGGATTCGACGCTAACTCGTCGCCGGTTGTCGCTTCGCCACGAGTCGAAATTCCGGACCAAGGGTGGTGGGCCGGTTCAATCGTCACCGACGAGACAGGAAAGGCTACGGTCGAAATTCCGCTGCCACAGAGTACAACCCGATGGCGGGTCACCGCACGCGGAGTCTCGGTCGACACGTTGGTTGGCCAGGCGACGGCCAATGTGATGACAAGGAAAGACTTTTTCGTTTCCGTTAAGGCTCCCCAATTCGCGAGAGAAGGTGATTCGTTACGTGTTTTGGCCAAGGCCCACAATCTGACAGATCGTGATGAAAGCGTCTTGCTAACGCTCACCGTTTGGGGTGGAGACGACCTCAACTCAAAGCTGGCTCAGCGAACCGCGCAAGTCGAATTGAAATCTCAAGGGGTCGCCGAGGCTTTGTTTGAGTCGTTCGACGTACCTGCGGAATCCCGCGTCAAACTGCAGGTGACCGCCACCGGCGGCAACTTGTCAGACGCCTTGGTCGTGACGCTACCTGTTCGACCTTGGGGCCTTGAATTTGCCGACCAGGCGGGTGGAACGGCAGACAACAGTACATCGACGGTCGTTGAGCTTCCGGATGACAGGAAATATCAAACCCAGTGGATGACGATCTCGGTCGGACCCAACTTGAAGCAAAGCGTGATCGACATGGCCCTGGCCGGCGTCGAGCCGTACGCGCTGTCGACGCACGATCCGTCACGTTGCATATTGCCACCGCCACCCAGCTGGGGACGGCACGCCGGGAGCGACCTCTTAGCCGTCGTCTCAGCCCTCCAGTACGCACGCGACGTTGACGCTCCGACTCTGGAAGTCCATCGACTCCAGCGTCGCGTGCGATCGTTGGTCAGTGATCTGGTCGTATCCCAACGAGAAGACGGTGGCTGGGCCTGGCAAAGCCAACAGCAAGAAGCCGATTGGGCGGCCACGGCCATGAGTTTTTGGGCGCTCAGTGATGCGCGGAAGCTGGGCGTCTCGGTTCACGGCGCCACTCTCGATCAGGCTCAAGCCTACCTAGTTAACCAGTTCACCCAGCTCGGTCAGAGTGACAACGACGGCAAGTCGGCCATTCTACACGCCCTTAGCTGTCGCAAGGGCGCGGACTTTGCCCACGTCAATCGACTGTATCGTGGACGCAATCAACTCTCCCCGCCGGCATTGGCTTACACGGCATTGACGTTAGCCAAGTTGGATCGTGACGAGTTGGCAGGAGAGGTGCTGGACGTACTGGAGTCCAAGGTTGCACGGACTTCTGGGCGAGCCAGCTGGGACGGTTCGAAGGCGCACCCGTGGTTGAACGACGAAGTTGAGTCGACCGCGGTCGCGGCGCTGGCACTCATGAAGGCCCGACCTACCTCGACGACTATCGCGGATGCGGTCGCTTTCCTTTTGGATCGCCAAGGGGTCTGGGGATTTGTGCCCGCCAAAGCTCACGGTCCGGCACTGTCAGCATTGTGCCATTACTTTGGTCGGAACCAGCCGGAGAGTCACGACTTTACGATTAATATCCGCGTCAACGGCGAGCTGTTTGAAACCGTGTCCAGTCACAATGTGCGGAGCACTTCGCTATTCTCCGTTCCCGCGAACCTAATCGTGAACGGCAAGAACCGAGTCGACTTCGATGTCCAAGGGAAAGGGCAATTTGCCTTTGCCGTCTCGATGCGTGGGTTCAGCAGCAACCTGGCCGATCCGGGGAGTTGGGATCGACCTCGAGTGCATCGTCATTACTACCGGCATGCCACGTTGGACTATCGCGGCCGACCGATTCAGGCCAGCAGCACGTCACCGGTCAGCCGCATCGAAACAGGACAAACGGTGCAAGTGTATGTGGATCTGCATCCAGTCAACCATCAGTTCTATGCGGTCGTCGAGGAGTCTTTGCCGGCCGGGATGATGCTGGTGGACGGGACGCTTACGGCTAACTGCGACCACCATGTCGTCCGCGGCGACCGTATCGTTATGTACTACCGCCCGGGTCAGCGAATTCAAGACTACACATACGAGTTGAACGGCTATGCGTCCGGCTCCTTTCGCGTGTTGCCCACCGTCATTCGCGACGCCATGCAGCCAGGCCAAATGCGAATCCACGAACCGAGAAACCTGACCGTGCTGGGTCCAGGCGAAGCTTCGGATGATCCGTACCGGATGAACGACGCGGAGCGATTTGCATTGGGTAAGTTAAACTTCGACGACGGCCGCTATCAGAAGGCATTGGAATACTTAAAGGATCTGTTCGAGCGCCCCAAACGTTATCAGGAGGCGGACGTCGCCCGTATGCTTCTTTGGATCTACACTGCCGAAGAGTTCTATGATGCTCAACAAATTGTGGATGTGTTCGAGGTGCTTCGCGAACGCTACCCAGCGTTGGAGATTCCGTTCGACAAGATCTTGACGGTCGGAAAGGCCTATCGAGACATCGGTGAGTTTGAACGTGGGTATCAGGTTTATCGAGCCACGATCGACGCCAGCTTCGTGAACGACAGCCACGTGTCGGCTATATTGGACGACGAAGGCCAATTCTTGGGTGCGATCGACTATCAAGAGGATCTATGGCGCGAATATCCTGACTCGGCGGAGGTCGTTTCGGCCTATTTCGCCTTGTCTCAATCGCTCTACCAAACAGCCCCCCACGCTCATGAGCTGGCCGCCCAGCATGAACAACTGGCTCTGGCCCACGACGATGCGAAACCGACTCGCGTGCCAGATACGGTCTCCATGTTGCGCGAGACTCTCCGCTTACTCTCCTCGTTTCTGACGCTGTATTCGGAAAACCCGCTCGCCGATGACGCCGGATTCAGCATGGCCAATGCACTTTTGGATCTCAAGCAATACGATCTGGTCGTGGAGGCATGTCGCCGATTCCAGAGCCAATTCTCCGAGAGTGATTTGCAGAGTAGCTTCCAGTACATGGTGGCTTTGGGGCAATTCTGGCTTCGTGAGCACCAACAAGCACTCGCCGCGGCGCGCATCGTCGCCGAGGGTGAGAGCCAAGATCGAGATCTGGCTCGATATATCATTGGCCAGATTCACCACGCCGAGAACAACCCGAAAGACGCGATCGAGTGGTATGCGCAGGTCGCCACGCTCTACTCGGATGCCCAGGAGGCAATCGATTACTTCGAGTCCAAACATATCGAACTCGATGAGGTCCACGTATTCCGACCCGGAGAAGCGGTGGAGCTGACGATCGACTATCGAAACATCGCCGAGGCACGGTGTCAGGTGTATCCGGTCGACTTGATGCGGCTCTATCTAAGGGAGAAGAACTTGGCGAATGTGACAAATGTGAATCTGGCCGGGATCCAGCCGTTGGTGGAAAAGACGGTCCACTTGGGAGAAGGAAAAGACTATGTTGATAAGCAGCACACGATGACGTTTGACCTTCCCGATGAAGGAGCCTACCTCGTCATTTGCCGAGGCGACAATCTTTTCACAAGCGCTTTGACACTGGTCACACCTTTGGTCATCGAAATGCAGGAGGATATACAAAGCGGACGCGTGCGAGCGAACGTTATCAACGCGGTCACGAAGGATTACATCCCCGAGGTGCACGTCAAAGCGATTGGATCGGCCGACACGGAGTTTCGATCCGGGGAGACGGATCTCCGAGGTGTTTTCGTGGCAGGCGGACTGCACGGCATGTCCACGATCATCGCCCGTGACGGCGATGCCCGATACGCTTTCTACCGCGGAGAGTCTTGGTTAGGCGCGCCCGCGGACGGGGAAGTTGAAGAAAAGGCTGAGGCCGACTCAGAACAATCGGGTTTGGACGTGAATGCCCAGGGCGGCAAAGACTTTGACTACCAGCAAAACCTGCGCTCGACGAATAGTTCCATCCAGCAGTTCAACTACCAACAATACGACCAACTACGTCGCGGTCGAAAGCGTGGTGTGGAAGTACAGCAAGCGCAGTAGGCGCGAAGAGCTCACCGTCAACGCCTTCCTAGGATACACTTTCGACGCGTCGTTGACCTGCCGACCGGAAGAGCCTGGCCAGCACACACGCGCGCTGGATCTGTCCCAAGACGCGCCCGTAGAGATCGCACCACGATACCGAACGCGCCCGACTCAACCCTTTACGCCGGTCATCTTGATACCGCTGAGAAATGTCCGTTGCGTAAGAAAAAACAACACCACGATCGGAAGTGTGAATAGCGTCGCAGCTGCCATCAGCAAGTGCGTCTGGTCCGAGTAAACACTCAGAAATCGTTCCAGTCCATAGGCGAGCGGGAATTTGTCGGGATCACTGAGGTAGAGCAGGGGACCACCGAAGTCGTTCCAGGTGGCCACGAACTGGAAGAGGGCGACCGTCGCCAAAACCGGCTTGCTCAATGGTAGGATGATTTGGCAAAAAACACCCCACTCACTCAATCCATCCAAGCGTGCCGCTTCGCTTAGCTCCTCGGGTATGGAAAGAAAGAACTGTCTCAGCAGAAAAATGAAAAATGCGTCCCCCAAAAACGTCGGCAGGATGATGGCGGCCAGCGAGTTATAGAGCCCAATCTCGCGCAACAACAGAAAGCGAGGAATCATGGTGACATGCCAAGGAAGCAGCATCGTGGCGATGACCAATGTCAAGCAGAGCTTGCGCCCTCGCCAGCGCAGTCGGGCCAACGCATAGGCCGCCAATGAGCAGCTGGTCAAGGTACCTACCACGGATCCGCAGCACAACAGTAACGTGTTGGACAGGTAGCGGACGTACGGCATGCTTTGCACGGCCAAACGGTAGTTCGACCAATGCCACTCTTGTGGCATGAGCGAGAAGGGATCCTGCTTGAGTTGCCAAATCGGTTTGACCGAGGCCAAGACCATCCAAACCAACGGCAGGCTGAAGAGTAGGATTGTAAACGCCAGTAAAACGCGGCCTCCCGGCGGTGGGGGTGTACGTTTCATGGCGCGGCTCCATCGGTCAGACCAGCATTCTGATTGACCCGCCGTTCGGCCTCGGCAAGCACCTCTTCAATATTGGGTGCACCACCGCGACGCATGATCATGCCCGCGGCAGCCCGCAGTTCCCGATCCATCAACGGCGCACCACGAATATTTGGACGAGGCCGTTGGTTTGGACTCGACGAACTCTCCACGAACTTTCGCATCATCGGTTCCTCATCGAGATACCGTTGAAATTCGTTGGTCTCCACGACCTGTGGGGAAACGGGAATCCAACCGCCGGCAATACACGCTCGTGCCGCCTCGATCTCCTGGCCCCCAAAGCCGATCCAAAACTTCATGAATTCCCAAGCTCCGCGCGGATTCTTGGAATTCCGAGGCACCAAGAAGAGATTTCCATTAATCCAACCGGCTTCGGTGGGACCATCTGGAGACGAGGGTAATGCCGTGACACCGAATTCTGTCACTGCGTCGCCGCGGGACCGTTGGGCCGCTTGGTAGGCACGAATGTCGCGAATCCGCCACTGACCGCCCACCATGGCCGCGTAACGATTGGCCGTGAGGGGGAAAACCTTGCCAGGTAGAGATTGGTCGGCAGCGCGAAATGCGATCGCCGACTGGCCAAAACGTTCGCCATAACTGGCCATCCATTCCATGGCCGACACGACACCGGGGTGCGTCAAGGAGACGGTGGAGGAGCGGCGATCGTAAAACGATCCGCCAAAGACAATTCCCCAACTCCATATGAGCTTGGGGTTCGGCAAAAATCCAAACTGGTCAGCCGGATCGTCGGGTGACTTCGGACCGATGGTCTCGGCCAGTCGGTCTAAATCGGCGACCGTTTCGGGCGGCTCGAGGCCGTGATCCGCCAATAAATCATGGTTGTAGTAAAGCAAACGAACGTCGAGTCCGTTGGCCACGCCATAAAGCCGTTGGTCGAAACTCCCCAATTCAAACGCCGCGGGCAGCAGCCAGCGTCGAAATTCGTCGAACTCGGTGGCCGAAGCGATTTCATCCAAAGCCATCAACGTGCCGCGATGGGCCCAATCGCCGATGACAGGATCGTCCTGGTTGACCAAGTCGGGAGGGTCTCCACCGGTAACCGCCAGAAACAACTTAAGGTCCAGGTTATTGCCCGGCATGGCAATCGAGCGGACCCAGTATTTGGACTGGCTGGCGTTAAACCGCAGGACAATGTCGTCGACGACTCGACCATCTTCGCCACCCCAAAAGTGCCAAAAGACGACTTCCTCGCGACCATCCACGGAAATGTCACTCGATGGGCAGCCGCTCAGTATCAGCACCAGCAGACCGGCAGTCCATCGGCTGCGTTTCACCTGTCCACGACTTGTTTGTCCGGAGGCACTCACGATTCCATCTGCCCTTCATAGTAGACCCAATAGCGAGCGCTGCGGAAGAGTAAAACGGTGACCGTCGCCAGGACAAGAAATACGATCCAGGCCATCGCCGAGGCGTACCCCATATTCAAATCCTGAAACGCGGACAAAAAGAGGTGCAGTGAAATGACCAAGGTCGATCTCTCGGGCTCTCCCGTCCCTTCACTGACAATGTAGATTTGCGTGAACGTCTGGATCGACTGGATCACACCCATAATCAGATTGAAGAAGATGACTGGTGAGAGGGTGGGGATGGTCACATGCCAGAACCTAGACCAACGGCCGGCCCCGTCGAGTGCGGCTGCCTCGTGTAAACGATCTGGTACATCTCCCAACGCGGCAAGGTAGATGACCATGAAGTTGCCAACACCCCAAAGCGCCATCAAGACCAGTCCATCCTTCGAACCGAAGCTCGCCTGGCCGTTGAACCAACCGGGTGGCCAGCCAGCCTCGCGATAGTCGTGGAACCAACCCGGGCCCGGCAGTCCCACGACCGAGAGCGCCGCGTTCAACGGTCCGTCTTGAGGATCAAGCAGCCAACGCCAGAGAATCGCCGCGGCCACGACGGGAACGACCGATGGAAGAAAACAGAGCGTCCGCCAAAATGCCTGTCCGCGAATACGCCAAGAGAGCATCACTGCCAGTCCGACACCCAAGGCGATCGAAAATGGAACCGAGATGCCGGCATAGTAGAACGTATTCCAAAGTGCGCGTCCGAAACCGTTGCCCGAGACAATCTCGCCGGCCAATCGGTGATAGTGTTTACCGCCGACCCATACAGGGGGTGACAAGAGATCGTAATCACAAAAGCTCCAGTACAGCGATACCGAGAACGGATACAGCACGAACAGCAGAAAACCCAGCCAACACGGTGCGGAGAACGCCCATCCAGTGATCGATCGTCGTCGTTGAGAATACATTGCGTGCAAAGACCGTGCTTCCGTGGTTCGCCTCTGCCAGCCTATCGAAACCGACGGCATTTCGTCTAGTCGCCGGAGGATCGAATACGAACCGATTGAGCCGCACAATCGAATCGATTCCACTGACGCGAATGACAGCGGGGCGAGTGGTTTTGTAGTCGGGCAACATCTTACACTCGCCGCCGTGAATCGGACGATACAATACTCAAAGGCAAGTCACCGAGAATCAAGATGGCGGTGGGCGGTGGAAAGAGCCCCCATCCAGCGGCGCCACGATGAGCCTGGTGGCCGTTGGCGTCCCGTCTGCCAGCCGTTTTCGGCCGTCCAATCCCCTATTCAGCGATGTGTCTCAATGATTTCACGCGTCAGCAAGTCGCTTCGACGGCCTTTCCAGATGACGCGAGACGAAGCTGGAGTCCCGCACATTTCCGCCGATAACTGGTTGGACGCCCTCTACGGTCTTGGGTACATGCATGCCAGCGACCGGGCGACTCAGATGTTATTCGGCCGCGCCGTAGCCGCCGGACGTGCCGCCGGTCAGATCGCGGACAAGCAAGAACTGCTGGAGACGGACCAGTTCTTCCGCCGCATCGGCCTGCACCTTAACTTGGGGAACGCCGCGGACACGTTGGAAGAACGTACCCTCCGGCAATTGGCGATCTATAGTGCTGGAGTCAATGATGGTATTCAAGCAAACGGCCGTACGCTTCCCATGTGGGCCATTGGTTTTCAACCCGAGCCGTGGGACCCGGACGCCGTGCTGTTGATCGGCCGGCTGCTGGCCTTCGGAGGCTTGGCGGTCAGCCAAATGCAGAACGAACGATTGCTGGTCGAGCTCATCCACGCCGGCGCCAACGAAAAGGTTCTGGCCGAAATGTTCAGCCCACGTTTGGATCACGTTGATTTCGAGTTGATTCGACAGGTTCACCTGTCGCATCAAATGTCCGATCAAGCCTTGGAGCTGTTGGTCGACCTGCCGCGATTAGCGGGCAGCAACGCCTGGGCCGTATCACCTCGGCGATCCGCGTCTGGCGCGGCGATGCTGGCCTCGGATCCCCACCTCGAAGTCAATCGATTGCCCGCGATTTGGTACGAAGCCGTGCTTAAGTGGGGTGACCAGTATGTGATGGGCGCAACGCTTCCCGGCTGTCCTCTGTTTGCCGTGGCGCGCACCAACCGATTGGCTTGGGGGGTCACGTATCTCAAGGGAGATACGATCGACTACTTCGTGGAAGATTGTCGGAAGCAAGAAAATGGCAACTGGCAGTACCGACGTGGCGAACAATGGAGTGACTTTGACGTCCGCCGAGAAGTGGTCGATCGACGTGGTGACAATCCGCTTGAGGTAGAGATACTGGAGAACGAGATCGGAACGCTGGATACGCATCCAGACGAGTTCGGCGACGGCCACTACCTATCCGTCGCCTGGACCGGCCGTTGGTCGGACTCGTCGCGGTCCATTTCGCCGTGGTTGGAATTGATCGCGGCGGAATCGACCAGCGCTGCCATGGATGTGGTGGTGGAATTCAGCCAGCCCACGCTATGCTTTGTCTTCGCCGATAGTGAGGGGCATATTGGAAAACAGGGCTGCGGAACCTTCCCGCGGCGTCCCTTACTAACCACCGGCTTGGGACCCCTCGCTGCGTGGGATGTCGCCAACCATTGGCAAGGGTGGCTGACCAAGGACTATTTGCCCAACGAATATGATCCAGAGTGCGGTTACGTCGTGACCGCTAATGAAGAACAGAATCCTCCCGACGGTCCGATGCTCGTCACGCAGACCGTGCACGACTACCGCAAACGGCGAATCAGCAACGTGCTTTGCGACTTGCCGCGGGCGACCGTGGAGGACATGCAAGCACTACAATACGACGTGACGAGCGTCCAGGCCCAAGATCTGTTGCCGGAATTACTCGCTCCACTTCCGGATGGAAAACTAAAACAACGACTGTCCCAGTGGAATTTTGGCTACGAGCCTGACAGCCATGAGGCGACACTCTTTCAGCGATTTTACATCAACGTCTTGGTACAGCTGCTCGGTCACGATCAAGGTGTGGGTTGGCTACGAATGCTCTACCTGTGCTCCCGCGCGGGCTTCTCCTCGATGGTCACCACGGCGGCCGACCGACTTTTGCTGCGCGAATCCGTCTCCTGGCTGGACCCTCGCGCCAAGGCTGAGATGATCGTCGCGGCCGCCGAAAAGACCGACGCGGATGATGAAACCCCCTGGTCGGATTTGAACCATTTTCATTTCGCCAACCGTTTTGTCGGCAGTCATCGAGTGGGGCGACTACTGGGGTATCATTCCAAGCGTCATCCCATGCCAGGCTGCCACGCAACCCCATTCCAGGGGCATGTCTGCATAACGGCTCGCCGCGAGACCACGTTCGCACCGTCGTATCATTTCGTGACAGATTTTATTCGGCACAAGGCATGGACCAATTTACCTGGCGGCCCCAGTGAAAGTCGTTTTTCCAAATACTATCGCAGCGACGTTCCGCTTTGGTTAACCGGCACGTATAAGGAACTGGAGATCTAATCCTCCTGACTCGCCGGTCCGCACATCTTCCGACTCGCCGTTCCGAACATCTTCGGACTCGCCAGTCCGAACAACACTGTCACATCGCCGATTCATAACAGTAGTCAAATAGCAATTCCCATTCCATCCGTGTGATTTGCTGGCATAGGTCTCGCCATTCCGCATCACGTTGAGCCGCCTTCTGGCACAGATCCACGAAGGCGAATGGATCCCAGCTACCTTCGTTGGTCAGACCCAACGAACCAACTTCGGCATCGAGACACTGGACCGCTTCACTCAGTTTCGAAAAAATGGCGTGGTTGCCGACTCGACGAAACCAGTATTTTGCATTGGAATAGTCCGGTTCGCGACGGTGCATGATCCCGTGCCAGTAACTCCCGGTCTGGGTATCGACTGACTGGCTGATGTGGTGCGATTCATCGAGGAAATCGTTCCAGAGCCAAAGTGCGGACAAGCAGCATTCGGCCATCTCCATGTCAACAATCCGTTGGTCGCCAAACAGATCGTTTGGACCAAGCTCCATGAGTTCGCTGGCGATCGCCAGCTCCGGTGAACCGGGCCCCAAATCGACTGGGCGATGGGGGTCAACCAGCCGTCCGACGGTCGCACCGTATTTCTTGATGTCGAAAGATTGCATCGATTAGACTTTCCTTGGAAAACCTCTTTCAGCCGCACTGGTTGCGTGAAGGATCATCTTGGCCTGCATCGCCCCCGGTGGCAAACAGCATCACGGAACGCTCCGATAGGTTTAACGGCAATTGTCGGCGTCCACCAGTAGGCCACCGAGACCCGGGGACGCGTCCAGGGGATGATCGCCCTCGGCCACCTTCTCCTCGGATTGAATTATTCTGTTATGATAGCCGGGCGGAGGAGCATGCGTTTTCGCATATCCCATTGACTGCATCGGATTGCCCCAACGTGGCTAGGAATCACTAGCGTGACTAGGAACCACTAGCACGGCTAGGAACCACTAGCACGGCTAGGAATCACTAGCACGGCCAGGAAACTTTTTGACCCCGGTTCGATCGCCGGGAAGCGAACCCATGAGTGACGATACAAATCCATCAGAAACGACTTCGACAAGCGAACAGACCAGCGAGGCGCCATCCGACGACTCGCGGCGGACCATCAGGATTGGCTCCCAACGTGATGAGGCCGCATCTTCGTCGTCTAACGCTGAATCGGCCGCGCAATACGCGACCTACGACGGCGAAGGAGGCGCGCCCACACGAGACGGAAAGTTGGGCGACGAACTCCAACAAGAAATTGACGCGGCGCTGGGTAACATGTCCATCGATGATTTGCTCGCCGCTGAGTCAGGGGGCGAGCCTCGGGCCAAAGAGCCAGAGATTGATGCGCAGTTCCGCGCCACGGTCGTCAAAGTCCATCGTGACGACGTCTTCTTTTCGCTACCGGGTCGCTATGAGGGAATGGCATCGATGCGTCAATTCAAGGAAACTCCATCACCCGGGGATGCCATGGATGTGGTGGTCAGGCGCTATAACCTCGAGGACGGGATCTATGAACTTACAATTCCAGGCGCTTCGGTAAGTGTCGGAGATTGGTCCGACATTCAAGAAGGATTGACCGTCAATGCGCGCGTCACCGGGCACAATACGGGTGGCTTGGAATGCGAGGTGAATAACCTCCGCGGGTTTATCCCCATCAGCCAGATCGCACTTTATCGCGTGGAGAATCTGGCGGAATTCGTGGATCAGAACTTCCAATGCGTGATCACCGAAGCCAATCCCGAACGAAGAAATCTCGTTCTCAGCCGTCGCGCCATATTGGAACGAGAAAAAGCCGATGCCAAGCAGGAGTTGATGCGGTCGATCGAAGTCGGGCAAACTCGCGAAGGGACCGTTCGCAAGATCATGGATTTTGGTGCCTTTGTCGATATCGGCGGCGTGGATGGTTTGGTTCACATCAGCAAACTCAGTTGGGATCGTGTTAACCATCCGAGTGACGTGGTGGAAGAAGGCCAACGGATCAAAGTCCAGATTGAGAAGATCGACGAAAGTACTGGAAAAATCAGTCTTTCCTACCGCGATCTATTTGCGCATCCATGGCAGAATGCGGCAGATAAATTCCAGGTAGGATCGATCGTTTCGGGCACGATTTCCAAGATCATGGACTTTGGAGCCTTCGTTCGACTGGAACAAGGCATTGAAGGGCTGATTCACATATCCGAGCTGGCCCACCAACGGATCCATCGCGTGGACAGCGTGGTCAAGGAAGGCCAGGAGGTCTCGGTGAAGGTGGTTTCGGTCGACTCGGAGAGCCAACGCATGGCGCTATCGCTCAAGGCGGCCCAAGCCGCGCCAACCAAAGACCAACCTGACGATGAAACGGTTCCCGACGCACCTGCTCGTGAGTTGGCGGTAAAAGGACAGAACTTGCCGCTGAAAGGTGGTACAAATCAGAGCGCCGGCGGGGAGCATTTCGGATTGAAGTGGTAAGCCGCGGCCTGCTGGCGGAATTCCCTGCACTGAAAAAAACAGCTGACCAAAACAATACCGTTCTCATATGGAAGTCGGAGTTACCATGTCTCACTCAATTCGCTTGGTTTTGTCGTTCACATTCGCTTTCGCGCCATCAGCCTTGTTGGTAGCGGCCGAATTCCCCGTGGTGACGACCGTCGAGGGCCAACCATTGGTGGAAGCGGCACAACGGCTCGTTGAGGCGCTTGACTATGTGGGTGCACCCTTGAAAGAAGCGGATGCCGCGAGCCTCAAAGAATGCGTGAGTTTAGAGGACGAGAAAGCTCTCGTCCAAAAGATTCAGGAAATTCTCGACCCGTATTGCCTGGCCGCCGTCCACATTAATCCTGAAAGCCGCGTCAAGGTGGCCGAGGGTCCGGCCGAAAAGACCCTGTACCAACAGGGTTGGCGCACGTTTCTAGTCAAAGTCCATAACGAAGCGGGCATTAATCCCGTACTCACGGCTGGGAGCCCCCAGGCGTTGCCGACCTACATGCGCGGCGAAGGTTCACGCGAGCGACCACTGACCGACGACAAGTTGGTTTCCGCGGATAAAGTCCGTCAACGATTCTTGGACTTGGCCATGTTCGACAAACAACCGCTCAAGCCGAGTCTGTCGGGTCTGGCGCTCGAATACCGCATCATCCAACTGTTCAGCCGAGATGTAGGCCAACGGGAAGCCCAGTTGGATTTTAACGTGGGGCAAGGCACTCAGGATCTCGGATTTCGCAACGCCGTTGCGATCCTGTTTACATGCCAACCATCCGTGAAACTGCAACTGGGCGTGAAGGACGTCGACGGACAGCCCACGACCGCCGGCTTCGAGATTCAAGACCGGCAAGGACGCATTTATCCCAATCCGGCCAGGCGACTGGCGCCTGACTTTTTCTTCCACGATCAGATCTACCGGGGTGACGGAGAAACGATCACACTTCCGGCAGGTGAGTACGAGGTCTCTGTCACGCGGGGCCCGGAATATGTCAAGCAAACGAAAACCGTCACCATCGCCGAGAATGTTCCGCAACGTGTGGATTTTCAGCTGAAGCGTTGGACTCATCCAGCCTCTCTGGGTTGGTATTCGGGGGACCATCACATCCACGCGGCAGGTTGTGCCCACTACGACAGTCCGACTGAAGGTGTGAGCCCAGCGGACATGATGCGACACATTTTGGGCGAGGATCTGAACGTCGGCTGCGTATTGACCTGGGGGCCCTGCTGGTACTCACAAAAGCAAAACTTCAACGGTGACGTGTCCGAACTGTCCGAAGCGAACTATCTGATGAGATACGATGTTGAAGTGAGCGGGTTCCCCTCATCCCACGCCGGGCACCTTTGCCTGCTGCGTTTGGTCGAAGACGACTATCCCGGAACTACCGTACTGGAGGAGTGGCCCAGTTGGACCATGCCGGTGCTCAAATGGGGCAAGGATCAAGGAGCCATAGTGGGGTACAGTCATAGCGGATGGGGACTGGCGCTACCCGACTACGCCAAGAACGGCAGTCGGCTCGACGGGTCTGACAATAACTCAGACAAACAGGGCCGCGCGGCCGACATTCTTCCGGATTACGCAATGCCGCCCTTTGATGGCATTGGCGCCAACGAATTCATCGTCACGGTGACACATGACGTTTGCGACTTCATTTCGGCGGTCGATACACCTGCCATATGGGAGCTTAACGTCTGGTACCACACACTTAACTGCGGCATGGAGGCGAAAATCAGCGGTGAGACCGATTTTCCCTGCATCTATGGTGACAAAGTAGGACTGGGCCGTGTTTACGTCAAAATGCCCAAGGGAAATGAGTTGAACTACGACGAATGGGTACTCGGCGTCCGAGATGGCCGCAGCTACTGCGGTGATGGGCGCAGCCACATTTTCGACTTTCGAGTGAACGACGTGGCAGTCGGCGAACCGGGCAGTCGTGGAAAAATCAGTCACCTCGACGTCGATGGGCCCACAAAAGTGAAAATTGAATTCGACGTCAACGCGCTGTTAGCCGAGACTTCGACCGAGGCGACAGAGGCCATCCGCACACGGCGACTGGATCAAAAACCTTATTGGGATATCGAACGATGCCGGGTTGAAGGGACGCGCCGCGTACCAGTGGAAATAATCGTCAATGGTGAAGTCGCCGTTCGCAAAGAGATCGAAGCCGACGGGACTATCAACACCATGAGCATTGAGGTCGATATCGAGAAATCCAGCTGGATTGCCGTCCGCATCCTGCCTTCGGTTCACACCAATCCGGTTTTCGTCGAGGTGGCTGGCCAACCCATACGCGCCGGCCGCCGCAGCGCTCAATGGTGTCGCGATGCCGTGGACGTTTGCTGGAATGCCAAGAAGGGACGAATTCGTCAGGAAGAACTTGCCGACGCGGAGGCTGGTTACGATCACGCTCGTCAGGTTTATGACCGTATCCTGACGGAATGTACTGAAGACTAAGAAAAAAACGGCACCGTCCTCATGCCCCCGAGACGGGACTTTGACCCCGAAACGGGACATTAACGTCTTTCACGTCGACCAAACCACTTTGCGTCTTGGTGGCTTTGCGCGCGAATCATGTCGAGGTCGAATATAACGGCTAGCAAACGATCCCCAAAAAAAATAGACCCCCGCAGCACAGAAAGAGGCTGCGAGGGTCCGTGTTCTAAGCCAGAGAAGGGGAATAGCCGTCCAGCGAATCACCATCGATCGGTCGAGCTGTACCCTTACGGGCACTGGATGACGCGTGACCAACTGGGTCAGGGCACACACGTCCGGAAAATGCAGAACCAAAGCGACCGCCACGCGCTGAAGAAACCAGTCCTCCTCGGTCGGGCCCCCGTGCAAGGACTTCGACCTTCTCTTTGTCCAAATACAAATGACGGATGACGCGGTATGGAGACGGGGACTAAATCCTCACGCCTCCGGACAAACCATTTGGCGGATCAACCATGACAGCCCTCCTGAGTCTGCGTTGTTCATTGGAACCAATTGATTCCAACTCGAACGAGTTTGTCGACAACTCTTCTACAGCAAACTTTAATCGATCGACGCCCACATTTCAAATCAAATCTGGCGGAATTTTATGCTATCACCCTGATCTGACTGCTTTTTTTGGAAAATCTGTCGGATTCAACGATCATCTTACCCGTCTTTTAGGCCGTCATCGTGACCTGGTGGCGTAATCAGATCGACCAAACTCCTGGATCCGACCAGCTTTCGAATCGAAAAATGAATCAAAACTACCTAGGTGCCGAAGTACACCCGTCATGCAACCACGTTAGAGCAAAGTCAGCGGGTTCTCTCGTGTCGCCAACGGGAAGGTCACCGGCGCCCCTCCGACGCGATGCGACTCGAAGACAGCGGCGATCATTTCGACCGATTGGCGTGCCTCGTAGATATTTGCCTCCGGCTGTCGGTCTTCCTCGATAGCCGCGATCAGATCACGGCAGGCAACGACGTTTCCAGTCTCATTGTTTTGACCGGCCAGCGGTTCTGGTTGGCCCACACCCGCCGATGTGATTTGGACCCATGTCTTACCGCTGCGGCCCGGCGACCAACTGGGGTCCGATAGGAATTGAGCTTGAGGAACGTACCCAGTCGTCAACTCGATCACGCCTCGAGAGCCAAAGATTTGCAGTCCGAATCGTGAGAGGCCGCCGGCTGAGGTTTCGCGGTGGGAACCGAAATAGCCATTGACACCGTCATCCATGCCATACATGGCGTTGAGTTGGTCTCCGGCCAACGGACCGATACCTTCGGCACCCGGTTGGACTTCGTCGCTGGTGATCGGACGGCCATTCTCTAACACCGTGGCGGAACACCAATTCGTTTCGCCGCCCAAGAAGTGCATCAAATTCATAATGTGACTGCCCAAAACCCAAAGGTCCTCGCCGCCTCCCCGCCGGTCTTCCTTGCCACGTCCTCGTAACTCCAAGAGTTTCCCGATCTGGCCTTCCTCGATCATATTGCGGATGACCGAAAGGGTCGGACTGTAACGGGTCTGGAAAGCGATGGCCAGTTTGACATTCCGCGCTTCGCAATGCGCCACCATTTCGTCCGCCTCGGCCAACGTCCGACATAATGGTTTTTCCATATAGATATGGATGCCACGCTCAGCGGCCGCCACAACCATGTCGCGATGTTGATCGAGCCAGCGCGGACAAATGCTCACGATATCCGGTCTTGCCTCGTCGAGCATTTTACGATAGTCGGCAAAACCACTGGACACATCTAGTTGTGTCATTGTCTTGGCACGACCTGTCTCGTGGGCATCCGCCACGGCCACGATCTCAGTCTCGGGCATCTCCAACCAGACATGATCCAACCCATGTCCGTAATTACCTCGATCCGTGTGACCGATGACGCCAACTCGATAAGTCATGGACATGATCCCTTGTTCTCTAGATTACCCTACGCATCCATCAGTCTTCCAAACCACGCTCCGACGTGTCGGGTGCGAAGAGGATCAGCACCATGCCCAATGCGTAAATCAGGCTGGTGACCTTGCCGATCATGGCATAGTTGCTACCGAACTGGGCGACCAATACGGACGTCGTCAGAATCGTCACCACGGTCAATACGCGGCCAAAGTTGAAGCAGACCCCTGAACCCGTCGAGCGAATGCGGGTCACGAAGAGCTCGGGTAGACATAGCGGTAGCCAACCAAACCATTTGGCAACCTGGCGATCGCCTGCATCATCAAGCTGGCCGCTCTCCAACACCGTAACATCGAGCAAATCCGTGGCCGCGGGTCCCATGGCCAAGGTCGTGATCGACAGCTGCATCCCGGCCAGCATCCATCCCAAGAACGCCGCGGTCAGAATCGTGTACCGAGCCCGCGGGGTCAACGGGGAATCGGAAGAGTGGATTGGGGAAGACATGCACCCATGGTATCGGCGCGCTCGATGATCACAACCCCGCGGAGCCGACACAGGTGCCGGCCTGGGCTGATGAAAACCTCATACCTCGTAGAGTCTCATAGTAGCGCGATAGCATTGAGAAATGAGAACTGAGAACTGCAAAATGCAAAATGCAAAATCATTCCTGGAAAATTTGCATTTTCCAATTCTCATTTTGCATTTTCCAATTCCCCTGCAGCGCAACAAGCACGAAGCACACCATTTGCTCTAAATAGTCCATATTCCGGCCTTTTCATCAGCCCAGGTGCCGGCCTGAGTGGAAGCGTGCGTCGGATTTCAAGAAAACGGACAAGCTATTTCCTACCAATTCCTACGCGGCACCCTCTCGGCTGACTTGATTTAGCTCTGAGAGTTGATCCACACGGTCAAACTGTTCGGCCACTTCCGTCGAATGGGTGACCATCATCAGCGCGACATTCTCTTCGCGGCAAGTGTTACGGATAAGATCCACGACGTGCTGTTGGTTGGCCAGATCAACATTCGCTGTCGGTTCGTCGGCCAACAGCAATCTGGGGCGATTGCCCAAGGCTCGGGCGACGGCAACACGCTGCTGCTCTCCAACCGAGAGGGCGGTGGGCCGGTGATCAGCACGTTTTGCGACACCGACGCGATCCAACAGCTCGCGTGCCCGATCGACATCCGCTCGACCGCGGGCAAACGCCATGCCGAGCAAGACGTTTTCCAGCGCGCTGAAGCCAGGCAAAAGATTAAATGTTTGGAAGACGTAGCCCAAATTCTCCGCGCGAAACTTGTCGCGCCCCGACTCACTCAAACGAGTGATGTCCAGTCCATCGATGATCACTTCGCCCGAATCGGCGGCACTGATGCCAGCGACCACGTGTAACAAGGTCGTCTTGCCGCATCCGCTACGGCCGACCAACACCATCTGTTCGCCGGCCTCCAACTGGAAGTTCGCCACATCCAGAATCGGCAACGAATCGCCGTTGGGTTCGGTGTAAGCTTTCTTGAGATTCTTGACTTCGACCAATGGCATGGAGGTATCCTGGTAGACAGATTAACGGTTGCGGTTGCGCATCGCGCGGGCCATTTCTCGCTGTGAATCCGCCTTCTTCACCGATTCGCGCTTGTCGTGCAGCTTCTTACCGCGGCACAGCCCCAGCAGCACCTTGGCTCGACCTTGCTTGAAATACATCTTGAGGGGAACCAGCGTCAATCCCTTTTCATGGGCCTGGCCCGCGAATTTACGAATCTCCTCTTGATGAAGTAGCAGTTTGCGAGCCCTTTTGGGATTGTGGTTCATGCGGTTCGCCTGCAGATACTCGGCGATGTCGCTGCCGACCAACCACACTTCACCGTCCCGAATGCGGCCGTAGGACTCATCCAGCGACAACTTTCCCTCTCGGAGACTTTTGACTTCGCTTCCCACCAGCGCGATACCGCACTCCAACGTATCCAGCACACTAAACTTGTGCCGCGCTTTGCGATTCTCAGCAATGACCTTGTGGTTCGGGTCGGCTCCCTTGCCGCCTGGCGTGGATTTTTTTTTGCTCTTGGTCATCAGTCCGTATCAGGTGAAGCTCTATCTCCAGCATGCCACGCAACGCAGGTGGCAGAGAACCTAGGTGGCAGAGAACCTAGGTGGACGGGGTGGCTGTTATCATAGGCCAGTCACCTGTCTGGCCTCAATCGGTCCACACGCCGGCCTGCCTATCTGCTAGACTACGAATATCCCGTCACCGACGATACTTCACTGAAAACGCATCCAACACACCGCGGTATGAATTTAGGCGAACCCTCCCCATCGACGCTGTTGCCCATTTTGGGACAAGATCCAGCGCCGATCATTCCGGAGGCTCGGCGTCGCCTGCCGGACTGGCTAAAACGCCAGGTACCTTCTGGGAACGCGAATCATTTTACATCCAACTTGCTGGAAGAGTTCGGCTTGGAAACGGTCTGCGATAACGCCAAATGCCCTAATCGCATGGAGTGCTATTCACGGAAAACCGCTACCTTTATGGTGTTGGGAAATGTTTGTTCGCGTGCCTGTAGTTTTTGTTCGGTGGCGCGGGGAGATGCCGCCGCGCCGGAAGCCGACGAACCAGCGAGACTGGCCGTCGCCGCCGAACGGCTGGGGTTGAAGCATGTCGTCATTACATCGGTCACTAGGGACGATCTACCCGATGGGGGTGCGGAACATTTTTTCCAGTGTGTTGTCCAGGTCCGGCGCAGGACGGGAGCGACGATCGAAGTCCTCACTCCCGACTTTGTAACTTGTCCTTCAGCCTTGGATCGCGTGGTGGAGTCGGCGCCAGAGGTCTTTAACCACAATATGGAAACCGTTCCGCGACTTTACCGTCGGGTGCGTGGGCCCCAATCCATCTACCGCTGGACGTTGGAGTTGCTCCGACACGTCACACAGCTCAACTCTGAAATCAAAACCAAGAGTGGCTTGATGTTGGGGTTGGGCGAAACTCGCCAGGAGCTCCTGGACGCCCTCGCGGACCTACGCGATGTCGGTTGCAACTTCCTTACCCTCGGCCAATACCTGCAACCATCCACCGACCGCTTTTTACCGGTCGAGCGATATGTCTCGCCGTCCGAATTTGACGAGCTGGGGGATTTAGCAAGATCGATGGGATTCGAGCAGGTGGCCAGTGGCCCATTTGTCCGCAGTAGTTACCACGCACGTGAAATGGCCGACGGATAAAGAACGCACGCTGCCCGCGGCCTCAATCTTTCCGTAGCTTTCCTATCTTTGCAGCGGCCTGATAGAATTTGTTGGTAAACCACACCGATTGGTTGTATGGGTTGTAGCTCCTGTAGGCTGCCCTCACTAGGATAAATGGACAGTCCCGGGGGTGTTGCCCCCGATATGCTTCACGGCGATGCCATACTGAGTATAGGTAGAGGCGATCGTGGAGCGACTAAAAGTCCATGGCTGTGACAAGCCAAACGGTGGATTCCAAGAGGTCCACACAGTAATCTAACTTTGGAAGGAACCCAGACATGAAACATCTAGCACTTACTTTTGTAGCCGCGGCGGCACTGTTCGCGGGAGGGTGCCAACCGCCGGCTGGCGATTCGTCCGGCTCCCCGGAAAGCTCGAGCAACGATACCACGTCACTCGACGAAGAGACCTACATGACCAGCGCCACACTGTGTGGTACCTGCGGACATGAGTCGGCGGAAGGCTGCTGCGAAGACGGTTGTGAAACCTGCGAATGTGGATTCCACAAGGGTTCGACTCTCTGTTGCACTGGCGTGGAAACAGGTCAAGACTATTGTCGGAAATGCGGCCATGTCGCCGCCGAGGGCTGTTGCGAAGACGGATGTGCAATTTGCGAATGCGGATTTCACGAAGGCGCGCCCCTGTGCTGCAAACTTGAGGCTGCTGAAGTGGAAGTCGCTGAAGAAGAAGCTGCCGCTGGGTCGGAAGGTTAATCCCTCCCACAGAACCAACTTAGTACAACCTCGTGGTGCGAATTCGCTCCGCGAGGTTTTATTTTAAACCGATTTCCAGATATCGGCTTCACGCTGGACCGTATGAAACTCGAAATGCCACTGGACCTCCCCAGCCGAGGGACCAGCGAAGCGCAGCCCAGGCGGCGAGAGCCCTGTTAGAATCGGAGGCGTCCTCGGAGCCAACGCGGTCGTGGATAATCCGCCGTTCGCGTGGCTCGGGTCCGCCACCGGATCGGTGGCCAATCCTGACTGGGCCAATCCTGACTGGGCCAATCCTGACTGGGCCAATCCTGACTGGGCCAATCCTGACTGGGCCAATCCTGACTGGGCCAATCCTGACTGGGCCAATCCTGACTGGGCCCATCCTGACTGGGCCCATCCTGACTGGGCCGATTCCTCCATCACTTGATCGACGGCCATGACCCACGAAGCGTGGGAATTCAATTCGAATGCGGCGCTCAAGGAACTCTGTGGCGTGCCGGTCCCCGCTGTCAAAACCGGATCCAAATCGGCAACCACCAGGAGCGCATCCAACGGAGTGACCGTCTTGGATTCGTTTACGTCAAAGGCGACCAACAGCGATTGAAATTCCAACGGTGGTGCAAAGACGCCTCCCGTTTCCGGATTGTGGAAGTTGTGATCCTCCAATTCGGCGATGATGCTGAGCGCGTCCAGCGGCGTGGTCCCATTCAGACCGTTCACATCGGTGGGCGACGCGGTGTTATGGTAGAAATAGGACTCGACTAAAAAGATGTAATCCTCGACTTCCCCGTCCGCAGCCAATCCGGTCGGTAGCAGTCCGCCAGCCGAACTAAAGCGGAAACGGGCATTGGTCGTACCTAGATGGACAGAGTCTGAAAATGAAATCGTCAAGGTATTTTCACCGTCGCTAACGGGTAAACTGGGGGCAATACGCTCTGTCGCATCGTCCCAAACGCCATCATTATTGATGTCAATCCAGGCATCGAGCCGGCCGCTTCCCGTCACGGTCACCGTCAACGTGCTCGTCAACCCCTGGCCAAAGAGTGACAACGGCGTAATTCCATCTTCGTCGGCACCATCCCCGTCGGACAGAGCCGTCGGTTGGCCATCCGCTTCCGTATCGACCGTCGTCCCTAGGTTCAAACCTTCCACCACGAGATGTCGTGCCCCGTCGCTTGCCGCCAGCGTCGGGTAGCTCGGATCTGACGCATCGCCAAAGTCCATGGTGAATTCGTTACCCGTGGACAACTGACTGCCCAATACCAGGTAAACGTCGTCGGTGCCATCGTCGTCATTGGCGGTGATAAGAAAATCGGCAAAGCCATCGTTATTGGCATCGCCAGCCCCGGCAATCGAATGCCCACTGAACGCTTCAAACGCTGGTCCAAGGAATTCAATGACGGACGCGGGAGGGTCATTGAGGTCAACCGTTGACGCTGGCGAACCCGAACCGAGGAGGGCGTAGGTGATGCCGGCGTACTCGTTACCGTCCACCGTCGCGCGAAAACTGGAGGCAATGACATCATCGAAACTGTCGCCGTTAATGTCTCCCACGCCTTGCACGCCGAACCCGAATAGATCTCCTTCCCCGGCTCCCTGAATCTCGATCCCGGCGCCGTCGAGATTGGCCAGGTCGAGAGACGATGGCAGCGAGTCGCCTCCAAAAACCACAAACGCCCGCCCATTCGGCTCATCCGCGAAATCATAAGCCGGCGCGCCGATCAATAGGTCCTTGAATCCGTCGCCATTGATGTCACCGGCACCCGCCACCGAACGCCCCGCGTAATCTCGATCGGACCCACCAGATATCGTCATTCCACCGGAACCCAGTGCCGCGAGATTGATGTCGGATGATAGTGAGTCAGCACCGAAGATAACGTAGACCTCGCCGTTGTAGGTCAGCGGGCTATTGTCCATCTCTCCGAATCGAGCACCGATCGCAAAGTCATCGAAACCATCCCCGTTCAAGTCACCGATCCCCGCGTGGGAGTGCCCAGCACGATCACCGGCGTCGATCCCCAACACGGCAAAGCCGCGGTCACCTAAAGCACCGAGCGCTAGTGACGTTGGATTCGTCTGCGACCCGAACACCACATACGCCTCACCAGCGGCGTAATTGCCACCGTACCCGCCGCCATAGTAGGCTCCGATCAGAGCGTCGGCAAATCCGTCTCCATTGATGTCGCCCGCGCCGGAGACCGACGTGCCGCTATAGTCTCCTTCATCAATTCCCAGTAGCTCCAGTCCTCCGTCGCCGAGACTACTCAACTCGATGGTTTCCGGCGGGGTCTCCGAACCGAAAACAATAAATGTTTTACCTGCATCCAACGCATAGTCGTAACCGTATGTGTAACGAGTCCCAATGATGACGTCGTCGAAGCCATCTCCGTTAAAGTCTCCCAGTGACGAAATCGCTGTCCCAGCATACCCACCGGGATCTTCTCCAAAAATCCGGACGCCCCTGCCAGTTAGATCCGAGAGATCCGTGTCCGGAGGTGTGCCGTCTTGGCCAAATACGACATACACCAAACCTGCCTGATCCAAGCCTAACGAGTCATCGAAATGGCTCGCCCCAGGTGATCCGATCAGGATGTCGCCGATGCCATCCCCGTTAAAGTCTCCCGCGTCCGACACGAGCGTTCCAAGTCGCGTTGGATCACCGCCGCTTTCCTCAAAGCTTCCCGCACGATTCGACTCGATGTCACTGAACACGACACCATCAGTGCCGTTACCGCCAATCAGTGAAGAGAGTTCGAATGGATCCGTGAGCGCCAACAGGCGACGGTCCTCGAGCGGCTCAAACGACAATTTGCCACGCGCCGAAGGCGCACCAGCGTTGGATTTTTCCGGACGGTTCCGTGGCTCGCCGGTTTCAGAAAAACGACGAGAATTGCCATGAGTTGCCACGTTCTCTGGACTCCAGCGAGTGCAAGTGTTGCGATGCCCGACCAAGTGGCGAAAACACGCCAGCCTCCATTATGGCCATCCTCGCGATTGGTGGCAAACGATTTCTTCCTTGCGCCACATGGGGGGCCTTGGGGGACTGCCAATTGGGGCTGCCTGCCAAGTGGCAGCCGATGCTCGCTAGGTGGGTTGATCGCTGGCGTTGACAAGAAAAAGCCAGGCGGCACCAGTCGATATCACCCGAGAGTGTTAGTGACACCCGAGCGAGGTCAAACGTCGTTGACTAACGCCAAGATAGGTTTGCCCTCGCACAGTTTGATGGGACGTCCCACGAGCGTGTCCAACTCGGTGGCAGGGTGGATACCGAGCGTCTGGAGGACCGTGGCATGAATATCCGCGATCGTGGTCCCCTGGCCCCATTCCAACGGTTGTCCGCTCGGATCCGTTTCGCCTACCGTCACACTCGTGCGCAGGCCTCCACCGGCTATCGCCACGCTAAAACCGCGCGCCCAATGGTCGCGCCCACCAGCAGGATTGATCTGGGGAGAACGACCGAATTCCCCGCCACATACGACGATCGTATTCTCCCATTGATCGCGTTCACGCAAGTGCCGAACCAGCGCCGCGAAGGCAGGGTCGAGCGTACGCTTGAGTCCTCGATGGATCTCGTGGTTGTTAATGTGCTGTAAGGGGGAGCAGGCGCCACGACAAGGCCAAAATGTCAGAGGTCGGTTGGACGCGATTTTCAGATGGCTTACCCGCCGACCATTGCGGTAGCTCAACGCTTCCCGACTGTGGTATGTTGGCCGCATGGAAGAAAATTCAGAAAAACAGGAGTCACTGACGGCTTCCTCCCCAAGCAGCTCCCTCTCGACGGCTTTGGACGGCTCAACGGCCAGCCAGGCGGTATCGCCGGTGCGTCCCTTGACGGCCGACGATTTAGTGTCGAGCCCACCACGACGCGTGATTTTGCCGGCCATTTTGTTCTTGATCACCTGCCTCTCAACGTTTTGGGCTGGAGCGAGCCTGTGGACCGGGATTGGTGCCGAGCAGCTGGCCGCGGGCTCCGTGGTCCCCTATCCGCTACGATGGACCGTCGTGGCACATTGGCAGCAAGGCGTGATCTACATGCTGGCCGTGCTGGCAATCCTCATGGCCCACGAAATGGGGCATTTCGTGGCGACCGTGTTGTATCGAATTCCGGCCAGCTTGCCCTTTTTCATTCCTTTTCCGATTTCACCGATCGGCACGATGGGGGCCGTCATCGGAATGGCCGGCTATCGAGCCGACCGCAAACAGATTTTCGACATCGGCATCGCTGGCCCCTTGGCGGGATTGGTCGTCGCCGTGCCGATCATGGTGATTGGAATCAAGCAGCTCAACTTTGATACGGCGGTTCGTGGACAGTGGGCCTTCGACTGTCCAGTGATCATGCGTTACTTGATCGCCCGATTCCATCCGGACTTTGCCCATCAGACCTACGTCGCTGGAAGTCAACTGAATCCGTACTTAATGGCCGCCTGGGTCGGAATGTTAATCACCGGCTTGAACATGATGCCCATCAGTCAGCTGGATGGCGGGCATGTCATTTATGCACTGTTTCGTAGACGGGCTCACGCCGTTGCCAGGGGCTTCTTATTGTTCGCCGTATGCTACGTCGTCTTCGTCGATTGGCATTGGGCCATCATGGTCATCTTGGTCACATTGATCGGCACCGATCATCCACCCACGGCGGACGACGGAGTTCCGTTGGGATGGTTCCGTACTATCCTGGGATTGGTGTCGCTATCGATTCCGTTTCTGTGCTTTCCGCCACATGCATTGATATCCATGTAACTCGACGAAAACGACCAAGGCGTCGAGGAATCGACTAAAGACAAGGAAGTTGGCCATGGCGACATCGACACGTCACAACTATGACGCGATTATCATTGGCGGAGGTCACAACGGCCTGATCGCGGCCGGCTATCTGGCCAAGTCCGGAAAATCGGTTTGTGTTCTCGAACGCCGACATGTACTGGGAGGTTGCGCCACGACCGAAGCGTTATGGCCCGGATACAAAGTTTCGACGGCAGCCTATGTGATCAGTCTGTTGCTGCCTGAGATCACACGTGATCTCAAGCTAAAACAGTATGGCTATGAAGTCCTACCTCGATCTCCTTCCTCGTTTACGCCCCTTTTGGACGGTCGTAGTTTAACCTTGGGGCCTGACGCAGCGCTCACTCAGCGAGAGATTTCCAAGTTCAGCCAACGAGACGCCGCGGCTTACCCAAAATACAACGACTTGCTCGAGCGGATTGCGGCGGTGCTGGAACCGTTGCTGAACAAACCGGCCCCCGATCCCTTGCCGTTGGGAAATGAATGGAGACGGCTCGGCGTCGGCAAACGGATGCAAGACGCTGGAAAGATATGGGACCTCTTCAAATCAGCCCAGCACCTAGGCCCGTTAATCCCCGAAGCGGTCGAGCTGATGACCGGCGCGGCGCGGCCGGTCCTGGAGCGATGGTTCGAGTCGGAAGTATTGCGTGCGACGCTCGCCACGGACGCCATCATTGGCGCCTTCTCATCCATTTCCGCGCCGGGCACCGCCTATGTCTTGCTACACCACGTGATGGGAACCGCGGGCGGCCAGCGTGGTGTGTGGGGCTATGTGCGAGGAGGCATGGGAGGATTGGCAAACGCCCTGGAGGCCGCCTGTCGCGACCTTCGCGTGGACATTCGCCGTGAGGCCGAAGTGGAACGCATCTTGACATCCGGCGGTAAGGCAACTGGAGTTCGGTTGGGCAATGGAAGCGAATTGCAAGCTCCAGTGGTGGCGTCCAGTGTCGACTGCCGATTGACGTTTGAAAAGTTCCTCCGTGCCGATGAGCTACCAGAGGATTTTCTCCGCGCCGTGGCGAGAATTGACTACGCATCGGCTAGCGCCAAGATCAACCTCGCATTGGCCGAACCACCACAATTCACCTGCGCGCCGTCTTCGGGAATCGCTCCCCACCATCATGGCACCATGCATATTTCTCCGACACTCGACTATCTTGAACGGGCCTACGATGATGCCAAGTATGGTCGCCCAAGCGAGGAACCGGTACTGGAGATGACTTTGCCGTCCAGTGTCGACGATACTTTGGCGCCACCGGGCCAGCATGTCATGTCGATGTTTGTCCAATTCGCTCCCTATGAATTGGCCAACGGAAGCTGGGACGACCTCAAGGAATCCTTCGCCGACCGCTGTATTGAACTGTTGGCCCGCTACGCGCCAAACGTCCCGGACAACATCCTCCACCGTCAGGTGCTAAGTCCACTCGACCTCGAAAGGACTTTTGGATTGACAGGAGGCAACATCATGCAAGGCGCCATGAACATGTCTCAGCTCTACTGTTTCCGGCCGGTTGCCGGATGGGCAGATCACCGAACTCCGATCAAGGGGCTGTATCTGTGCGGGGCCGCGAGCCATCCGGGCGGCGGAGTTATGGGCGCCTGCGGAAAGAATGCCGCCGAGGTGATCCTACGCGATCGTTGATCGATTGCGTCTCATCGACGTTAAACGTTGCCACTACAAGGCTTAGGTCCGAATGACAGCTCTCAATCCACACTGTAGACCACGAATATCCGACGTAAATCAATCCGCCAATCAACCGCCGACTGGCCGAATGTCCCTCGCCTTCAACCTATGGCTGGCGTAAAATCGGGTTAGAAGCTTGAGGGCACAGACAAACACTCGCACGGACGCGATCGCCTAATCATGCGCAGCCAAGCGTTACTACAGATGCAGCGGGCCACGATCGGCATCAGCATCCTGATGTTCGCCCAGTGGCATTGTTGGGTAGCAAAGGCGGTGGGGCCGTTGGAACCTTGGCCCCACGAATTCCGCTCGGATGCGGATCTACACGACATCTTTTTTCTGGATGCCAGCGCGGGCTGGGCGGTGGGCGACCGCGGAACGATTCGGTCCACCGTCGATGGTGGACGAAATTGGAGATTGCAGCGATGCCCGGTGGGATGTCGGCTCAACTCAGTGCATTTCACCGACTCCAAGCGCGGATGGATCGTCGGCGGATGGACCCATCCCTACACGCATCGAAGCCATGGGGTCGTGCTGTCGACCGACAACGGCGGAACAACCTGGACCCAGCTCGAGTCATACGATCTTCCAGCCTTGCGGGGAGTCTTTTTCGTCGACGCACGCAACGGAATGGCGGCGGGGTTCGGCAACCCTCTGTATCCCAGTGGCTGTTTTACTTCCGTCGATGGAGGACGCAGCTGGCAGACCGTATTCGCCGACATGAGTCACGATTGGTTGGGAGTTGCTTTTTCGGAAAATCAAACGGGCTTCTTCGTATCCTCCATGGGCGCCGTCGCCAAGCTAAGTGACCGGCGACTTTCCTTGCTGCGTTCGGAGGCCACGCGGCTGCGCCAATTCCGTGGCATCTCGGCTCGTCGTGCCGGCCACGCGGTTCTGGTCGGCGACGGCGGACTGGTCATCTCCACGCGAAACTCGGGCGAGAGTTGGACAAATCACACGCCCCGTCTTTCGCACAAAATTAGCCAGCAATTCGACTTTGCGGCCGTGGATGCCATCGCCGATGATATCTGGCTGGCCGGTAGGCCTGGGACCCTTGTCTTTCGGTCGGCCGATGGCGGGACTACCTGGGACGAGTTCGAAACAGGTCAGTCCATGCCACTCGATGGCCTGCACTTCATCGATCACAACGTTGGTTGGGCGATCGGAGCCAATGGAACCATATTGCACACGACCGACGGTGGCTCCGGGTGGACCATTCAACACCAGGCCAACGACCGAGTCGCCATGCTGGGTATTTTTACCAGTGGTGAGGAGATACCGTTCGAGCTCTTGGCCCAAGCCTCCGCCGTTTCGAACTATCGAACACGCTGTCTCTTGGTGGGACAAGCACGCGCGGGCACGGACCTTCATCGGTCACCGGCTCCTATCCGCGCTCACGAAGCCTTGGTACATCTCGGCTGTGGCGGCGCCCAGTCGCTGTGGGGATTCAAGTTACCTCCCTTGGGCATGCGCCTGCCCATCTCGACCATCGAGGATCAATGGTCGACGGATCATCGACGGATACGCCTTAAACCCGATGGTGTTGACCAACTAAAACAGCGAATCGTCTCTTCGATCCGCCAGTGGAAACCGAGTGTCATCTTGACATCGACCATGGATGCCGGCCAGTTGGAGTCTTTGTCGGCAACGGTGGTTCAGGCCGTTGCGGAGTCAAGCCAACTGGACGCGTACCCCGATCAGATCCAGTCCGCCAGGCTTTCGACCTGGCAAGTGCCGCTGGCCTTCGCATTGACGCCTAACGACAATGGCCACCCCGCCCTGCGTCTCTCAGCCGACGAAATCTCGGTTCCCCTGTCGACATCGGTGAGAGATTTGGTCCATCACGCTCGCAACTTGGTGATGCAAGGGTCCTCAAGTTCGACGGCCGAAATTAGAGTCGAAGCCATCGTGGGGGACGCATCGCCAACGAATGTCCAGAGCATTTTTCAGGCGAGCGGCCTGCGGCTGTCCAGCGAGCAACGACGACGTTCTACCAGCCACAATCGGACTGATGCAGACGCTTTGCGTCGCGCGAACCAGCGGAATGAAAACGTTCGTGCCATTCTATCTCGCGCTGCCAAGTCTCGGGCCAGCGGCGGAGCATGGTTGGCCCAAGTCGATGCGATGTTGGCGGGGTTCAATGGACCGGGCACGCTTAATCCGGCAGCTGGCAATGTGCTCGTGGATTTAATCGCCACGGTTCGCGGCCAGCACGAACTCAGTACGGCCATCGACCTGGTCGAATTATTGGCTCGACGGTTTCCAAACCATCCGGCATTGGAAACGACCCTGACCGGTTTGCTGGCGGAGCTAACCAGTGTCGAGCACGCCTTGCAACGACGGGGATCCCAGCCGAGAGGATCCCAGCCAAAGGGCACCGACGCGTCGGCAGCGAACGCACTGCCCACGGTAAACACAACCAGCGGCAACGGATCGGTAGCGCCTGGCAGAAACGCGTATGGTCGTCCGCGGCCCGCGGTGTTGAACGGTTCTCCACGGGATACGTCGACCGGCTTTGAACAATCCGATCACGTCGCACGACTCACCGCGCTCATCGATCAACTCGGCCCGGGCGTCGCCGCCGAACCGAACTTGCAGCTAACCCTAGCCAGAGCGCTTGAGAGGAATGCCAATCCGGATAACAAGTACAGGGCCACTCTGAAGCGTCTGGCGGTGACTCAATCCGATCCACATTGGCGGGCTTGCGCCTTAGGCGAGCTGTGGCTGATGGGCGAGGAAAAGAAACTCTACAAACCACTGCTCAAATGTAGCCAAGCTCCGGCCCCACATCTTGACGGAGTCCACGAAGACGCCACCTGGGACGCCGCGGAAGGAATTCTGTTTGGACGGGGTGACCCGTCAACATTTGAAGCCTCGACCAAGGTGGCCTTCGCGCGCGACGCCAGCTTCTTGTATTTGGCTATTGAATGCGGCAAGGTCAACTCGGTTGAATATCCCTCGGCGAAGCGGCCTCGACCGCACGATCCCGACTTGAGCGAGCGCGACCGACTGCACATCTATCTGGACGTCGATCGAGACTATAGCACGGCCTGGCGGATCACGGTGGACTCGCGCGGTTGGACTGGCGAAAGCTTAGGGAAAGATACGTCGTGGAATCCAAACTGGTATGTGGCTTCTCACGAGGATGAGGAGAGTTGGTCCGTCGAGGCGGCGATCGCGTTTGCTCAATTGGGCAGCGACCGACCTGCGACACGCTCGACATGGGGCCTCGGCATGGAGCGCATCGCCCCCGGCTCGGGAAGGCAAGCCTGGCCGCCACAGTTGGCTGAGCCTGGCCAACAAGAACGCTTCGCCTTTCTGCTTTTTGACTAAGTAGCAGTTCAGCGGACTAGATTCCCGCCAGTCGGCGTGGCCATATGGATCGGAGCCCGAGGTTCGCGCTCTCGACGCACGGCAACCGCCAGGTGGCGACGGTGTTGGTCTAGGTACTCGTCCAACTCGCCGTGAAACACCGAGCTAAGAATCTCACTTGCGCGCAGGTGGTCGAAGCCGTTGTCGATCAACTCCACATCGAATTCCGCGAGGTCAAGAAGCGCTAAGTTTTTGTGGCTCAATACCAGAACGTCCTGATCGCGATCGTCGCTGGCCAATTCCCCACCAATGGTCGACACGTCTTGGCTGATCCAAGAGGCATCCAGCTCGCCGCCGCTCACCACTCGCAAACGTGACGGATAGGCAGGCTTGGTTAGAAACGCGATCGATCGGTTTGGCGGGCTCGCGGATTCAATTTTCGCGAGAAGCCGTTCCTCCAGCGATTGCGGCTTGACGCTCCGAGACACGACGTAGGTGAGTGGAGAAATGCATAAGAGTGTCAGCACCACACCAACGGCCAGTTGGGACCACGACATCCGCGTCATCAGAACAGAGAATCCAACGGCCCAATAACAGATGACCAATGCGCACACCACACCGACGCGGGCCATGTCTCCAGTGGCCAGACCAATGCCAGCGGCCACGAGCGAAGCGATGGCCAACGTTACGGACGCGATTCGACCCAATCGGACAAACCAAAATCGAAGTCGTTCGGCCTCCAACCCTGCCAGCAGTCCTGCCGCCAATACCGATAGCAGCGGAACAATCGGCGTCTGGTAGCGCACGTTGACGCGGTCCACGCACGATGCCAACAGCAAGAAGAGCAAGCTCCATCCACCCAGCATCACGAAACTCGGGCTCGGCGGGATCCAGGTCCCTCGACGACTCACTCGCCACTGGTGAAACGCTTCGCGCATCGATCCCCACCAGGGAAGAAAGCCGAGCGCAACGACGAGGATCACCTGGGGTAGATCCGAGGCAATGTCCCATGAGTTGCGATTGACCCGTTCCACAACCTGGTCACCCAAGAACTGGGTCAGCAAGACGTCGCCGTGCCAACCATACATCAACGCGAACCACGCGAGACCAACGCCGCTTCCAAATAACAGTCCAATCAGGTGACGCTTCCAATGTCGCAAGACGATGGCATGGCGAAATAGTAACAGTACGGCGAACACGTAGCACGCAAACATCACGGCGGGGAACCCTTTGGTCTCGACGGCCAATCCGGTTCCAACATAGGCAAACGCAATCGACCACCAATCGGCCGTCGACTCGCGCAACAGTCTCACGAAACCATAGGCGCTCACGACCAGGAAAAACGTCAGTAGGATGTCGGGAATCGATCGCGGAGAGCTGATCAACATCGCCGGTTGGCAACTGACGATCAAACCCGCCAACAGACCGGTTTGGCGATCTCCAAACAGATACCAGGCGAAACGGTAGGTCAGCCAGATCACACCGGCTCCAACCAAGAGGAAAGGCAACCTCGACGAGAACGGTGAAATACCCAACACGTGGTAGCTGGTCGCGACCAACCAGTAAGTCAATATTGGCTTCTTGAGTCGCAGTTCGCCGCCCGTGTTTGGGGAGTGAGATAATCACCACTCTGGACCATTCGGACGGCCGCGTCGGTGTAGTGGCGCTCGTCGGGATGATGCTTGATGTACCGATGCGCGTGAGGCGCAAGGAAGATGAGGTATCCGACGACCAACCAGGCGATTGGAGGAATCGCGGCCAGGCGCCAACGATATCGAGCGGATCTCCAAGAGTCGGCTGTAACTGCACTCATCTCCGGCCCCCCCGAGCGGTGAAAATGCTTGAAACTATCATTCCCGTCTATCGGCTGGAGGGACCGACAATCTTTGAATAACCCGTATAAACAGACCAACAAGGCGGATCGCTGCAGCCCGCAATTCCGTGTCTAAAATGTCCGCCAGGCTCATTCACAAACGCCATTCTCAAATCCCACGGACCCGTAATCCGAAGCCAATCGATAGCGAATTCCAGGTAGAATCGCGACAGATCGACCCGTGGCACCCCATCAAATCCGTCCTGAAATGCCGCCGGATGAAAAAAATCACCACATTCTCACGATGTGGCTAGCAGCGCGCAGGTTTGGCATTAAACTTTATTCAAATCTCGCCAGCGTTGCATTTACCCCAAACTCGCGAATCTGAGTTTGAAGACGGAGGCAACTGCTTTGCGTGGACACGCCGGAGGGTGGGTTGAATACAGGCCAGCGAACAGTACGAGCTGCCACCGCGGTAGCGGGTTTTTGTCTTTCGCGACGAGCGAAGGTAACCAGAGCAAATAGGAACTAGAAAATCAGCGAGACGAGCGGATCGATGCCGTGCAATCGCGCCGCCATGAAACGCCGATCGGAGGTTAGATTGATGTTAAACCGTACACAATGGCGACGACTTCGAATCCTGTTCACGTGGACAGTCGTCTTTTCTTTCATGATCAATTCGTCCGGGGCAACTGGATTTCTGAACGGCTGCCGGGGCAGCTCCGCACCGGCCATCACTTGCGGATGCGACATTTGCGAGTCCTCCAGCAGCAGCTGTTGCGGCGCGACCAGTTATGAGCCGGTTCGGTACCAGTCGAGTTGCGGATCCGATGATTCGAACTGCGGTATCTGCGGTGATTCGTCGAGTGGTGGCGGATGTTATCAGTCCACCTCGACCTGCGGGGACCGCGGTGAATCGTCTTGCGGTGGAGAATGTTGTCAGTCCACCTTGACCTGCGGAGACTGCGGCGAATCGTCGTGTAGTGGCGATTGTCACGAGTCCACATCTTGCCGCGGTAGTTGCGGTGATTCGTCTTGTAGTGGCACTTGCGGCAAGTCGGAGTCGACGTCCTGCGGGAGTTGTGGCGAAACTGGCTGTGCAGACTGTGCGACTGCTGATGACGACACTGTCCCAGCGGAGCCACCGTTGCCAGCCGGCCAACGAAGTGGTTCCAGAAACGCGCCGCAACCACAAATGCCGTCGACAGCTCCAGACATCAACGATGATCTGGATTTCCTGGATGACACAATGCCACCGGAGCCAGCGGATGATGTCCCATCCCCACTCATGAGCGATGATTTGGACGTACCGGACCTACCAGCCGATGGTCCAGCAGACGACGATTTATACAAGGATGACCTCGACGCAACGGACGATTCTGAAAGCGACCTATTCGGCGGCAGCGAGTTTGCCGATGACGACATGGACGACGATATCGGCGAGGACCTAGACGACGATATTGGTGAGGACCTCGACGCAACGGACGATTCTGAAAGCGACCTATTCGGCGGCAGCGAGTTTGCCGATGACGACATGGACGACGATATCGGCGAGGACCTAGACGACGATATTGGTGAGGACATCGACGCAACGGACGATTCTGAAAACGACCTATTCGGCGGCAGCGAGTTTGCCGATGACGACATGGACGACGATATCGGCGAGGACCTAGACGACGATATTGGTGAGGACATCGACGAAAACATGTTTGAAGAGACGCCGGATGCCGATGCGACTATGAGTGAAGACGAAGGCCTAGATGATCTCTTTGGCGTCGAGGAGGACCCTGCACCCACCGAGCCGGCCATCGAAGAACCAGCTGGTGAATATGACCTAGAAGACCTTTTCGGCGGCGAAGAAGATCTCGCGCCAGTCGATGAGGCGCCTCCAGCGGACGCGGCAGCTCCCGGCGACGAGGATGACAACCTGGATGACCTCTTTGAGTCTGGAGACGACGAACCCGCTTCGGAGGACGATGGTCTCTCCGAAGATCTGGATGACCTGTTTTCCAGCCGGGCCCCGGCCGGTCGTACCGAGACCCGTCGTACCGAGACCCGTCGTACCGAGACCGGTCGTACCGAGACCTTGCCTGTCTCGTTCGTTCAGCCCGAAAATGATCTCGCCCGACGAGAGTGGACGGATAACACGGGATCCTTTCGGACGGTGGGGCGTTTAATTCGAATCACTGGCACGGAAATCCGCATCCTGAAGTCGAATGGAAATCACTGCACGGTGCCGCTACGGCGTCTCAGCGACGCGGACTTTGAGTACGTTCGCCAACAATCCGAACAGGGTGCCGACAGACCCTTGGCCGGCGTTTCTCCCGTGGACACGAATGGCTAGTCGGCTTGTTTTGATCAACCACATTCATCGACCGTAACGGAACTATACAAATAGGCCTGCTCACGATTCGTGGGCAGGCCTGTTTTTTTGATTGGCCCGTCTGCCTGGGTCGCCAGTCCGCCTAGGTCGCGAACAGATCAATCAATCGGCGCGCCGCGTCTTTTCCTTCACGAATGCATTGCGGCACTCCGATTCCGTCGAGAAAGTTACCAGCCAATTCAAATCCAACCAATCCGGCGGCAAAGTGGCGGATCCTCTTAATTCGATCTTGATGGCCGATCGTATACTGGGGTGTGGTTCGGGGCCAGCGTTGAATCGACCAGATTGAAGGTTCGCCTCGCATCCCCAGAATCTCGCCCAGCTCATCTCGGATGACCTGCTTGAGTTCATCGTCGGACCAATCGACCAGGGCTTCCTGACAGGCACCTCCCACGAAAGTGCGGAGGAGAACCTGGCCCAGTGGTGCTCGGCCACTGAACTTGACGCTCGAAAAGCTGGTCGCCAGGATCTTTCGCTGCTCAATCATGGGCACCACGAAACCAAAAGCATCCAAAGGATGATCGACCAAATCACGCCGAATGCCACACGAGATGACGACGATACCCGCATGTTCAATCTCACGCAGGACGGACGCAAGTTGTCGTGACAATCCATGCGTCAAGCGGGCGGCGATCGTGGCATCGGTTGCCAAGACCACACCGTCAAAACACTGAGGCTGTGTTTGACCCTCCGATTTAACTTCCCAGCCACGGCCGTCGAGCGAGCGAATGTTCTCGACCGCACGACCTACGTGAATCTGACACCGATCCAACGACGATCCCAACCGCTGGATCAGATCGGTCATCCCATCACGCGGTGCGACGAACATCGAGTAGCGGACACCCGCGACTTCGTGACTCGCCTCGTTTTGACCGGCCGACAAACCCTTGGTAAGACTTCCGAACCGTTGCTCCATCGTCGTGAACTGGGGTAAGGCAGCACGTACACTGAGCCGTTCTGGATCGGCGGCATAAATCCCTGACACCAATGGTTGGACGATCCTTTGGTAGACCTCTCGCCCAACTCGGCGGGTTGCGAATTCGGCCAACGACTCGTCCTTGCCATCTTGACGCTTACCCACAAATCGTTCCGCCGCCAATCGCAATTTCGCCGGCCAACTCAAGACGGTCGACCTCCACACGTCGGACATACTCGCAGCGCCCATGAGGCGAAAACCGCCCGGCACTGGTGCCAACTGACCCCGCCTCAACAGCAAAGCCCGGCGGTTCGTTTCACCCGGAGACACGATCTGGTCTTCAAAACCCAAGTCCGTCACCAGTTCACGGGCCCACGGAGCGGTCTCGGTTGCTAAGAAACAGTCGGCGCTGGATTCGATCAAATACCCGTCCCGCATCGTCGTTTGCAAGACCCCACCAAGCCGGCCCCGGGCCTCGAACAGTTCCACATCAAGTGGTGTGTCGGAGCGTTGTAGATAGTAGGCCGCGGCGAGACCAGCCACCCCACCCCCGATCACCGCCACTCTCGGGGGCCGGTCCGGTTCATCTCGGGCAGGCTGGTGAGCGGACGGGTAAGCGGAGAGGGACATGCGCAGCGAGCTTTTTTCGTGAAGGTCACTGAAAAAGGGACGAAGATCATTTGGAGAAATAGAGCGGAGCAACTAATCTAAAGCCGATTGTGTCCTTGCACAACGTGGCCAGAACTCGAAACTAGAGTCCGACCCCATATCGGCAATACGAACTTGGATCCAACAACCGACGCCTGACAATCAGCGCCCTCCAATAACCGAACTCCCCACATCAATGCAGATCAAGACCACCACGATTGAAGACACTTTCGCCGAGGCGTTCGGAATGAAGTACGCTCGGGTCATCGTTACAGCCCACGACGAACATTGGCTCAACGCGGCACTCCACGAGTTAACCGGGTTCAGCTCGTCGGTGATCGGTTGCGATCTGGAGATCGGCCTGGAAACGCGGCTATCACCGGATCAAACACCCGACGGTCGATTGGGCGTCTCCGTACTCTTGTTTGGTTTTTCCTCTTCCGCGATTGCCAACGGCGCGGTGAATCGAATCGGCCAATGCGTCATGACATGTCCCACGACCGCCGTTTTTGACGGCATGACCCTGGCGGCTGACAAGGTGGCCATGGGAAGCAAGATTCGCTTTTTCGGCGACGGTTTTCAAAAAAGCAAACTCATCAATGGGCGACGGTTCTGGCGGATCCCAGTGATGGAGGGCGAGTTTTTGGTCGAAGAATCCGCGGGGATCGATAAGGGTGTCGCCGGGGGAAACGTAATCATTCAAGCCGAATCGTTAGAGCCAGCCTTGGAAGCGGTCCGCCGCGGTGTCGATGCCGTCGGCATGTTGGCCGGGGCGATCACCCCCTTCCCCGGAGGGGTGGCGCGCAGCGGTAGCAAAGTGGGTTCGATCTACAAGAAGTTGCGTGCATCGACTTCCGACGCGTTTTGCCCGACGCTACGAGGTCGGGTCGCATCGCAACTCGATGAGCAAGCCCATGTTGCTTTGGAGATCGTCATCGACGGGGTCAGCGCTGAAGTGGTGGGCCAAGCGATGACCGACGCCTGCCTGGCGGCGGCCGGAGATGGCGTGGTCCGAATCAGTGCCGGCAATTACGGAGGCGAGCTGGGAAAACACCACTTCCACCTTCACAAGCTGCTCGCAGGCTGCTAACGATCCTCGCAGTTCATCGTCATGGCTGGTGTTTGTCCAATAGCTCCCGTGCCTGGACCATCAGCTCTTTGGCCCACGGCTTGTCCCCGTAGAGCAATATCAATCCGCGCAGAATTCGGCCAGCCGCCTGGGGGTCGGTGGCCATCAATGCTTCCGCCTCGTCGAGACGTGGGCTCACCAAATCGGCGTGCCGCTGGTTCGACTCGGCCATCCGGCCTTGTAACGCCAGCAACCGGCTTCGTGCCAGCTCCACAATCCGGCGCACATTCTCGTCCTCGAGCGCTGGTTCGGAAAAGGAATCTACCAGCCCCTGCAGTCTCATCGCCGCCTGCTCTGGCTGGGAGAACTCCATTCGCATCGCTTCCAGGAGAATCTCTTCCATTGGGTTTAGGCGGCGTGATATAGTTTGTTTTCGGGCGCGGAGCTCCAAGCGGCGGGCCAGTTTCTCCGTATCGACGGACTCTTTCAGTGCATGAACCTCGGAGGTCCGCGCATCGTCGGGAAAACGCTCCACGAATTCATCCAAATAGGTTTCGGCATCCAACAGCATTTGGGGTGATTCGGCAGCGGCCGCCTCCGATATCTTGTAATACAGGGCCTCCACCGACATGGGTCGAGAAACAATCCATCCCACCGCGCCCAGCGAAGCCATGCCAAAAAGCAATCCCCCTAATTTGGCGGCCCGCACCCACCAGACTTCCGTGGGGACGTTATCATCGCGCGCCCGACGACGACTGGCTTCGTCAACAACTGTGTAGGTGGTCCCGTTGGAGGCCCCAGCGGCTCGTGGAGCATTTGGATCGGCCACTCCTGTTACACTAGCGTGATCCGAAATCTCCAACACGGGTGGCAGTGCGCTTTCCGCGGATTCATCAGCGCCCATCGGCATGAAGGCTGTTTCATCGTGGGCGAAATCAGCATCCTCGTCGTCTTCGTCGTTGACCCCTTCGATGGTTGTCAAGCCGGTGTGGCTACTCTGCTTGATTTCTGGAATCCGCTGTTCCTGTTCGGGCGGGTTAACGGTCAACGCATGCTGGATCGCCAATAAACGTTTGGAGAGTGCCAACGCGGTTGGAACTCGACGATTTGAATCCTTGCTCAACAGTTGGTCGATGATCTGCTCCAGCGCCTCGGGGGTGTCCGGCGCCAACCGCCGCACGGGTAGCGCTGGTTCATAACGCACTTTGTGAACGACCTCCGGTAACGACTTGCCCTTGAACGGAGCCCGGCCTGCCAACAAGGCAAACATCACACCACCTAGACTGTAAAGATCACAGCGCGCGGTCGCCGGCAACCCCTCCGCTTGCTCGGGCGCCATATAATCGGCGGTGCCCACGACCCCGCCGATGGCGGTCATTTGCGAGTTACCGAATAGCTTGGCGATTCCGAAGTCCGTTAGCTTGACCTGGTTGTTATGACTGAGTAACAGATTCGCCGGTTTGATATCACGATGGATAATCCCATGGTCGTGCGCGTGTTTCAGGGCACCGCAGACGTCAACGGCGATTCGAACAACCTCTCGCCAGCCAAAAGAACGACCTTTGGCAATCTCCTCCTCTAGGCTCTTGCCCGCGACCAGCTCCATCGCGAAGAACAGATGCCCATTCTCCTCGCCGTACCCATAGAGCTCGACAATGTTGGGGTGCCTGAGTTTTTCCAGCGAAAGAATCTCAGCCTCAAATCGCTCTCGGAAACTTTCGTCGTTGCCAAGCAAGGGTGAAAGCACCTTGATCGCAACCTGTTTTCGAGAGCGTTGCTCCAACCCCAGATAAACAGCCCCCATGCCCCCGCGACCAATCAAGTCACGGACCTCGTACGGCCCAAGTTTTTCCAACGGCATTGGCATGCGGCGACCTCGGATACGTCGGTGAAGCGCGGTTCGCGGGCTCGGTTTTCCGCGGCCATGCACGGCTAAACGAAAGGTGGCCCCTTCATCCTAACCAATGACAACCGTTTACCAAAACGCCAGACGTTTGCCGATCGCCGATTCCGGATCGGGCAGGAATCAAAAAAGGCCGGACTCATCGAGATGAGTCCGGCCCATGTAGTCATCAAACGGTCGAAACCGCGCGATGGTTCTTACTCGCAACCGCAACTGGGTTCGTAACCGCAGCTGGGCTCACAGCAAGCGACTTCACATCCGCAACTGGGTTCGCAACATGAAGGTGCGCAACCACAGGAGTGCGAACGACATCGGCACTTGGCTAGGAGAGCTCGCAGCCCACCACGCGAACTGCAGCAGCTCGGAGCTGGACAGCAGCAAGTAGCTGGACAGCACGAAGTCGCACAGCAATCGCCACAGCTGCTTCCGCAGCCACCATCGCCACAACCAGAGTCGCCACAACCAGAGTCGCCACAACCAGAGTCGCCACAACCAGAGTCGCCACAACCAGAGTCGCCACAACCAGAGTCGCCACAACCACCGTCCTCACAATCACAGGTGATCGTGGTGGTCTTGGGAACCATGCGGCAGATCGTAACTTGGTACTCTTCCGTTTCGCAATAAGGAACGCGTACGCAATAGTTACGAGTCTTCTCTTCGCAGACTCGGCGGCATGTGGTCACACAACGAGTCCGAGTGCGGCACTCGGGAACACAAACCGTGTAGCAGACTTCTCGAGAGCGTTGCTCGCAGACGTACCGACATTTCTTGACCGTCTTGCATCGAGTTTCGCACTTGTAAGTCGTGCAGCAATAAGTGTAGGGAACCTGCTCGCAGACACATTTGCATTCGCAAGTTGGGACCGTCTTGGTGCAGCAAGTCGGACACCACTTTTTGCAGCAAACTGTGCAACAAGTTGGGCAACCATTTCGGTCACGGCCAGGAACAGTCTTGGTATAAGACTGCCAATAGCCACCGCGGAGCGTCACTTCTTTGGTTCCAGCAACCTCGACCACACGGCGAACCGTGCGATGACCAGTGCGTTGCTCTTGAACCGGAACGCGAACCGTGTAGTTCACTTGGTGCTCTTCCCAGACCGGCTTGCGGACCGTGTAGTTCACCGTGCGAGTCCGCTTTTGCGGAACCATCACCGTGTACTGGTCTTCCACTTGCTTGGTCTCGGGAACCATACGCGAAACCGTATAGGTCTGCGTACGTTGCTCAGTACGACACTTCTGAACCGTTCGAGTGCGCGTCTGAACTTCTTTAACTGGACACATCACCGTTACCGTGTAATTGCCATCGCAATCACGGGTAACGTTGACGCCATTACAGCAAGCGGCGGGCGCTTGGCTGGTTGCCAGCAGTATGGCGGCTGCCGACAACGACATGATGGCGCGTTGCATCATTGAAAAGCCTCCTTTCATAGAGCCTATTAAAAGGGGTCGTGGTAAAACTAACCTTCTTCTTGCTAAGGAAACCTCCGCTCGAACCTCTTCGCCCCTTACGCCGAAAAGCTCCGTGATTCGCAATGATCCGACCACAGAGGCCGGTGCTCCCCAATGCGCGCCGCGGTGCACGTACCGCGAATCAGGGCGCCGTATGATCTCGTCCCCGGCAATGAAAAAACGGATTGGGGAATGCCTATACGGCCAAGCATGCTGGGAAACTTAGCTATACTGGGTCGTGCACAGAATATATTTCGGTGAGGGAAACCCGAAAGAGTGAGGAGAAAATTCCGGTGGCGAAAGAATTGCTAGCAAACCTTGAACGGTTTGACGAGACAGTCCGATCCTAGCAGCTCTTAGGGCTGATCAATAAAAGGTGAGTGGCATGAACTGAAAGAGTTGAGACAGGTGCCGTCGATTCGACGACACCGGACAATGGGTCCGCGACGTAATCCTCAGGGCGGTAGAGACTCTAAGTCACTTGAAAGTAATAGCTTACAGCCAGTGCCAGCACGGTATGTAGGCCATTTCACGCAACGGGAACGGAACCTGCTTCTAGGTTAGTCAGCCAGCACAGCTGTGGTTGGCTGTTACACTCCCATCCACACATTGCGACGCGCTCAATGCCGCGATGGGCGGACGTGAGCGCTGGGCCTTGATCATAACTCGGACAAATGCTGACATAGATTGCAATGCCACCTTAACACTAGCCTGACGCGCAAGCGAGGAGAGGGGCCGTTGCCCCGCGAACCAGCTGAACGCTGCCATGCGAGTCCGAAACCGGAGCCGTGCTGGCAATGCAAACCGCGTTCTCCTCGCTTGCGCGTCAGGCTAGTGTTTCCCAGCGAGGCAACCAGTAGCACTGACAACAATTGCCGGAGTTATGATCAAGGCCTGAGCCCCGCTAATCCCAACTGCCTGGAGAACTCAAAATGAATCTTCCGCGCAAACAGTCCACCCTGCCGCTAGCCGTGGCCGTACTTATCATGCCCGGTCAGCTTTTCGCTGCCAACTATTACGGTGATGTCCACCATCAGTTCAAAGCCCAGCGCAACCAGCTGAATGCCAACTATCGAGCGAAAATCGAAGCACTAGAACACCATCATCGCCACGAGCGTGACGCGATTCGCACTCAGCGCAGCCGCGTCCACCATCTCTGCGGAAAGGAGAGAGCGGTGGTCTTGCGCCGCCTGTCGGACCGGGAACGCAGCGGGATAGGATGCAGCGGGCAGGCCCAGCGTTCCCGTTTCGCCAATACTAGGGCGACTCGGCCTCAAAGCTGGCCTCATAGGCCTTCATCGCGGCCGCTTCGCGCGACAACTTGAATTCGGGGCCAGCCGGCGCGTAATGCAGGTCGTCCTGGAGATAGTATGGACTGGGCAAGGTCTGGCCGCCAACATCGACCTGGCAACCCGAAACTCCCGTCACCAAGAGAGCCGCCAAGCCGGATTTAACAACCAAGCTGCTAGCGGTGTTCCACTCACGCATGAACATTGACCCAGTCTCCGTACTTTAAGGAATCCACTCCTAATGCGGTGCCGCCCTAGCAGAGTCCGTGAAACCATTGTCCGCGAACGAAAGCTAAGGACCGCTAGATTCGTTATCGGCAGCCCAACCGACAAACTTTGACCACAATCCACGGATTCCAGGTGTCATAGCCAACGTTGATGATCCAGCCGATGGACGAAAGCAGATCAAAAGGCTGAAATTCGCGTGATTCCAGCACTCCCGCCGCTTTCGCGTCTCACAATTGATGTACGATAATTGAATGGCGAGGCTTGCCGCGCTGCACTTTCCCACCGCTAGCGAATTGGAATGAAGTGATGACTTACAACCATGTCGCGCGCTTCGAGACCGTCCTCAAAACGCCTACGAATTCCCGAAACCACCTAGTTCTGGCGCCCCTCAACGACGGCCAGACCTCAACGTCACCCGCAACCGGCTCGTTTCGTTGGATCCTCTGTGTCTGGATATCATCAATCTGCTTGGTGCTGACCTTCGGCGGCCAACGTCTCGATGCCCAAGTTGGCGCCGCGCAGGGAAGAAGCTATCCGAATCAGACTTATTTCCAGGCCTTCGGATACGTTAACCGGGGCGACTTTCGCCGCGGACTTATGGCGTTCAAATCCGCGGCAAAACTGGGATTGCGATCCACCGAGGGACGTTGGGTCGACTCGGTTTGTCACTTTACCATGATCGGCGAATGCCATTATCAACTTGGCGATCTTCCCAATGCGATCAATGCCTATGAGTCCGCCTTGGAATTGGTCACCGCCTACCCGGATTGGATGCTGCGTGTTGAGTTCCCGCCGACGATCGATCCATCGCAGAGTACTGAGCGGATGAAGATCTCGTGGGGCCCCAGCTCACGCAACACGGTGATGGGTCGATTCAGGGATCACTACTCGACACTGTTCGGACGCCTTCGAAACGACGAAGTGTTTCGCAGCGGCGGTGTTGTCGCGCCGCCTGAGTTCAACCAAGTTCATGTTGCAGAGATTGTACGTTGTACCGCGCTGAGCCTTCGTCGTCGCAAGGAGCTGCTAGGACCCATCTGCCGATACGACCGGTTGACACAACCATTACTCCAGGCCCTCTCGGGACGGGTTAGTCCAGTCAATCACTGGTCCACGCCATGGGCGCAGGTTCAACTTGGATTGGCACATCTTTGCGCGGATCAAACGGTCGAAGCCACTGGATTGCTGGAGAATTCGCTGGTCATCATGGGCCGCTATGACCATCCGCTCACCGCCACGGCACTGGTCGAACTTGGCAAGATCCATTGGGACCAGGGCCGATTCGAGCCCGCGCTGCACCATTTCTTCGAAGCAACGCTGTCCGCGGCCCAATTCCACCAATCGGATCTAGTCCGTGAAGCCTTCGAGTTGGCCAATCGGGCTCATCTGGCGGTCAATCCTGGTATCTTGTATGCGCCGTTGGTGGCAGCATCTCCGTGGGCCAAACGTGAAAACATGAACTTCCTGGAGGCCTCGCTGCGAGTTGAGATCGCCGAAGGTTTGGTCGCGCTAAACGATCACAGCGACGCGCAACCGATGATCGCGGACGCGGCTCGCATCATAAAACGTCGAGATATCAGCTCCGTCGCGCTCGCGGCCCAGTTTCAATTCCTGATGGCTTCGACTAGCCTGCAGTTGGGCCAACGGATTCCCGGGATGCAGCACTTGAAAACGGCGTTGGAACTCAACGCCTCCATGTCCAGCCGGCTGTTCCAGCTACGTTTCGTTGACCAACTCTATAACGGGGGCACCATTACGCCTCGGATCGCCAGCGGCCTCTACTCGACCCTATTGAAGGAGCCGCGGGACACCGATTGGAACACGGATCCATTGGGAAGTCTTACCATCTTGACTTCGGACCGCCAGACCTATCTGGAGGACTGGTTCGACATCAGCATGCGCGGCAACGAAACGACTCAGGCAATCGAAATCAGCGAGCGAGTCAAACGCGACCGTTTCCTACGCGAGCATCCGCTCGGCGGACGGCTCTTGGCACTCCAGTGGGTACTCGAGGCACCCGTGGAGTTACTCGGCCCGCACGCCATGCGCCAACGTCAGAACCTTTTTGAAGCCTATCCTGAATACCGCGAAGCGTCCGAAAGATCCGCCGCGCTGAGCCGTGACGTGCGCGCCACGGAACTACTGGCCGAAGATGATGAGACGGCGCTTCAACATCGCAAGCTGTATGCCGAATTGAGCGAAATATCAGCCGTTCAAGAGGAGATTCTACTGAGGATGTCCGTTGATCGTGCACCCGCGGAAATCGCTTTTCCACCCTTGCTTAAGGTAGAGGACATCCAGGCCGATCTGGCCGAGGAAGAGTTGGCGGTAATGTTTCACGGAACGAAACGCCAAATCTACGCATTCATGCTCTCGCGAGACCAACAGGCAGCGTGGACGATAAAGAACCCAGGTAAGCTCCATGGGGAATTGGCGCGACTCCTAAAGGGCATTGGCTTAACGTCCGTCGATAATCCCGTTGCCGGGGACCAACTGAATAATGACAGTTGGCAAAAGCACTCCGAAAACCTAACTCGATTAATCTTTGACGACAAACAACAAGGTTTTTGGAACCGCTACAACCTACTCACAGTCGTACCGGATGGCTTCTTATGGTATCTGCCGTTCGAGGTGTTGCGCGTTGTCGACGACTTTGGCGAGCAGTCGTTGCTCTCTCGAACGGCCATTCGATATGTTCCGACACTGTCACTGGCCGCCCCGGACCGCCGTGGACTCAAGCCGAATCCTCGCCGGGCTGCGGTTGTGAACGTCATTCATCCAGCGGAAGATCACGCGTTAGTCCGAGAACAGTTTGAGAAGCTGAACGAGATCAACGGACGATTCGCCGAAGTCGTCGGCCCACTTCCGACAACGGGAAACAATCTGGTCAGCAGTATCGACCAACTCTTGGTGCTCAACGACATGAAAGGAACTTCGTCCAAATCGCTTGATTGGTCACTGCTTCCGACCAAGCGAGGCAGTCAAAATGAATCGCTGGGAAGTTGGTTTTCGCTTCCGTGGGGTGGGCCCTCGCTCGTCATGCTACCGGGATTCCACACCGAGGCGGAACGGGGACTGAAGAGAACCAGCAACGGGCATGAGTTGTTCTTGGCGACGACCAGCCTCATTGCCAATGGCACACGGACAGCGCTGATTTCCAGGTGGCGAAACGGTGGCCAGACAACGTACGATTTGCTGCATGAGTTCTATCAGGAGTATGAGAATTTGAGCCCAGCCCGATCTTGGCGACGGGCCATCGAGGTCGTCGGCGAACACGAGATTGATCCCGAATTTGAGCCGCGCGTGAACCCCACCGATCCGCCGTCTAAAATCTTGGCGAGCCACCCATTTCTCTCCGGGAATTTTTTACTCGTCGATCGTTCCCCAGACCGTTCATCCAGCAATGACGGAGTCGATACGGCCCAGGTCGAACACGAACAGCCCGTGGCAGGTTTTTAACTGGCGATCGGCTCTTGATCGGCAATTGCCACGAACTCTAATTTGGCCATAAGCCGATACTCTAAAACGACTTACGACCAACACGCATAGAGTCAGAGAGGCAGCTGCCCTTTTTTCAGTACCTTTTCCTTGTACCCGGGGTTGAATATTTTTGGTATAGCACAGTTGAGCCGTTCACAACTTGGTCAACAAAATGAAAACGCCGACAAACCGACTCACTGCGCCGTTTTTTGTCTCAACATTAACAACGGTCCTCGCTGGCCTCAGTCTGGTCACGCTCACCTCGGCAGCCTCCCCCTACGAACTGGACCCTGCTCACATGGCTGGGCTCCTCGACGATCAACTCGCCGAGGAGCTCGGGCATGATGCCAGCGCCCCGTTGGCCAACGACGCGACCTTTCTACGACGCGCGAGCTTGGATATTGTGGGGCGTGTACCGACACCCGAAGAGACAACCCGTTTTTGTTTGGATCCAGATTCGGACAAACGGCGGCACATCGTCGATCAACTCTTGGACGACTCCGCGTATGGCATGAATTGGTCACGGTATTGGCGTGATGTGATTCTCTATCGCCGATCGGACGAAAAGGCACTCGTCAGCTATCGATCCGTGGCTGACTATCTCCAAGCGGCGTTTAACGAAAACCTGCCGTGGAATGAGATCGCAACTGCCTTCATCACTGCCAAAGGGGATGCGAAAGAGAACGGCGCCACGGGATTGATCATGTCCCAAATGGCTAGGCCGGAAGAAACGGTCGGCGAGATTTCGAGAATCCTGACGGGGATACAGATCCAATGCGCGCAGTGCCACGACCATCCGACCGACGAATGGACTCGCGAACAATTTCATGAACTGGCCGCATTCTTTCCACGCGTGGGGGTTCGTCGGAATCGCACGGGCGGAGACAAGCAAAACCGATCGTTCATCATCTTTGCAAACGACACGTCGCACGCTCGCCGTCGAAAGAACAACAACAATCGCCGTCAGCCGTCGCTGGAACACACGATGCCCAACTTGGACGATCCAACGGCGCCTGGTACGCCGATGGAACCCGTTTTCTTCCTGACCGGTCGCCGCCTCAAAGCCGCCACGATGGATGCCGAGCGCCGTGAAAAATTGGCCACTTGGATCACCAACGAAGAGAACCCTTGGTTTGCCATCGCGATCGTGAACCGCATCTGGTCGGAGTTGGTCGGGCGAGGCTTTTACGAACCGGTCGACGATCTGGGTCCGGACCGCGACTGCGTGGCGCCAAAGACACTGGAGACTCTCAAGAACGCCTTCGTGTATAGCGGATACAACCTGAAGTGGCTTTTCCGCACCGTGATGGCAACGAACGTTTACCAAAGCGAAAGCAACACACGCCAACCGACTTCCGAACCCACATTTGCCGCCAGCACCCCGCAGCGACTTCGCGGCGACCAACTGTTTGAGGCCATCACGGCGGCCCTGGTTGTCCACCCCCAATCCGACCGTCGCTTTGCCGACCGAGGCAACGGGAGGGCCATCAAGTCGCCACGGGGCATTTTCAATGCCACGTTTGGTTTCGATCCAAGCGATCCTCGAAGCGAGATCACCGATTCCATTCCACAAGCGCTGGCACTGATGAATTCGCCCATCATCAATGGGCTGATCAATGTCCGGCGGCCCGAGCTGCGGCAGCTACTCGTCCAAACCCAGGACGATGGCGACTTGGTTTACGAGCTTTACCTGCGAATGCTCGCACGTGAGCCAACGCGAGCCGAGGAAAAACAGGCCACGCGATACCTGCACGAAGTTGGAAATCGCGCCGAAGCGACTGAAGATCTGATTTGGGCCTTGGTCAACTCGACCGAGTTTCGTCACAAGAGGTAGGAGAGGCGATTGGCCGCATTCGCCCGAGTTGGCGAAGGATTTCACGCCGACTTCCCACTCAGGATGGCCGCCGAGTCAACAGAGTCTCCCTAAATCGTTAGATTTGCCAATTGATTTATGATCCTGCCGCATTTTGCGGTACGTGGACGAGCAGGGATCTCACGATCCAAACGCAAACCGTCGAACCAGCAAGCCAACCCGCTAACCAACAGAGACCGACCATGTTTTCGCAACTCTATCGTCAGACCGACGTTCTCCTCAGTGGCGGTCAATTGCACGGTCGACGGGATTTTCTCCGGCGAATCTCCGCTACCGGCCTCGCGGCCGGGACGTTGAGTTGGACCGATCTGATGGCCGCCCAAAGCTCGCGGCTGCGACGTAATGGCAAGGCTTGTATCTTGCTGTGGATGAACGGTGGCCCCAGTCAATTCGAGACGTTTTCTCCCCTGCCGGAACATCCCAACGGTGGCGAAACCAAGGCCATCTCGACGAAAGTTCCTGGCATCGCCATATCCGAACACCTGCCCGAAACTTCTCAAAAGGTAGACGACCTCTGTATCCTGCGATCGATGACGACCAAGGAAGGAAGTCACCCCCGCGCCACCTTCTTGATGCACACTGGTTATGTACCGACGGCAAGTGTCCGCCATCCGTCGATTGGCTCCGTGGCAGCTCATCAACTGGGCGATCTCTCGGCGGACCTTCCCAGCTATGTCCGGATCGGCAGGAACGTCCGCAATGCGGGCGGAGGTGGGCTGCTTGGCGTTCAATACGATCCGTTTGTGATGCGAAGACCGGAGCGGGCACCCGACAATTCGGAGCTGATCGTTTCCAGCGATCGTTTCCGACGACGGCTGCGGTTACTGGACAAGATCGACCAACACTATGCAGCGGCAGGTGGCGCCAACGAAGTTGCCAATCATAAGCAGATATACGACCAGGCGTCACGCATGGTCCTCAGTCCGCGGATGTCCGTCTTCGACGTGGACGATGAACCTGCTCGAGTGCGGCAGTCCTATGGAGAAAGTGACTTTTCCACAAGCTGCCTCATGGCCCGACGATTGGTCGAGGCCGGAGTCACGTTCGTGGAGGTGTCGATGGGTGGATGGGACACGCATCAAGACAATTTCTCACGCACGCAGAATCTCTGCAGCCAATTGGATCAGGGCTACGCCCAATTGCTAGCCGACTTGCAGCAACGTGGTAGGCTGGAAAACACGTTGGTGATTTGGATGGGCGAATTCGGCCGCACACCACGCATTAACGGCGGTGGCGGTCGCGATCACTTTCCACGTGTCTTCAATGCGGTGCTGTCCGGTGGTGGGGTGAAGGGCGGCCAGTTCGTCGGCGCGACCGATCTAGGTGGGGAGGAAGTGACCGAGCGACCCATTTCGATTCAGGATCTTTTTCAGACCGTGTGCCATCTTATGGACATGAATGCGGACGACGAGAATATGAGCTCCATCGGTCGGCCAATTCGTGTCGTGGATGGCGGAGAAGTGATCGAAGAGGTGCTGGCCTAGCCCGTATTTCTCACACATTTCGTCGCGAGCGTTGGTAAGGTCTTGGCCACCGCCCAGCAGAAGGCGTGTGAGAAATGCGGGCTAGCCCGCATTCTTGTGGGGGGGAGAGCGCCGTCTGGAACTGCTTCCTCGGATTGACTGGGAAGTCAGGCGGATTCCACTGCCAAACTCGCTAGCGGCGCGGATGTATGGGGCGAAAAATCGGCGCGTGGCGATAGTACACTTCCAACGTGCACACGGCCAGCGCCGTACTGTAGATTTCGGTTCCCAGACGTCGGTGAGGACTGCGGGGGGGCCAGCTTCCGGACAACGGCCCTGAGTCACGTTGGGTCTGGACCAGGTGCTCTCGCAGCCGCAGATTCCAAGCGTGCCACTTTACGCCGCCCAGGTGATGAAGCGTCTGGGATGAGTAGTACCAATAGTAGTATGGATCCGAACCAGGTGTTGCGGAAAACGGGTTCTCAGCCAAGAAACTGCCGCCAGCCAAAATACCGGGATGGTCCGCGGGCCACCCCAGGTAGATTCGGCATAGTAGCCCTTCGGCCGTCATCGTCGGCGAGGGCGGATGTTTGGGTTGGTACCCGTAGGCCGCACCTCCCAGATGCGAGGCTCGGTCAAGATAGTGACTCGCCCTCTCCAAAGTCTCCGATGGCACGCTCAATCCAGCCGCACGGGCACTCTGCAGGGCCATGAGCTGCCACCCCAAAACACTCGTGTCGCCGGGCTGCCTGGGTTCATATCGCCATCCACCACCGCGCGGATGTTGTGCCTCCACGATAAAATCAATCGATCGCTGGGCAGAATCGCGAAGACGCGGATCCCCTGTCATCGTCAGCGCTTCACACAATACGATGGCCGCCTGACCATGTGCGTACATACCAATGTTGTATGGCGAGCCTCCACGCAGGTCACCGTCAGGGAGTTGGACGTCCATCAGATGTGAGAGCCCGCCCGCCACGACCGGCTGGTATTGGCCGTACTGATGAGTTTGTCCGGCGCCGAGAAACGGGAGCAGTGCCAAACTGGTGGCCGCGACATTGGTTCGCCGTTGCCGCAAACGCCAAGAACCATCGGATTCTTGTTGGTTGGCGAGCCAGTGCAAGCCACGGGCCACCGCGGTTTCGGTTTCCGACGTGCCGCCTTCGTTGTAAAGTATCCGATCGCGCAGGCGTGGGTCTCGCGTGACCACCGTGCCTCGCGCGTCCGGATCGGACTCGATCTTGGTCATGACCGATTCCACTGGCGGAAGTTGAGTGTAAACCGCGTTGGGATCCAATCGCAATCGAAGCGCCTCATCGCTGGCAATGGACGCGTCGGCCCAGTTGACTGCATCCGGTATTTCCTTCGTCGGCGCCAGTCGGTCAAACGAATTCTCCGGTTCGATCCGGGCAGGCGAGTCACCCACGATATCGTGCTTACCGATGACCATCGCCAGCGTGATGCTGGGATGCTCGTCAGACGCATCCCGAATCCAAAGCGCCAAGAGCAACAACAACATGAGATGCAATATGAGGCTCAACAGCCAGGCGGGCAGCGCGCCAAGCCAGTCCCCGGCGGTTCGCCTTAACACATCCCGAGCGTGACACAGCCCAGGCGACGGCTCGAACTGCCTGGGAGGCCGGCGCGACGGAGGCCGCTGGGCCACAGGTAGGGTTGGAAGTGTCCGTGACTGAGGAACGCGGTCCGTAGTCGAACCATGACGGACTTCGCGACGCGCGGTCGGTGATGAATCCACTTGACATTGACCCGGCGGAGATTGGCCCGGCGGAGATTGACCCTGTCGGGAACGAGCCTCTTGATCGCGCCGAACAATCTTAGCGGTCGTCGAGCCGGAACCGTCCGACCGAGTCAAAGTCACCTGGTCGAGCTCGGGATCCAAAACAGC